>WNFR01016316.1_pt1 | contig 14821 bp, 12 predicted proteins | sample 5400221 | NCBI WGS metagenome assembly WNFR01 (sample SAMN13153357, study PRJNA577476) | soil metagenome | isolation source: 40 cm soil under Madrone tree | place: USA:California | collected 2016-06-14 | reverse complement strand
CCGTCAGGACGCCTTGCCCCGGGCCGATTTCCACCACGGTGCGCTCGCGCGCGTCGCCCACGGCCTCCACGATGCGCTGGGCCGCGCGCTCGTCGCGCAGAAAATTCTGCCCAAGCCTCGGCTTGTGGGGCGGCGGGCGATCGGAAGAGGAACGACGCGTTTGCTTGCTCATGGGCAAATCAACACCTACCACAGAGACACAGAGGCACAGAGAACCCCTTTTGCATTGTCATTCCGAGCGCAGCGAGGAATCCGCAGTTCGCTTGCGCCGAGCCGCCGCGTGCTGCAAACGAACTGCAGATTCCTCGCTCCGCTCGGAATGACAAGGACTCTCTCCGTGTCTCTGTGCCTCGGTGGTGGATTTTGACCTCCGCCACGTTCGCCATTTAGACTCTTCCTTCCGCACCGAGCTCCGCTCCCGACGAGCGCGAGCGATCTCGCCCTGGAGGTCCTTCCCCGATGCACATTGCGTTCGCGGCGTCTGAGTGTGTCCCGTTCGCCAAGACCGGCGGTCTGGCCGACGTGGTGGGCGCGTTGCCGCGCGCGCTCGCCGGACTCGGCCACCAAGTCACCGTCTACTTGCCGCGCTACCGCCAGACGAAGCTGCCGCAGGCCAAGACCGTCGTCCAGAGCATCACGGTCCCGTTCGACGATAAATACCGCTTCTGCTCCGTGGTTGATGGCGGCACTCAGGGCGGCGTGCAATTCTACTTCATCGAATATCCGCCGTTCTTCGACCGCGAAGCGCTCTACGGCACGCCCGAAGGCGATTATCCCGACAACGCCGAGCGCTTCGCGCTCTACAGCCGCGCCGTGCTGGAGGCGGCGAAGATCCTCGGCGTGCCCGACGTGTTTCATTGCCACGATTGGCAATCGGCGCTCGTCCCCGTGCTGCTGCGCAACCTGTATCGCGAAGATCCGGCGCTGCGCGACGCGGCGACCGTCTTCACCATCCACAACATGGGCTACCAGGGCCTGTTCGCGCCCGACGTGCTGCCGCTGCTCCTGCTGCCCTGGGACCTGTTCACGATTCGCAAGATGGAATTCTTCGGCAAGGTAAATTTCCTGAAAGGCGCGCTCGTGGAATCGGACTTCATCACCACGGTCAGCAAGAAATACAGCCAGGAGATCCAGACCGCCGAATTCGGCTTCGGCCTGGAAGGCGTGCTGCGCGCACGCTCCGGCACGGTCACCGGAATCCTGAACGGCGTGGACTACAACGAGTGGAGTCCCGAGAGCGACAAGTTCATCGCGGCAAAGTATTCCCCCAGCGTCCTGGACGGCAAGCGCGAGTGCAAGCGCGATCTGCTGGCGGCGTTCGGCGTGACCGATGCGAATCTGGAATTGCCTGTGATCGGCATCGTCTCGCGCTTCGCCGCGCAAAAAGGATTCGACCTGATCGCGCAGATCGCCGACCGGCTCGCGCGCGAGGAGATGATCATCGTCGCGCTCGGCGCGGGCGACAAGCAGTATGAAGACTTGTTCCGCCGATTGCACCAGCAGTTCCCGCAGAAGATCGCGGTGAAAGTCGCGTACGACAACGCCATCGCGCATAAGATCGAGGCCGGCGCCGACATGTTCCTCATGCCCTCGCGCTACGAACCGTGTGGGCTGAACCAGATTTACAGTCTGAAATACGGCACGGTCCCAGTCGTGCGCGCCACCGGCGGGCTCGACGACACGATCGAACCCTGGGACGCGCGCACCGGCAAAGGCACCGGCTTCAAGTTCACCGATTACTCAGGCGACGCCCTGCTCGCCACCATCCGCGCCGCACTCACCGCTTTCCAGAACAAGCAGAGCTGGCAAACGCTCATGCGCAACGGCATGAATAAAGACTTTTCGTGGAACGCCTCAGCGCGCGAGTACGTCCGCGTCTACGACCGCGTGCGCCAGAGCCGCCCGGCAGCGGCGTGAACTGTTTTTGATTGTCATCCTGAGGCTGCTTCAGCGGCCGAAGGATCCCACAGATGCCATTGCTATAAATGCCGTCGCTCGCTTTCAGGTACGAACTGTTCGGGCCGAAAAGGGAGCGACACGACGAATGCGAGCGGCGTTCCGGGGGTCCTTCGGCCGCTGAGCGGCCTCAGGATGACAGCGTTGTTACTACGCCGCCCGCCGAAGCGTCAGCCCCGCCTGCACCAGCGCCAGCGCCGTCACGATCGCGATGATCACCTGCGACGCTACGCAGTACATGCACCACACCTGCAGAACCTTCCATTCGATCCACGTCAAGCGCAGCGCGAAGCCGATCGCCACGAGCGCGAACGCGGCCGTCACGCGCGGAAGGCGCCCGGCGAGCGCGGCCAGTAGCGCGTAGCCGACGATTCCAATGATCGCCACGGGCACGCGATGGAACACCGCGTACGGACTATGGTTGACGACGCCACAGTCCCACACATCGTTGATGCGGCACGGCGAGGGCTCCGTGTTGTAGTGCTCGCCGAGGGCGAGGCTGGCGACGACGACGCCGGCGAGACAGAAGAGGATGATGAGAGCGGTAAGGACTTTCACGCGCCTATTGTCGCATTGCGGAGCGAAAACCTGTTCGCCGCGGATGAACGCGGATCAACGCGGATGGATCAGGAAATCCGCGTTCCTCCGCGTGATCCGCGGCGAAGATATTTCCTTTACCAGATTCCCTTATCGCTCCCCGTGAATCGAAACGCAATCGCCGCCGCCGAGGCCAGCGGTGGCAGCAGCGTCAGGCGGAACGTTGCCGGCACATCGCCGCGCAGCGCCGTGCTGGTGACCTGCTCGGTATAGAGGCGCGCACCCTCCGGCATCACTGGCACGCGCAGGAAGCGCGACCGCACCGTGATCTTCTCCCCGCCAAAGTGAGCGGCCGATTTGACCGCAGCCGGCAGCGGCAGCGCCGTTCCGCGATAGCTCTCCACGTAGTCGGAGACGATGTTCAGATACGTCGCAACGCCCGGCCAGATGCCGCCAAAGTTTGCCACGCGCCGCAGCTCGTCGTAATTGAGCGTGCCCGATTCCACCAGCGCCGCCGTGTTCACCACGTCGCACACGCGAAAATAGAAGTGCCGGTACATGCGCTGCAGCGTGGCGACGATCACGCGCTCCTCCGGCGCCGGCACGAAAAAAGTGTGGCCGGAGACGACGAGCGGCACACGCCGTCGCACAAAACGCTCCGCCAGCAGCGTGTGCTCGCCGGTCTGTCCCAAGCGGCGCACATGCACCTCGATCGATTCCTTCAAGCCCGGCACGCCGAAGTTCCATTTGTGCGCCAACCGGTCGCCCCAACTGCGCGACGCGATGTGCGCGTCGAAGCGCGAGACCATCACGTTCACGATGGCGCGCTCGTCGGCGGTGGAGTACAGGTCGAGGTCGTTGCCCAGGTCGGGCCGGTGATCGAGCGTCTTGATCACCGTCACCGGGCAGCCGGCGTGCTCCAGCTCGGTGCATATCTGGTTGAGTTTTTCGAGTGCGTGGGCGATGCGCCGCTGCTCGGCTGCAATCTTTTCGGCGATCCATGTGCGCGTCGTGTCGCTCGTGGCGCGCTGCAGCACCGGCACGAGCGAGCGGATGATCACGTGGTTCCAATCCGCCAGGCTGAGGAAGTGCGCGCGCTCGCCGGGCGAGAGCTGCTCTACATATTGCGCGGCGGCCGCGGGCGGCGCCGGAGTCAGGGTGAGGGCGCACATCGTCTCAATGTGCTCGCGCTCCAGGTTCAATGCGGGACTTTGGACTGCAGCCGACATGAAGACATCCATCCTGAGGTGTGATGCGCAACGGCACGATGGGTGCGCCGTTGCAAGGTATGACAGCAGGTTTGGATGTCAGCAGCAGAGCTGGAGTTGGGTCGAACCTGATTGAGCTATTGAGTTATTGGGCTATTGAGTTATTGAAGCCGAGCGCCGCACGCGCCTCACAATAGCTCAATAACGCAATAGCCCAATAACTCAATAGCTCAATCGGTATAATTCGCGATTCCATGGCTTTCAACGACCTGCGGGAGTGGATCGCGGCACTGGAGCGCGCCGGCGAGTTGCGCCGCGTCAAGGCAGAAGTCTCGCCGATCCTCGAGATCACCGAGATCACCGACCGCGTCTCCAAGTCGGGCGGTCCCGCGCTGCTCTTTGAGAACGTCAAGGGACCTTCGGGCGCGCAGGTGCTCATCAACCAGTTCGGCTCCGCGCGACGCATGTGCCTGGCGCTGGGCGTGGAATCGCTCGACGAAATTGCCGACCGCATCCGCGCGCTGCTCGACGTGAAGTCCCCGAAGGGGCTGCTCGACAAGCTGAAGATGCTGCCCATGCTCGCCGACCTGGGCGCGGTCTTCCCCAGAACGGTGGCGACCGGTCCGTGCAAGGAAGTGATCAGGCGCGAAGGGTTCAACGTCTTCGATTTTCCCGTGCTGCAATGCTGGCCGCAGGATGCCGGCCGCTTCATCACGCTGCCGTGCGTCATCTCGCGCGATCCGCGGACGGGGAAGCGCAACGTCGGGATGTATCGCATGCAGCTCTACGACGCGGCTACCGTCGGGATGCACTGGCAGCGGCAGAAGATTGGGGCGGAGCATTATCGCGAAGCGATGCGCCGCGCGGCAACCGGGGGAGCGCCAGATCGTGTGGACGCGGGCGACCTCGCCCGCGCGGGCAACGCGGGCGGGTCGCCCGCGTCCACACAGTCCAACCGGAGCGCCGCGGTAGACATCATGGCCCGCTCCGGCGGCGGCGCCGTCGCGCCACGAGGCGGAGCGCCGGCAGGCAAGCTGGAAGTTGCGGTCGCCATCGGCACCGATCCCGCCCTCACGTTCGCCGCCATCGTCCCCGCGCCGCCCGACGTGGAAGAGTTCCTCATTGCCGGCTTCCTGCGCGGCAAGCCGCTCGAGCTGGTGAAGTGCGAGACGGTTGATCTCGAAGTCCCGGCGACCGCCGAGATCGTGCTCGAAGGCTACGTCAATCTCGACGAGCTGCGCACCGAAGGCCCGTTCGGCGACCATACCGGCTTCTACTCACTCGCCGACGAATACCCGGCGATGCATATCACGTGCATCACGCACCGCCGCAATCCCATCTACGCCACCACCATCGTCGGCAAGCCGCCCATGGAAGACGCCTGGATGGGCAAAGCCGTCGAGCGCATCTTCCTGCCGCTCATGCGGCTCACCATCCCGGAGCTCGTGGACATCAACCTACCGGTCGAGGGCATCTTCCACAACCTGATGTTGGTCTCGATCCGCAAGTCGTATCCCGGCCAGGCGCGTAAGGTGATGAACGCCATCTGGTCGCTCGGCCAGGCGATGTTCACGAAAGTCATCGTGGTGGTGGATGAAGACGTGAACGTGCAAGACATCCGCGAAGTCGCGCTCAAAGCGCTGAACCACATTGACCCGGAGCGCGACATCCAGTTCATGCTCGGCCCGGTGGATTCGCTCGACCACGCCTCGCGCCTGCCCAACTTCGGCTCCAAGATGGGAATTGACGCCACCCGCAAATGGCCGACGGAAGGCTTCACGCGTCCCTGGCCGGATGAAATCACGATGTCTGCCGAGATCAAAGCACGGGTGGATCGGAAGTGGAAGGAGCTGGGGATCGAGTAGATTGTGCGCCGGTAGCTTTGCGGCGCCCGGGCCGCCCGAATCTCCGGCGCGAAGGAGTTACGGCGTGTGCACCAAGAGAGCGACTGCTGCTGCGGCGCCGGAAGAGCGGCGTGGTCAGCTTCGCGACCCCAGGGCCGCTCGAATCTCCTGCGCATGGGGGTTGTTGGGATCGAGTTTGAGCGCGCGATCCAGATGCGCTTTGGCATTCGCCGCGTTGTTCAATTTTTGGTAGGCCATCCCCAGGTGGTAGTGGATGGAGGCATTATCGGGCGCCTGTTTCACCGCCGCTTCCAGCAGGTCGACCGCGCTGCGATAGACACCTTTCTTGTAGTAGGCCCAGGCGAGCGTATCGGCGGTGGTCGGGATGTTCGGCATGCCGCTGCGGGCGGTCTGCGCCAGCGAGAGTGCCACGTCCACGTTCCCGCCGTGCTCCAGCATGTCAAACGCCAGATTGTTGGCCGCGAGGGCGTTGTCGGGTTGGAGCTTCAATGCTCGTTGGTAGAGCTCGGTGGCCCGCTGGTAATCGCCTTTGGAATCCTGGACCGCGCCCGCAAGGAGCAGAAGGCGGAGATCGTTCGGCTGTGCCCGCAACGCGGATTCAAAGGTCGCTACGGCCTTGTCCATCTCTTTGCGCTCGGCCTGAATCTGTGCGAGTGCAACGAGCGTGCCGACATTGGTCGGATCGACTTCGACGGCCTTCTGAGCGGCCACTTCCGCGCCTTCCCAATCCTTCTGTACGCCCAGGATATTGGCCTTGATCAAATACAGTGGGCTGCTCTTGGGATTGAGGACGATCTGCGACTCGACGAACGATAGCGCCTTAGCGGGCTGTTTCTGACGCTCGTATCGCGCCATCACGACATTAATCGCCTCAACGAATCCCGGCCGTACCTCGAGCGCCTTCTGAACCAAGGCGTCTGCTTCCGCGGTCTTCTGCTGGCCGTCGCGCAGTTCCGCTAAGTGCGTGTACGGAACTGGGTCGCGCGGTGCGAGCTGGATGGCGTGTTGCAAGTCGGCTTCGGCCGGCCCGAACTGCCGGCGCAAAATCTCGCCTCGTGCACGGAACAGGTAACCATCGGCAGAAAATGGAAGTGCATTGATGAGCTGTTCGGCGCTGAGCATCACCTGATCCAGGTTGCCGCTGGCAATCGCCGCTGCCGCCACCTGTATTTGGGCGCGGATAATCTGCCCATCCGGATCGCGTGGGTTGGCCTTGAGGACTTCGTTGGTGATCCGCTCCGCGCCGTCCACATCGCCGTGGCTCAGCAAGACGCGGGCGTACACCCGCCTGACGCCGTCGTCTTGGGGATGCTCCGCGAGCAGCGCCTTGAACTCCTGCACGGCTCGGTCATACTCGCCTTGGGCGAGATAGAAGTCCGCCAGCAGCCGGTAGCCGCCTGGGACGTCGGGCAATGCCAGTTTGGTCTCACGGAGCACGCGTTCGGCGTCGTCGCGGCGATTCGTACCCAGGTACAGCCGGGCCAATTCAAGTCGCGGCGGAACCCGCTTTGGCGCCAGCAGCGACGCACGCTTCAGTTGCTGCTCCGCCTCCGGCCACTTTTGCTGCCGCTCGTAAAAGTTCGCCAAGGCTTCCACCGCGCTCACCGAGTTCGGATCAAGCTCGATCGCCTTACGATAATCGCCTTCCGCTTTGTCGAGTTGCCGGGCATTCCCCTCGAGCACGGCGCGGTTGAGATAGAAGTTAGAGCGTCGGCCATCGAGCTGGATCGCCTTGTCGATCTCCTCGATCGCCTTCCCCGGCTCGTTCTTGGCAGCGTGAACGTTGGCCAGCAGCGCATGAGCATCCGGGTTGTTCGGGTCTTTGCCGAGCAGCAGCTCGGCCTTCGCTTGCGCTTGCGGCGCTGCGCCGCCGGCCAGCATCATGTTTCCTAAATCGAGTTGGGCCGCAGTGTTGTCCGGTTGCAGATCCACCGTTCGGCTCAATTCTCGGTAGCCATTCGACCATGATTCCAGCTTGATGTACGCCTTAGCGAGCTCGTAATGAGCGTCGGCAAACCGGCCGTCGATCTGAATGGCATTTTGGAACTGGATTGCCGCCTCGCGGTACTTGCCCTCGCTGTAATACTTCCGTCCGCTCTCCAGGTACCTCTGCTTGCGGACGTTGGGATCGCGAGTACAGGCGGCCAGGCTGAGCAGGGCAAAGGCGAGAAGAAGAGCTGCAAAACGAGAAGCGCGCGGTATATACACAGAAGGCCTCGCCTAGCGAATAACACATTTTACGGTGCCAAGTACATAAGGAACTCGACCGAAGCCGGCCTAAAAAAAGCCCCCGGCGTCGGTTAACGCCGGGGGGAGGAATGCGTAACTGGTAAGCGTGTAATTAGCGGCGGCGGCGGACTAATCCGAGGCTGCCGAGGAAGCCGAAGCCCAGCAGGGCCAGCGAGCTCGGTTCGGGCGCGCCTACATTTCGGCTAGCGCCGGCATAGCCGGTGTTCACGCCGCTCTGGTTCGTCGAGATCGCCACGGCGTTCTCGTGCATCGCGAAGTAGCACGTCGGACAGTTGGTGTCGCCCGGTTCAACCCCCAGGCTCGAAAGCGTCAGGCCGGTGCCGGTCAGCGTGAAGGTGATCGAAGTCACCGTATTGCTGCCGGAGCCACCGTTGATCGTGCTGTTGAAGAGGCCGTAATTCCAGCTGTGCCCGAAACCGTCCTCATTCTGGGCGTTGCCGGTCAACGCGCCGGACGACCAGTCGGCGGCGTTGAACGTGCCACCCGCGCCCATCGTGCCGGAGATGACGTTAAACCCGCTCACGGTGCCGGACGTCAGGTACATGGCTAAGGCCGCGCCGCTTCCCTGGCCGCCGATGCCGTAATAGACGTTGCTGCCGCTGTAGGAGTAGAACTGCACCGTGAACTGCAGGCCACCGGCGACCGTTGTGACGTTGATGCTGCCGTACGGAGTCGGCAGTGGCGGGCTGCAGATGCCGCAACCGGAGATGTTCTGTCCGGTCGCGATGCTGAACGTGTCAGCGAAGCAGGCGGCTCCCATCGTCAAAACCGCCATCAGAAACAATCCATGAACAAGCTTACCCTTCATTATGCATTCCTCCTCGGGAACTGGCCCTGACCAGAGCAATCGCGCTGCCAACTCATCCTGGAAAAACATGCGCCTAATCCCAGCGTATTCATATGTTTAGAATGTGACACTTTAGTGCTATCAGGTTCAGTGTCTGGCCCGAGCGCAAACATTTGCAGCTTTATGCACGTGACATTTCGCAGGGCTCCTGTCTCTCCGGCACTCTTCGGAAAGAACTTATGAGCGAAGGTCGCCCCGCCGGTAGCGGTGATGCACAGCCTCGAGCGCAAAGAATAAATCGCACTCTGCGCACGATCGCGTCCGCCGATATGTGAAAAAGTTTGCACTTCAGAACTCGGCATTTTCCTTCCCAGGTCACCTCAAGGGTTAAGCGTCAGGCCACACCGAACAAAATGAAAACAAAGGGCGCCAATCGTTTTCCCTGGCAGGTTCCAAAGTTTTTCCGTCAGCGAGGGAAAACTCTTTCCACCTTGAGGGGAACTCCGTCGGCGGGGGCATCCGCCTCAGCACGGCAGTTAGGTACTCTATCTTATTGAAATCCCGACCTAATTCATGCACACTGCCCCTCGCTCGGAGCATGTTCAAGTTGGCACCCATCGTGCTTCTGCCACCGGCAGCTTAGCTAAAGAGCCCCATTACAAGGAACTAGAGATGGCCGTCGCGGCTGCCGCACCTCATGATGCGCTCGAGTCAGATTGGAGAGACAGCTTCTTCTTGCTCGCCGCTGACCCGTCGATGCAGCAATTGGAGGGCATCTTTGCCGCTATCGCCGGCACCGGGCTCCCGGTTCTGCTGTTCGGGGAAGAGGGGAGTGGGCGCACGAGCGCGGCCCATGCCATTCATCGCATGCGCATCGGGAGCGACGACGGCCTGGTGATGCTGGCGGCAGTCGAAGCGACACCGGAGTCGCTGGCCCTTCTCAGCGGCGGAGATCGAGAGAGCAAGGATCTGCCTCGCACCTTGTTGTTGGAGGAAGTTGGCGACTTGAACGCCAACAGCCAGTGGCGCCTGTTGCAATTGATGACGGGCACGCCACCGCCGGCTTGCCGCCTGATCGCCACGACCCGAAAGAACCTCGATGTGGAGGTCCATGCCGGCCGGTTTCGCGAAGATTTGTTGTATTGCCTGAACGGCGTCAGCCTTTCCGTCCCGCCGCTGCGCCATCGCAAGAAGGACCTAGCCGGCTTCATTGATTTCTTTCTCACCAAGTACGCCATCCTCTTCCATCGCCCCAAGCCCGAACTAAGCGCCGCCGCGCGCACCGCGCTGCTGGAGTATTCGTGGCCGGGCAATCTGGCGGAGCTGGAGAACACGATTCGGGCGATCGTTGCGACCGATGATGAGCAGCTCGCGCTGCTGGCGTTGCGGCGGCCGGCAGCGCGGCGTGGGCGCAATGGGAACGGCGAATCCACGTCGCTCAAGCAGGCGGCGCGTGCGGCCTCGCAGCACGCCGAGCGCGAGCTCATCGCCAAGACGCTGGCGCGGACGCAAGGCAATCGTAAGCGCGCCGCCGCCGAATTGCAGATCAGCTACAAGGCTTTGCTCTACAAACTGAAACAGAGCGGCCTGGGGAATTCATAACGGAGTGGTGGAGATGCGCAAACTTCGAAATTATCTGATGGTCGGGCTGGCGTTGTTCGCGGCGCTGAGCGCCGTAGCGAAGGACAAGAAGAAGGACAACAAGGGTAAGGAGCAGGCGGTCGCCCCCGCGGCCGATGCAGTCGCCGCCGCACCCACCGCCAGCGCCAACGCAGAGGAATACCGCATCGGTCCGCAGGACGTGCTGCAGGTGACGGTGTGGAAAGAGCCCGATGTCTCCGGCTCGGTCCCGGTGCGTCCCGACGGCAAAATTTCAATTGCACTGCTCAACGATGTACAGGCATCAGGGTTAACGCCGATCCAGCTCGGCGCCGATATCGCGGAGCGGCTGCGCAAGTACCTGGCCGAGCCGCGCGTGACCGTGACCGTCACGCAGATGAACAGCCAGCGCTTTTACGTGATGGGCGAGGTTGCACGCGTCGGCGCGTATCCGCTGTTGCCGAACGAAACGGTGCTGCAGGGACTTTCCAGCGCCGGCGGGTTTTCGCAGTACGCCAACGCCGCCAAGATCTACATCCTGCGACCTCAGGGCGGGAAACAAGTGAAGTATTCGTTCAATTATCGATTGGTGATCCGCGGTGAACACCCGGAGCAGAACATTCAGCTCATGCCGGGCGACACCATCGTGGTTCCGTAAGGAGAGGCATATGCATACGGTGCGGGCAATGATAGTGGCACTAGCGGCCTTCGCGTGCGTTGCGGCAGTGGCGGGGCAGGAGACTGGGAACAAGCCCGTCGGCCCGTATGCGGCCATCGGCGCCGAGGACTCCAGCAGCAAGCCCAACCAGGTAGATGCTGCGCAGTTGTCGCCCGATTCGAACGCCGTCACTGGCGTGCAGCTGCTTACGCTGGGCCACGCGCGCCAGGTGCACAGCCTCCTGCAGCCCAGCTTCAGCTTCTCGCAGGCGGTGGACACGAATCCGGCGGCGATCACCGCATCTGGCCGTGATTACGTCAGCTACTTCACGGGCGATCTTTCGCTCCAGCGACGGCACGCCCAGGACAGCTTCGTTCTCGACTACAACGGCGGTGCGACCCTCTATCAGCACAACACTGGTTACAACAGCAGCTTTCATCGCTTGAACGCGATGCAGGCATTCTCGCTGCGGCGTTGGCAGCTCACTTTCGCCAATCGTTTTGAGTTCACACCTGAGTCACGCTTCGGATTTGCCGGCTTCGCCGCCACCGGCGAAACCTTGCGCCCTGAGCTGCTGCCGAACCAAAGCTTCCTGGATGGACACAACGAGCGCTGGACCAATACCGCGGCGACGGATGTGGAGTACCGTCTGAGCGCTCGCAGCAGCGCAACCGCAAGCTTCTCGTTCGGGATGCTTCGTTACCTCGATGACGCGTTGCGCACGCGGGCGACGAACCAATGGAGTGCCAGCGCCGGTTTCGACCATCAATTTGGCTCGCGCAATACGCTCGCGATGCAGTACAGCCATGCGCGGTTCGACTATCGGGCGCAGGTTTTCAACGTGGAGACGGACAGCGCTTCGCTGGTTTTTGCACGGCGCGTGACCGGCAGACTTTCTTTCGAGTTGCGCGGGGGCCCGCAGATCATCCGGATGGGCGGCCTGTGGAGCCTTGGACCCGCGGCCGCTTCGCTCGACCCGACGGCGCTGAGCTACACCGCCGGGGGCTCGGTGCTGTACCAGCGCGGGCATTATGACATTTCGCTCAGCGGTTCGCGCTTCACCAGCGGCGGCGCCGGCGGAATGCAGGGCGCTCACACCACCACGGCGCAAGGAGCGATCGCGCGCACCCTCGGACGTTCGTGGCGCGCGGACGTGGCGGGCGGCTATACGCGCAACGAACGACTGGGGCGTTTTGCGCCCGACCAGATGATCGCGTCGTTGTACGGCAGCGTACGCCTGAGCCGCGACCTCACTCGTTCGGTGGGGACGTTTGTCAACTACAACGTGCAGCATCAGGACGCAGTCACCGGCTGCAGCAGCGTTTTCTGTAGCAACCAGCTGCGGCATATCGTGACGATCGGTATTGACTGGCGGCCGCGGCCGCTTTCCCTGGAGTAGATTTCGCGCAGTCAGAGGAGCCATTGCGATGCTTGGACATCGGGAAATGACGGGCGACGAATACCTGGAGATCCTGCGCCGGCGCTGGTGGGTCATCCTGATCCCTGTCGTCGTCGTCCCCGTCATCGTCGCGGTCACCTCGCTGTCGATTCCGAATCGCTACGTCTCGCAGACGCTTGTCCTGGTGGAAGGGCAGAAGGTGCCCGACAGCCTGGTGCGGCCAGTCGTCACCGAAGAGCTGCAGCAGCGGCTGGCGACGATGCAGGAGCAGATTCTCAGTCGCACGCGCTTGCAGCCCATCATCGAGAAGTTTGGTGTCATGAAAGGCGAGCCGATTACCATGGAAGAAAAGGTCGATCGCATGCGCAAGCTGGTGGCGGTCACGCCGGTCACGCCGATCCGCGACACCTCGCGCGGCATTCTGCCAGGTTTTTTCGTTGCCTTTACGGCACCCACCCCGCAGCTGGCACAGCAAGTCTGCTCCGAAATCACTTCCATGTTCATGAGCGAGAATCTCAAGCTGCGAGAGCAGCGCGCCGAGGGCACGACCGAATTCATTACGAGCCAGATGGACGACGCCAAGCGCCACCTGGACGAGGAAGACCTCAAGCTCGCCGAGTTCAAAGGGAAATATCTCGGACAGCTGCCCGGCGATGAGCAACAGAATCTGACCATGCTGACGACGACCAACTCGCAGCTCGATGCCGTCACCGCGATGCTCAATCGCGCGCAGCAGGACAAGACCTACGTCCAGGGATTGCTGCAGCAGCAGCTCACAGTCTTGCAGACGGGGCAGGGATCCAGTAACGCAACGGCGGCCAATAGCCTGACGGTGGGCCAGCAGTTAGCGCAGGCCGAGTCCTACCTGGTCGGGTTGCAGGCTCGTTACACCGATGACCACCCGGATGTCATCAAGACCAAGAATCAGGTCGCGACCCTGAGGAGGATGCTGCGCGACGCCGAGGCGGCGGAGAAGACGAAACGTGACAGCGCCAAGCCGCTCACCGACGACAAGATGTCGAACGCGAACGCGTACGAACCGCCCAACATTCAGCAGTTGCGGTTGCAATTGCACCAGATCGAGCAGACGATCCGCGAAAAATCGGCCGAGCAGATTCGCCTCCAGGGCGCAGTCGGCAAATTCCAATCGCGCGTCCAGCTCAGTCCGGTGGTGGAGGAAGAGTACAAGGCGTTGACGCGCGATTACCAGACGGCCCTCACCTTCTATACCGATCTGCTCAGCAAGAAGAAGCAGTCCGAGATGGCCACCGACCTGGAGCGCAAGCAGCAAGGCGAGCAGTTCCGTGTGATGGATCCACCCAACCTTCCGGAGAAGCCAAGCTATCCGAATCGGCCGATGTTGGCTGGCGAGGGGCTGGCCGGCGGCCTGGCATTCGGCATCGCGATCGCGGGGTTGCTGGAGATGCGCGACAAGTCGATCCGCAATGAGCGCGACGTGGAATTCTGGCTCAAGTTGCCCACTCTGGGCACGATGCCATCGCTCGTCTCCAAGAGCAAGCAGCGCGAGCTCGCCGGCGATTCCGGCCAGCCTGTCCTGGCGGACCATGGAAGGGCCGTGGGTGCATAGCGCTATGTACAAGAACTTCTTTGGACTCCGCAGCACGCCATTCAACGTCAATCCCGACCCGCGCTTTCTGTACCTGACGCAGCATGCTGGTGCAGGAGTTCCTCAAGTTCACGCTCACCGACTTCGGTATCCCCGACGTCACGCCGGGCAGCAGCAAGAGCCAGTTGCTGATGAAGCTGAACAACTGGCTGCTGGAGCGGTTCCGCGCCGGAGAAACCGCCGTGCTCATCGTGGACGAGGCGCAGAACCTGTCCGAAGAAATGCTGGAGGAGATTCGCCTCCTCACCAACCTGGAAACGTCATCGGAGAAGCTGTGACGATCTTCACGCCCGAAGCGCTGGAGGCAGTTCACCAGTATGCACGCGGCGTTCCGCGCGTCATCAATTTGATTTGCGAGCACTCACTCATCTCCGCGTTTGCCGAGCAACAGCGGCAGATCACGCCGCAGGTGGTCCACGCCGTGGCGGAAGACTTTGAGCTGACCACGCGGCACGACGCGCCCCCGGCTGCGGACGCGCCCGCGGCGTCGGTGCTCGGCGTGGAATCGGACCTTGATCTCGCCACCGCGCTGAAGGCACTCAACACCATGGAGAAGCTTTCGCGCCGGTTGCGCGAGGTGGAAGCGGCGGCGCCGAAAAAGGGAGTGTCCGCGCAATGAGCCGCATTCATGATGCCCTGATGCGCGCGCAGCAAGAACGGGCTGGTCTCGACGGAGCGTCGTCGATGGCGGCGCCCGCTGAAATGCCCTTGGCACCGCCTGAACCACGGGCGGTTGCCGCACCCGAGCCGAGCGCGCTCTTAACGTCGGCTCCTGAGCAACCTGGCGGCCTTACCTACGACCAGTTGGAGCGGCGTTGCGCGGTGCGGGCATGGAGTTTTGCCGTCGGCCGAAACGTCTCTGCGAGCGACGACAATGCGCGTGGCCTGGAAGAGCTGCGCACGTTGCGTACGCGTCTGTACCAAGTGCGCGGCAA
>WNFR01004210.1_pt1 | contig 14821 bp, 8 predicted proteins | sample 5400221 | NCBI WGS metagenome assembly WNFR01 (sample SAMN13153357, study PRJNA577476) | soil metagenome | isolation source: 40 cm soil under Madrone tree | place: USA:California | collected 2016-06-14 | reverse complement strand
TCAAGACTAATGGGCACCGCGGTATTAAGGTAAACAACCCCGCGAATCTTTCCAGCTTCTATCTGCCCAACTCGACGCTGTTCTGCGGAACGGTTAGGTGCAGTCCGCCGGCCATAATCCAAGCGCCGACTGGACCAAATGTTGGCACGTTGCGTGGAACGGTGCTGTTTCGTCCGCTTAACAACCAGCCGTTTGTGGGCTTCCCTTACTCCGGCGGCTCTGCCGGAACGTTCGGGTTGGCTCCCGGTCCCGCCGGAGGAACGTTCGGATTTCCGGGTTTCAACGCCCAGCTGGGGCCGTTTGTAAAATCTCCCAATAGCGGTAAATTTGGCCCAGCCGACAATTTCCCGGGTGTGGGATCTGTGGTCGGAGGCATTTTGCCGGGTGTTGTGCTGGCGACCGCTGTGTTGCCCGCGACGATTCTGACGAATCCAATCACGGTGCCGACAACCTTCACCATCGAGCCGTCTTATCTTCCGGACGCACCTTTTGTGAATCGGCTTTACGGTGATTCGAGTTTCACAAATTTCGTCGTTGGGGGAAAGATCCGGTTTACTGGACCCCATAATCCCTTGGGTATCGCGCTAATCCCTTTCTACCGCTGGTATCCAGATAACGCGAATGATGCCTCAGGTTTTAACCAGTTGCAGCGAGGAGCTAGCCCGGGTGGTGATATCGGTGACTTCGGACTAATCGGAGTCGTTGATGGCCGGCTTAGCAAGCTTGTCAACGTGTCGGCAAACTTCGGATATATATTGAATAGTAATCCGAAGGGTGCGGGCGGCGATTTCATTCTACTTGATCGTCCCAACGAGATGATCGCTGGTGTGGGTTTTGATTTTCCTCTTAACAAGCACTTCCAGCCGATCGCAGAAGTGCGGTCGACGCAGTACGTCGGTGGTCGGACATTGAATGCTTTTGAGAATAGTCCGGTCGAATTACTGGGTGGCCTTAAGATTTATCCAAAACGGTGGTGGGGACTTGGAATTGCTTATCGCAGGCATTTGAATCAGCAGGACCAGGCGCACTTTAACCCGGTCGATTCGAATACTTCGATCACCCAGATCACTAACGTATTTGTCCCGGGCAGAGGCGTTATCACTGTTCCCGGAACGACCAGACCGGCTACCAGCAATGGATTCCCGAATGGATTTGTGTTCTCCGAGGATCCGAACGGCTTCCTCGGTCAACTCTGGTTCGGACGTCGGAATTCCAGAACTCCGCCGGTGATTAATATGCCGCCGACTGGTTCTGCCTCGGCCTCGTTGTCGTCGATTACTCGGCCTTGTCCGGAAGGTACAAGCTCGACTTCGTGCTCGCCTAGCGGCAACGAAGTTGCGTTGACTGCGAATTTCACGGACCCGGATAACGACACATTGCTTTATACGTGGTCCGTTACCGGTGGCAAGCTGACCGGCGAAGGTAAGGCAGTAAGCTGGGATCTCACCGGCGTTGCCAATGGAAGCTACACAGCGACGGTTGCAGTCAGTGATGGAACCCATCCGCCGGTAAACGGTGTAGCAACAGTGACGGTTGCTGACTGCACAGGTTGTGAGAAACCACCACCGGTATGTCCGACAGTCTCGGTGAGCTGTCCGAGTGATGTCGAACAAGGTTCGCCTATCACCTTCACAGCGAGCGTCTCGGGTGGTCCACCAAATGCTACGGCGACCTACAACTGGTCCGTTTCAGCTGGTACGATTTCTGGTGGTCAAGGGACTTCCTCAATCACGGTTGATACGGCCGGAACGGGAGGCCAAAGCATTACTGCAACTGTAGAGCTCGGAGGTTTCGACCCAGCTTGTTCGCGAACCGCTTCGTGCACAACGGCAGTGAAACCGCCACCAACGCCTGCGCTCAAGTTTGACGAGTATGGCAACATCAAGTTCAACGATGAGAAGGCCAGACTCGACAACTACGCCATTCAGCTACAGAACGCGCCTGGTTCGTCAGCGACGATCATCGCGTACGGTAGCTGTGCCGGTGAGGCTCAGGCTCGTGCAGACCGTGCTAAGGACTATCTGGTCAATACGCGCGGTATCGAGGCTGGACGCATAACAACGATAGATGGTGGGTGCCGGTCTGACTTGACGGTGCAGCTCTGGATTGTGCCGACCGGTGCAACAGCGCCAGCTGCCAGCTCTGACGGCCTCATCTCGCCTTGTCCGGAGTGCAAGAAGAAACGGGCTCCGCGTCGACGTGCCCGGGGACGAGACGATGACGAATAGTTAACTCGGTTGGCGCTGCTTCCATAGCGTCAAACCCTTTCAAAAGCGGGCGATGCTTCTCCTCGGAGAATCATCGCCCGCTTAGTTTTGTCACCCAGGCGTCAAGCTTACAATTGGGAAAACTGTACAACTGGCCAGCAAATGAGCTGCATCCTAGCTGTCGGGTGAGGTTTTGAACACAAAAAGAGAGAATTGTAATAGACTAAGGGTGAGCGCTATGGGCTCCAGTCTGATTTAAATCCCCTGGACGAATAACGATGAATAGAAATATGAAGTACTTCCCCCTCTTGCTAATTCTGTTTGCGCTGGCATCCGCAGCCATCGCCCCGAAAACTGTTTTTGCGGTTCTAGACAGCGACTCCCTTGATCCATCTCAGTATTCTGCCGACTGGCGTACTACGGGACCTCCAGGGGGCGACGTCCGCAGTCTCGTGGTCGATCCCAATAATGCCGATCGGTTTTATTTCGGAACACTCGACGGGCAGATCTACACTTCTTCAGACGCCGGACGAAAATGGAAACTTCTCTACAATTTCAATCGGCCAAAGTTGTTCGTAGATCACATTATTGTCGACCCGCGTAATTCCAAGGTGTTGTATGTGGGAGCTCACCGCCACAAAGATCCGGGAGGGTTTTTCAAGTCAACTGATGCAGGCCTGACCTGGCGTGAGGACCCGAAGCTGAAAAATGAGGCAGTCCACTCGCTCACGCAATCAGTGGCGGATGCCAACGTGCTGGTCGCCGGCACCTTCAACGGTATATTCCGTTCTGAAGACTCAGGCGATAGTTGGGAACAGCTCCCGACCTATAGCACGCCCGGGCTCGTGCATGTCGAATCCCTCGCGATGGATCCTCGTACCTCGAACATTATCTATGCCGGGACGTGGTACTTGCCTTACAAGTCAACGGACGGCGGGCAAACCTGGAAGTCTATTAAGAACGGCATAATCGACGATTCCGACATCTTCGCGATTGATATTGATCCTCGCGATCCAAATCACATCATTGCCTCCGCCTGCAGCGGTATCTATGAAACAAAGACAGCAGGCGAGAGTTGGCGCAAGGTCCAGGGCATTCCTTCACAGTCGCGTAGAACTCGCGCGATCATGCAGCACCCCTCAGTTCCCGGACTTGTTTTTGCCGGAACTACAGAAGGATTCTGGCGCTCAGAGCGTGGGGGCGATGCCGACTCCTGGATGGTGACCACGTCTCGCCAGCTTGAGATCAACTCCATAGCCGTGCATCCTTCGCGGCCCGAAACGATCTACATAGGAACGAATAATTATGGCGTAATGGTTTCCAATGACGGAGGCAAGACATTTGTCCCGACGAATGGCGGATACAGTGGACGTTTTGCGAATGCGATTGTTGCCGACCGCGATATTCCAAATCGTATCTACGCCTCGACTATCAACACAGCAACCGGTGGCGGCTTTCTTTTTGTCAGCAACGATAATGGCGAAACGTGGCGTCCTTCGATGCGCAGTATGCCTACTCGCTTGATTACCTATTCGATCTTACAGGACACGCGTGATTCAAACCTTATTTATCTCGGCACCAATCTCGGTATTTATCGCTCGCTGGATCGAGGTGCGTCCTGGTCACCGATTTGGGCGATCACCCCACCTCCCGAGAAGAAGCGGAAGCCCGCAGTCAAACGAGCAGCGAAGAATGCTGCGCCAACACCCGCTCGTCAGCGAACAGTTCCAGCACAACCAGACGAGTTAGTCCTTCGCGTGCAGGAGGCACTCAACGATACCGGATATCATCTTGGCGAGCCTGATGGCAAAGCAGGTCCGGTGACTTTGGCAGCTCTGAAGAGATTTCAAGGTGACAGACACCTCCCAGTTACTGGAAAGCTTGACGAGATAACTCTTGGAGCTTTGGGAATTTCAAAAGAGGACGGCTCGACGGACGGACCACAATCCACTTTGGTATTGGCCGATGCTGTCAATGCCCTGGTCCACACTGTGGATCCCGACACCGGCGCACCCGCGCTCCTTGCTGCAACTAACTCAGGCCTTTATCGTAGCTACGATCCAACCAAAGGCTGGCAAAAACTCTCCAGTGGTTCCAGTCTGGATTCCAGAGTCACGTGTATCTCAACTAACCTCAAGCAGCCGCAAACAATTTGGATAGGTACGGCCGCTGCCGGCATACTCGTTTCTCGCGACTGGGGTAAAAGCTGGCGCGACGTGGAAGGGATTCCTCGAGATGCACCCGTAAACACGATCGCTCAGGATCCACAAAAGCCCGAGAGTGTCTACGTGGGAACGAAGCAGTCCTTTTACTTGTCGCACGATGGCGGAGCGAGCTGGACCCGCAGAGGTGGCAATCTTCCTTTCGGAGATTTCAGCAGTATCCTGATCAATCCGCGCAACGGTGACGAAATCTTCGTCGGTAATGCTTACCAGACTGGTGAAATAGGTGGCGGTGTCTTTCGCTCAGTGAATGGCGGTATGACCTGGGCACGTATTGACCCGAAGGAGCGACATCTGCCCAGCCAGCGAATTTGGGCTCTGGCCTTTGACGCACATGACCAAAATGTCTTGTTTGTGGGATCTCACTCTGCTGGCGTTTACGTAGTGCCCAGAACATCCGATTCGCTGTCATCGAGTCAATAATTGCGGGTTGCTGCTAAAGGAATTTTCCAGCAGCGTTGTTGAAGGGGTCCACCACCACTCTTTTTGAGTTTGTTCTCTTCTCAGCGCCTTGACAGGCGATTGCGCTGGCGTGTACATTGCGGCCCTACCCGAGAAAGCGGCGGGTGTTTGTCGGACCAAGCGGGTGACTACGGGCAGGGCGGTAATCGAAACAAATTAAACCTACATTCTTAAATCCAAACGGCTCGCATCCTCGCCAGCTTCAAATCCCGACAACGCCAAGGTCAATCAAGCAAGTGGCCGCTGAAACACTGTCAGACAGTCGTCGAGACCTGCGATGATTGTCCCGCGCAGTGAAGCGCGATATGATCTCCAACGCGCTGAAAAAGTTGTCGGGAGAACTACAGGAGTATGCATGTCTAGTGAAGAACCCAAGCTGAACGACAGCGAGGCCAACAATAACCCAACTTCCGGTGAGCCACAGGCTGCGCCGAAACAAACCGAAGCTGCCTCACGAATCCAAGTACCAACCGAGTCCGCAGGTAGCGACGAGGGAGAAGATTCCCGCGCCAGCGGCGATGTTGACTTTGGCCAATTGCTCGATCAATTCGAGCAGGAGCAAGCCACACTCCAGGAAGGTGAGGTCGTTCGCGGGACCGTCGTGGGTATAAGCGAACGCGGCGTGGTGATCGACTTCGGCTATAAGTCGGAAGGCATTGTTAACCCGGCTGAGTTTACGGAGAACGGTGAAATCACCGTAAAGCCCGGCGATGAAGTTGAAGTGTTGGTTAAGAGCATGGAGACGGCCGATGGCCTGCCCGTGCTCTCTCGCGCCGATGCTGTGCGAATGAAGGCTTGGGACGACCTGGACAAAGCATACCGAGAAGGCACCAGCGTAAAGGGTCGCGTCACAGATCGAATCAAGGGCGGACTCCGTGTGGACATCGATGGTATCGCAGCCTTCTTGCCGGGATCACAGGTTGATGTACGGCCCGTTCGAAATCTCGACAGTCTTCGCAATCAGATAATCGAAGCTAAGGTCATTAAGCTGAATCGCAAGCGCTCGAACGTAGTTCTATCGCGCAAGGCTGTCATCGAACAAGAAAACACCGGTAGAAAAGATCAAACGCTCCTGCAAATAGAGGAAGACATAGTGGTCGAAGGTCAGATTAAGAACTTGACCGACTATGGCGCCTTTGTGGACCTCGGCGGCGTAGACGGGCTGCTGCATGTTACCGACATGTCGTGGGGCCGTCTTCAGAACCCGAGTGAGTTGTTTCGAGTCGGCGATAACATTCAGGTCAAGGTTCTTAAGTTTGATAAGGAACGGGAACGTGTGTCGTTGGGTTATAAGCAACTGCTGCCTGATCCCTGGTCAAGTGTGGAGGAACGCTTCCCGATAGGCACCCGAGTTAATGGGCGGGTCGCCAGCGTTGCTGATTATGGCGCCTTCGTCGAACTGGAGAACGGGGTGGAGGGCCTGGTCCATGTTTCTGAAATGAGCTGGTCCAAGCGTGTCAAGCATCCCAGTAAGGTTGTCAACCCCGGCGACGAGGTTGAAGTGGAGGTTTTGAGTGTCGATCCTAAAGCGCGTCGTATCAGTTTGGGAATGAAACAGGTACAGGAGAATCCCTGGCAAACACTTCACGAACGCTATCAAATTGGCACAAGAGTTCACGGCCGCGTGAGGAACCTGACTGACTTCGGGGCTTTCATTGAAATTGAAGACGGAGTCGATGGCCTCGTACATGTTTCAGATATTTCCTGGTCTCGGAGGATCAAGCATCCAAGTGAGGTGCTGAAAAAAGGACAGGAGATCGACGCCGTCATTACGAGCATCGATACTGAAAACCGCCGCCTCTCACTTTCAATTAAGGATTTAGAACCGAATGCGTGGGAGAAATTTACCAACGAACACAAGCCGGGCGATGTTGTGCACGGAAAGGTCGCGCGCTTCGCGAATTTTGGCGCCTTTGTTGAACTCGACGACAACCTCGAGGGCCTTTGCCACATTTCCGAACTCTCGGAGGAACGTGTGGCCAAACCGGAGGATGTGGTCCAACTCGGACAAGAAATGGATTTCAAAATTCTGAGAATAGATCCGGAGACGAAGAAGATTGGACTTTCTGCCCGGGCTGTTGGGAAAGACGAGCCTATAGTTGACACCAAAGTCTATTCATCCGAAGCCGGTGGCGGAATGGCTTCCCTGGGAGAGCTCGCTGACTTCGGCATTGGCAAAGCCGAATCGAATGAGGAATAGAAGCTTCATTCGACTGTAACCCTGGCCCTGCTCGCAATGCGATCTGCAACAGTGCGGTGCAGGGCTTTTTGTTGTCCCTGCTTACTGTGACAATCCTTCGTCGTCGTTGACAGTCTTGCCCGACCAGATTGTTTTCTGATAGTGTACGGACAGCTTGCCTTACAACGTTCACGAGGTTCATTAAATTCTCTGTTTTGGGGACTTATAGTGCTTCTTGACTCGAACATTCTTTGAGCAAATCAGAGGTGGTGCATGACAAAAGCGGAACTCGTCGAAGACGTTGCGCGAGCGGCGGAACTCACTAAAAAAGACGCTGAGCGTTTGGTGGAAATTGTTTTTGAAAGCATCATCGAAACTCTAAATCACGGCGAGAAGATCGAACTTCGTGGCTTCGGTAGCTTTCGCGTTCGCGAACGAGGAGCGCGCCGCGGCAGAAATCCAAAGACCGGCGATCCCGTTAGCATCCCCGCAAAACGCGTCCCCTATTTTAAACCAGGTAAGGAACTGAAAGAATTGATCAACGACGATAACTCCACCTCCGGAAGCCCAGCCCACCTGGGAACCGACGATTCTCGTCAGCCCCCTGTTCTCTAACCTGCGAAACCAGAGGTAAGCGAAACCTTGGAGATATTATGGAGTCCCTGGCGCGCCAAATATATTGCCTCAGGTAGCGATAACTCCCAGGCAGACACCTGTGTCTTCTGTAACATCTCGCGAGATCCGGCAGATGATGAGAAGAACTTCGTCGTTTACCGAGCTCTGCATAACTTCGTTGTCCTCAATCTCTACCCCTATATCAGCGGCCATCTCTTAATTGTTCCGTATGAGCATGTCGCCGAGCTTGATGCTGCGGCGAAAGAGACCACGAATGAGCTTATGGACCTCACCAAGCAAGCACAGACAGTATTGCGCGACGTATATAAACCAGCCGGCTTTAACATCGGCATGAACCTGGGCGCTCCCGCTGGGGCTGGTATCGTCGGACATTTGCACGTTCACATTCTTCCGCGTTGGTCAGGCGACACAAATTTCATGTCTACAGTGGCCCAGACTCGGGTCATTTCTGAAGACCTGAATACCACTTACGAAAAACTGCGCGACAAGTTTTGAGAGCCATTTGCGGTGAAGGCCGTTTAGCGTTTGACGGTCTTGCGGGTCAATGCTTCATCTTCAACTTCGCCACCGCGACTTATGGGAACTTCCGAAGGCTTGGCATAACTGAGGACTCTTCCCTCACTGTCGAGTTCGCTGGAGGACAGTGGCGGGAGTGGGCCGGTGTTTGGGGGTGGATTAAATCCAGGGTAATCGATTCGTGCGTGATAGATCGCGGTTAGCGCACTGATCATTGCTTCTCTGATCGTCGTCAGTTCCTGCAGAGTAATATTGCACTCGTCGAGTTGACCATCGCTAACAATAGCATCAAAAATCTTTACAACAATTGAGCGAATGTTTTCAGGGTCCGGTCGAGCTAGAGACCGCGCTGCCGCTTCGCAGGAATCGGCGAGCATCATGATCGCTGCCTCCTTGAACTGCGGCTTTGGGCCCGGATAACGGAAGTCGTTTTCGTCCACGATCTCGTTTGGTTTGGCTTGTGCTTGGGCTTTGCGCAAAAAGTAATGCAGCGTGCGTGTTCCATGGTGTTGGGTAATGAAGTCAGCAATTTTTCCAGGAAGAGAGATCTCTTTCGCCAGGCGCAATCCATAGCTCACATGACTGATAATGATTTTCGCGCTTTGGTTTGGTCGCAGACGATCGTGCGGGTTATCACCTTGTTGATTCTCGACAAAATAGTCCGGGGCCGCCAGCTTGCCTATGTCGTGATATAGAGCGCCAATACGCGCGAGCAGGGGATTGGCGCCCACGGCTCGACAGGCGTCCTCTGCCAGCTGGCCTAGTGCATGAGAGTGTTGATTCGTGCCCGGCGCGCGCAAAGCCAGTTGGCCCAGAACAGGAAGATCGGCATTTGAGAGTTCCAGCAGCTTTACGTCCGTGAGGATCCCAAAAACAGTTTCGTTTATCGGCAAACCACCGGCCGTGAAAATTGCCGTTAAGAGACCACCGGCTAAACCGCAGCCCATGCCGAATAGCAGGGTTTTGAGGGTAAATGATTGCTCGGAATATGCAAGCAGTGCTAGCGCCGTCAGGATGTTAACTACGCCAACAAAGAGACCGGCGAGCGTTACTGACTGCCGCTCTCGGTAGCGACCAATTCCATAAACTGCCGCTGAACAGGAAATCATGGCGAAGATGGCCTTATTCATCCCGCCGGAAGCCAGCAGTCCGGCAAAGAGCGCGGTGATAATGCCGGTCAGAAAGGCTAGTTGGGTATCAACCAGCATCGCTACCAACAAGGCCGCGGCGGCGAACGGAATGGCGAAATTCCATATAGTCGGATCGTTAAATGGAGCACTCGACATTCGTGCAGCGACAGCGTCACCAAATGTGAAACCGACTCGCATCAGCGCGGTCTGCACAACTATCGCCGAACCCACCAATGCGAAGGCCCTACGCTTTTTGACCTCTTGCCGGGCCGAATTGGAAAGAGCTAATGAGCTTCCAGAGCCTCTATGCTCAATGAATTTCCAGGCAGCCCAGTAAAGGGCCATCACGATGAGTAACAAACCGATGAGATTGTGCCAGGGCTTGCCGCTGTGACCCGTGCTCTTGATGGCGGCAAACTGGGCCAACATTCCGGGGGTAACAGTATCTCCCTCACGAGCGAGTACCTGATTTCGTTTTAACGAAATGGCAACGGAATTGACCGTATCCGCTGCACTTTCCTGGGCTGTTGCCGTCGCAGTTTGGTCCAATACAACGTTTGGACGGATCAGGGCTGCCAGGACCGAAGCCAGCGCGGTTTTTTGCTCCTGTGACCAACCGGGAAGATTCAGGACGCGAAGTTCGAGATTGCGACGGGCAGTGGAAAGGGCCGTCATGCGCGTACGCGGCGCCGGCATAATCATTTGCGCCGTGGGATTCCGGATATCAACAAGGACTATCTCCTGCTTCAGGTGGTCTGCATCGCCATCGTCGTAAATATAGCCGGCTCCAACTTCACGAATGAGACTGGTTATTCGATCAAGATCCTCATTGTTGAAGTTGTGAGCAATGATCGCTCGCGATACGGTGACACCGTCTTCTCCATTCCAAAGCTGAGGCTTCTTCCGGTCGGTTGCGACTCGTTTCTTGAGATCCTCCCAGCCTGCACGAAAACTCTGCACCGAGCTTTCTGCACGACTGGAGTCAAAATTGAAAATGGGACGAGTAGCTTCTCTGGCGGCTGCGCGTCGCCTCTCCTTTTCCGAGATATCCACCGTGGTAATGTCCGCAGGCGCAATAACTGTTCGCGCCACCACGTCGCCTTCTTTATAGTCTTCCGTGAAGCCAGATGAATAATTACTGAAGAGCAAGAGCGTGGTCGATAGCACCAAAATACCGTAACCGATAAGAAAGCGGGTTTGGGGATCGAAGGCGATCAGGGGACGAACCGCGTAGGCTACGAGCTTATCGCGCGCTTGATCGAGAGGGGTTTTGAATCTTGGACGAAGTCCCATTATGCGATGCGAGACAAACCTTCGGATTCGTAAGCCTGCGTTTCCGGAGATTGTCTCTTATGCTTTCCGGCCAAGACGGAGCCTGCTTTCTCCAGAAGTGATCCCAAGCTGTTCGGATTGATTGCAGAGATTACTGCCGTTTCGTCGCCGTGTGGTTGAGCTTGTCTGGCAATGGATTCCATGCTTCCTGGCTCAATTAGATCCGCTTTGTTCAGGGCCATGATAACTGGTATCTCCGACAAATGGAGATCGGACAGAATTCTTTTCACTGATTCGATTTGTTGGCCCCAGCGCGGGTTTGAAACATCGACCGCATGAATCAGCAGGCTGCTGTCGCTGATCTCTTCAAGTGTGGCTCGAAAGGCCGAAAGCAGATCTGGAGGAAGATCGCGAATAAATCCCACCGTATCGTTGACGATCACTTCCTGCTCTCGTGGCAAACGCAATCTCCTGGAGGTCGGATCAAGGGTAGCAAACATCCGCTGCTCCGCCTGCACTTCACTCTTGGTAAGTGAGTTTAAGAGAGTGGATTTACCGGCGTTTGTGTAGCCAACAATTGAGATCACAGGTAGACCGTGTCTGGTTCGTCCCTTTCGTCGTTCCTGCCGGCGCTGGCATTGAGTCTCGATCTCCTTCTCGAGCCGGTTTATGCGATCTCGAACTCGCCGCCTATCAGTTTCCAGTTTAGTTTCACCCGGGCCACGTCCGCCAATGCCACCCGCAAGTCGAGAGAAGGCCGAATCGTGGCCCACGATTAACCGGGGTAGGAGATACTTTAATTGCGCCAGTTCGACTTGTATCTTGCCCTCTTTGGATTGGGCCCGCTGCGCGAATATGTCCAGGATCAACTGCGATCGGTCTATCACCTTGAGATCGGTAGCTTCCGAGAGCGATCTCACTTGCGCCGGCGACAACTCACGATCGAACACAAGCATGTCAGCCCCGAGCTGAAGGGCACGAATAAGAAGTTCATCGAGCTTGCCACGCCCGAGTACGGTTCGCGGATCGATTGCCTGACGGCGTTGAATCACCTTGTCCTGGACCACAACGCCTGCAGACGCCGCCAGCTCGGCGAGTTCGGCCATAGATTCTTCAGCGTCTACAAGAGGTCCGGTGGCAACGCCGACAAGAATGGTGCGGTCGCGAACCTCAGCTCGTCTGGTCGTTAGCCGGTTCCGGGCCATCTCATCTTCCAGCGAATTTATCAGCGCCAGAAAATCCAGATCCATTTGCGAGGGTATCTTCGGCTCGAGGAATCCGTAATGCTCTGGTGCGCCAGCGCTTTCAAGTTCTCCCGCGTGCAAAGGGAGCAAATGCGCGGACCGAACAACGCCGGGAAGACCCGTGTCCGCATCGACATCAATGGCTGCCATTAAATCCAAACGCAGGAGTGCCAGATCCGCCAGATCGTCCTGGGTAAGGTCCTCACCACGGAGATGGGTATGAACACAGCGTAATCCGCGAAAGCGTCCCGTAGCTACGCGCACACGCTTAAAGTCTGGCAGTTCAATGCGACGGTTGTCTCCAACCATTACGTACTGAACGTGTCCCTTTCGATCAATGAGTACGCCAATTTGCCTCCGCGTCTCATGTGAAAGCTCACTCAGCTGCCTTGCAAATTCGGGAGTGACGATCTGGTCCGGCGGAATACGTCGCGTGTAGAGCTTTTCTATGCGGCGAAGCTGGTTCGGTTTTAGTCCCAGTGTGTTGCCCAACGCGCTAGTAATCGTTGTGTCCTCCGCCAATCAATGTTTGGATAAATTTCTTTCTGAAAGCCACGAGCGAGGTTAGAGTCTTGAAATTACAGGAGGAGTGTCGCGAGCGGTAGTTTTCTTGCGCTGGAAGAATCCTTGCGATGTTGCTCGGCGATTTCGCGTCGCTGAGTCGCTTGAGCATTATGATTTCTGTCGTGCGCAACTTCCTGTCTTTGAAAATCTCAGAAGAATGACAACTACCTGGAGTCCGCACTAGGCCCGATCACGGAGCCAATTATAACATAGCGGTGAAGCAGTCAAGCACCGGCGCTTAGCCACCAGCGACTATTGTGCGGATTAGCTCGGTTAGACATCATTTTGGCGGCGTCGTATCATGAACGACCTCAAAATCTCCTGCCGTCTCGTATCTGATTGGATCGAGTGGGGATTTGTGAACAGCTACCAGCAAAAGGGAAAGGGTCCGCAGCATGGGTTTGCCGGGTAAAATCATCAATATCGATCCTCCTTACGGTATGCCAGGTGGCGAGGTTGTAATCGATTGCGCTGAGCTTGATACGACCGACCCATCTACTTGCGCAGTGTGGTTCGATAATGCTCAAGCTCCGATAGTGGCGCTTTCGTCACGGCGGATTTTGGCTGTCGTCCCCGAGACCAAAGAGGGCGGAGCCGTTAACGTGATACTACAAAGCGGAGACGAGCAAAGCGCGCCGGTCACGTTCACTGTGGGAAAGAGGTTGGCAACGGACCTCCATCCTGTTACGAATCCCGCCTTTGATCCCGACGATGGCGCTCTCTTTGTGACTCGCTCTGGTTCACGTGGGGAGCAGTTGCCCGTGACGCTCTTTCGCATTGATGTCGGTGGAGAAGTTTCTGAGTATTCGGGTGATATTACCAACCCAACTGGAATAGCCTTTGGCAACGACGGCCAGATGTTCATAACGAGCAGATTGGATGGCGTTGTCTATCGAGTTACGCCATTCAAAGAAGCCGTTGCCTTCGCCCGAAATCTGGGAGTTGCTACAGGAGTAGCTTTCGATCGGTCGGGGGTGATGTACGTTGGCGATCGAGCTGGAACAATCTATCAGGTGAACGGCATTGGTGAAGAGAAAGCCTGGGCGCAGATCGAACCGTCGGTTTCCGCATACCATCTGGCGTTTGGTCCCGATGACCAGCTTTACGTAACCGGACCAACGGTTACCAGTTTCGACTCAATCTGGCGGATCGATCAAGACGGCAATGCCGGTGTGTTTTTCAAGGGACTCGGCCGCCCTCAAGGGCTCGCTTTTGACAAGGACGGAAATCTATATGTGGCGGCATCCTTGCGTGGCCGGCGGGGCATCGTTCGCATTTTGCCCGACGGGCAGCAGGCCGCAGTGTTCGTGGCGGGTGTCAATCTTGTAGGGTTGGCATTTAGTGCGGGCGGCGACATAGCCATCGTCTCAATCGATTCAGTCTACAGTTTACCGACGGGGATTAAGGGAGTGCTTCTGCCTTCTTAGAATAACTTCGTGAGGAGGTAGTGTCCTAATTTCACGTGCCACGGGGTTCTCCGTGTTCTCCGTGTCTCGGTGGTGAAATGGTTCTCGGCACTTTTATCACCACGGAGGCACGGAGAACACCGAGAATGCACTGGACTCTGTTTTGACACTCATCAGCCAGAATGCTACCTTGACCGATCTGTTACGTCCCTGCATTTTATTGCCGCGAGTACCTTATTGAGCGTCGAACAACTGATTCCCCAACTCGTTATCTACATGGTGGTGCTGCTTCTCGCTATCTCGGCACACGAAGCGGCGCACGCCTGGATGTCCTACAAGTTTGGAGACGACACTGCGCGGCTGCTCGGGAGGATAACTCTAAATCCGGTCGCTCATACCGACCCCATCGGTACCCTTCTGATCCCAATAGTCAGCTTCGTCCTTGGGAATATGGGGGGGTTGGGACGGATTCCGCTTATCGGTTGGGGCAAGCCGACGCCGGTTAACCCTCTTCGTTGGCATAACAAAGACCTGGCCAACGTAATGGTTTCCGCGGCTGGCATCATGGCCAACCTTCTGATCGCGATTTGTGCCTTCACAATTATCAAAGTGCTCTTGATGACCGGGGGATTCGAATCAATCCCCGAAACGCTGCGAGAACCCGTGACGCTGTTTCTTGAATATCTTTTGACAATGAACATCTCACTGGCTGTCTTTAATCTTCTCCCTTTTCCCCCGCTTGACGGCAGTAAGATTCTGGAGACGTTTCTTCCGGCCAGTATGCAACCCATCTTGATGATGTTAGAACGGTATGGATTTCTGATCTTAATGGTCTTGATGTACATGGGTTTTTTTAGCGCGATTATCAGGCCGGTGATAAGCCTGGTGGATTATCTCTTATTGCTCGGCGTAAGCTGATGCCCGCTCGGGTTCACTGATTTAATAGAACATGCCTAAGCGAATTTAATAGAACATGCCCAAGC
>WNFR01016459.1_pt1 | contig 14825 bp, 15 predicted proteins | sample 5400221 | NCBI WGS metagenome assembly WNFR01 (sample SAMN13153357, study PRJNA577476) | soil metagenome | isolation source: 40 cm soil under Madrone tree | place: USA:California | collected 2016-06-14 | reverse complement strand
CTGCGAGTTCTCTCGTCGTTGTTGCTGCTCTTTGTTCCGGCATGCCGTTTGGCCGCCGAACCCGCTTCGAATGCCCAAAAATTTAGTCCGCCAACCCGCACCTTTCGCTTCGCCTACAACTTCACCGTGAAGGATATTCCCTCCGGAGCGAAGCGAGTGCGCGTCTGGATTCCGGTGCCGCAGACTGACCAGCATCAGACTGTGCGCGTTCTGGCGGTCAAAGCTCCGGTTAAGACGCGGATGACGCAGGAGCCCGAGTTCGGCAATCGGATGATGTATGCCGAGATCCAGAATTCTGCTCCGGGCAAAGCAGAGTTCACTCTCGAGTACAAGGTCACGCGCCGCGAATACTCGCGGGGTGATTACGCGCAACTCAAGAGAAGAGATCAGAGGCCTAGCGTCGTGTCCGCATCGATGAGCCGTTTGATTGCGCCTGACAGTCTGATTCCTACGGACGGGAGGATCAAGGAGTTGGCGGTCGAGGTAACGGGATCCCAGAGCGGCGCGGTCGCAAAAGCCCGGGCTGCCTATGATTACCTCTTCACGAATATGCGCTACGACAAAACGGGCTCAGGCTGGGGACGCGGGGACGCAGTGTGGGCCTGTGACGCCAAGCGCGGCAACTGTACAGACTTCCATTCTCCGTTCATCGGCATGTTGCGAGCTGACGGGATTCCGGCCCGCTTCGACATCGGTCTTCCTCTGCCGGAAAACAAGAACAAAGGGGATATCGCCGGTTATCACTGCTGGGCTGAGTTCTATGCGCCCAAAAACGGCTGGATCCCCGTTGACATTTCAGAGGCGTGGAAAGCGAAGCAGAAGCAAGATTATTTCTTCGGGAGCGTTGATGCCAATCGGGTGCAGTTATCCACCGGCCGCGACGTCATACTATCTCCTAAGCAGGATGGCTCAGCGCTAAATTACTTCGTCTACCCGTATGTCGAGGTCGACGGTAAGCCGTACGAAAAGCTCGACAAGCAGTTCAGCTTTGAGGAAGTAAAACGGTGACGACTGAGGGGCAGGACCTAGCGAAGACGACTCTTTCGGTGAAAGAGTTAACAGTGAACCTGGATGAGCGCCGCATTAGAGCAGGTCCGACTTCTCAATATTCATGCCCCTGTTCCAGCCGTACCTTGCCACGAAACATGCGATACACAAAAACGAAGTAGCCCAGAGCGAGGCACATCCCCAACGCCCACCAAATGAGCCCCACGCGCAACGCATACTCGCCTGTGGCGGCATTGTAGATGGTGATGTCGCGTGCGGGATCGCCGCTGGACGGCAGCAGGCTGGGATACAGCGCCGCAGCCACACCGGCCAGCATAGCCGTGATATATGCGCACGAACTCAGAAACGCAGCCTTCTCCTTCGCTCGCCGTTCGAAGACCCACATGGCGCCGAGGCTCACGGCAACGGCCAGCGGAATCACGTAGATCAGCGGATATTCGCGGAAGTTATGCATCGTACGCGGACGCACGGCAGCGGTAACGGGCACGCCAAACGCGGTCATTACGATCAGCAACGGCACCAATCGGCGGGCGAGCCGGCGCGACTTTTCGTTCATCGCTCCTTCTGTCTTGAGCGCCACGTAAAGCGCTCCGTGGACTACAAGAGCGACAAGCGAAAGAACCGCCACCCCACAGGTGTACCAGTCGAGGATGCCGGTGCCGGGGCCAGTCCGGAAGTTCGTCCACAGTGGTTCAAAGAAGAAATGATCCACTCCCAAGGGGACGCCGCGCACCACGTTGCCGAGCGCTGCGCCGAAGAAGATCGCCAGCAACGTGCTCGATATCGCAAAGAATCCGTCGAACAGCGACCGCCACACCTGATTCTCGACATGCATGCGAAATTCGATTCCGATGCCGCGCAGCACCAGCAACCACAAAACTATGTTGAGCGGCAGGTAGAAGCCGCTGAAGCTGGAGGCATAGAGCAGGGGGAAGGCGAAATAGAGCGTTCCAGCGCCGGCGATCAGCCACACTTCATTGCCGTCCCACACCGGACCGATGGTGCGAATCACGGTGCGGCGCTCTTCTTCGGTGCGTGCAATCAGCAGGTGCAGCACTCCCGCGCCCAGATCGAAGCCGTCGAGCACGACATAAGCGGTGATCATGACGGCGACGAGCACAAACCATACCGGTTCCATTCACACCTCCTAAGTCGTCGTGATTGGCGCGCCCGAGCGCCCGATGCCGGCAGCGGCTAACGCCGGACCCTCCCCGATCTCGCGCTGTATGAGGAACAGAAATAGAATGCTTAGCACCAGATAGAGTCCCATATAGCCCAGCAGCGTGAACATGCTGTTGCCGGCAAGGACGTTGGTGGAATATCCCTGGTTGGTGCGTAGCAGGCCATAGACCAGCCAGGGCTGGCGTCCGACCTCCGCGGTAAGCCATCCGGCGGTGTTCGCGATGTAGGGGAACGGCACGCAGAGCAGGATGATCCAAAGCATCAACGGGCTTGTGTACAGCTTTCTACGCCACAGGAGAAAGGCAGCAAGCGTCATCACGGCGACGAAAATTGTGCCCAGTCCGACCATCACGTGATAGCTGAAGTAAAGCAGGGGGATGTTGGTCGGCCATTGGTCTTTGGGAAATGCATTCAACCCCTGGACCTCGGCCGTAGTCGTTCCGTAGACGAGAAAGCTCAACACCTTGTTCGCGATGATGGGATTGTCGATCCGCTGATGTTCCTCATCCGGTTGACCAAGAATGACGATGGGAGCACCCGTTTGCGACTTGAACAGCCCTTCCATGGCCGCCGTGGTCACCGGTTGGTTGCGCGCCATGTATTTACCGTGCAAATCGCCACTGGGAAACACCTGCCAGAGGGAAGCGGCGATTCCGGCCACAACTCCCACCCGGAGAAAGATGCGCGCGTGCTCCACGAACTTCTGCTGCAGCAAATAGAATGCGCCAATACCCGCCATCACGAACGCGCCTGTGATCACGGCTCCGCTCATGTTGTGTGCGTACTGAATCAGCGCCCACGGGTTGGTCAAGAGTCCCCAGAAGCTGGAAACACTGAACCCTCCATTAGGCAGGCGCGTGTAGGCCACTGGATGCTGCATCCACGCGTCGGTCACGATGATGAAGAACCCTGAGAGCCATGACCCGAGGAACACCAGGAAACCCGTCCACCAGTGCCCCCATTGCCCCAGGCGCTTTTCGCCATACAGAAACAGCCCCAGGAACGCCGACTCTAGGAAGAAGGAGAATGTGCCCTCCATGGCCAGCGGCTGGCCGATAACGCCCCCGGTAAGGCGCGAGAACTGCGCCCAATTGGTGCCGAACTGAAATTCCATGGGGATGCCGGTGACTACACCCAGCGCGAAGTTGATGCCGAAGATCTTCGTCCAGAAACGCGCCGATTCATTGTAAGCTTCGTTGCCCGTGCGGATGGCGAGCGTCTTGAGCACGACGATCAGCGGCGCCAGACCCATCGTCAATTGCGGGAATAAGTAATGAAAGGTGATGGTGAAGGCAAAATGAATGCGGTGGAGAAACAGTGCGTCGTTCACGTTTGCTCCAAACTTGCGATTGTGGGCGGTTCGCAGAACGTAACGCTTCTTATCTTAGCCGGAATTTCCTTTTTGACTTCAAAAACGTCACCCAGTTTAGACGCATCTCGCTTGCTCGCGACATCGTGAAACGATTTTTCATCGGGAGCACTCCCTTGGTCTGCCAGCCGTATCAGCGTTGCCGAAATTGGCATTCGCGGCCTACCTTTGCAACAGTCTGTCCTAACTAGCACTGCAGAACCCAGGAAAGAGCGACCTGCAATTGCACTTGTAGAATCAGACTTCCTTTCCCGGAAAAAATGCACTCGATCCGAAAGGTCTGCAAGCATGATCACACTTCGGACTTTCTTTATGATGACGCAAGCTATTACTTAGAACCCCCAGCCAACAACGATATCCATGGTCCATGCATTTAGATACACCATCTGCCAGTATTGCTTTAGCAATTCTCTACGAACTTTTGATAATAAAACTTCTACCTTTCGCGTCAATAACTTCGGTTGACGTCGCTCAAAGCGGCCAGTAACCCACGGTAAGTGCCGGAGGCAGGCAGTCGGTACAAAATCCGGTGCAGTTCTTCGCACGATTGAGATGCGGCGCTTTTCGTCGATTATGGGTGAATCAGCGTGGGACAGTGCAGCTTTCTTGAGTGTGAGTTCTACTTTTTCTGGCTCGCAAATGTCACCTGTCACGGACAACAAACAATCGCCCTCCCATTGATCACGATTCTTGCCAATTGCTCCCCGATCCGACCCACCACAAAAACTAAACCGTAGGAGGGCCATCGAGTTCGATGGCTCTGCTGCGCAAATTCCTGCCTTTGATCCACAGCTCTAGTCACGGGACTTGGCTACTATTAACAATCGAAGGTGGCGACCCGGGCCGCGAAGATCGAGGGTCCTATGGCAGCGGTCATAATTCCGGCGGGCTTGTGACCTCGACTTGTCGAATCTTCTCGTTCTACTTATGCTCGCGTTGCGCTACGGAAGATTTGAGCCATGGCAAGCGTTCCCACAAAGAAAGTAGTACTGACACTATCAGAGTCCTACCCGATTTGGTCGGAGTTTGGAAATTGCTTTCGAATCGAGTGTCGAGGGGAAATTAATTGACAAACTCTTTACAGTCCTCTGACACAAGCCGGGATTGAGCCGGTTAGCCTGATTTTTGCAGAGCCTTGGGTCGGTTTGGGAGGGCCGATGGAGTCATCGGTGGTTCAACCAGAACCGTACTGTCTTGGCAATCCAAGGGATGTGCTGGATCAGAAAAGATGCTTACCGAGGTCGAGTCTTGCGTCGCATGCACTTGATGGAGTTGCACGATCAGGCTTGGGTCCCAAGCTCGTGCCAGGGACGCTGTTACTGACACGCTTGAGTCCATTCTAGGGCTTGAGAACTTGTACGCACCCATCGTCCCGCGTCTGCTCAAAGCTCTCCAAAAAGCCAAGACGCACCAAATCGTCGACATGCCCTCCTCACTTATTTGTTCCGTCCCTTGCAGCTGTTGAACTTGAAGGAACCGATTCGCGTTGCCCAGTTGAAGCTTCCGGTGGTCGCGTAGTACTCGTTGGTATACCAGAACGTACAGTCGTCGCTCGGATCGACCGACATTGAGCTGTAGTCCCCCCAACGTTTGAAGGAATTGACTTGCACGCCGCTGCCGTTCACCAGTACCAGCGGGCCAAAGATCGCGCCTGCTGGATCGATGGGAGCGCGACCGGCCACGTACACACTCGGGAACACGGTATGGCTGGACGCGCTGAACCCGAGCGCAATGTTACCGGTCTTGTCCATGGCGATGCTGCCTAACCAGTAGTCCACCTCGGGATCAATGACAGTTGATTGCTGATAGATGGCCGGTGCCGAGGGGTTGCGGATTTCGTACCAGCGTACGCCTGCCAGCGCTCCGCCCTTCACCGTGTGGTTGACGACTAAGGACTCATGGTCGCCGAAGTTACGGTAGGCCAGCCGGAACATCACCCGGTCAGCCAGTCCATCCACCTTCTCCCCCGGCTGCGGTTGCGGGATGCACGACACAGTGGGATACGAGTGTCGGGCCGCTGAAGGTTGAGTTCAAGGGATTGCTGAAGTCCACGTGGAAGCGGAAAAAGTTCAGGTGGGTGGAATCAGCCAGGCCTACAAAATAATTCGGAGAGCCTGCCGGCGGCAGCGTGCTGCCGTCGAGGTCGGCTGGTAGCAGGCTGGAAACCGTTGGCGACTGCTGGAAGCAAACCGCGCTCGCGGGCGCTCCCGCGAGCATCGCGTTGCGGTCGAATGCACACGCCTCCGCTCCGGCGAAACCGCGGCTCGGGAACACATTGATGGTGTTGTAGTAAGCGTCAGGCCAGATCCCAAACTTCGGATAATCCGGGAAGTTCGAACCGAAGTCGTATTCGTATCGATTGTAGGAACCCGTCGCGTCCGAACTGGTGGAGACCGCTACGCACTCTGCGGTATGGGTGAAGGTCGTGTCGTACTGCAACTGCGTTACGAGCCAGCGCCCGGCCAAATGGTCATAGAGGACGATAGGATCACCGCCATCGGCAAACGTTGGCGTGCCTCCACCGAACTCGCAGAGACCGCCAAACCCTGCCCAGAGGCTGTGGATCGCTGCCGGGCCGAACTGTAATGTGCCGCTCGACTTGTCGTAGACCGCGATCGTCACGTTCACCATCTGCACAAACTGCGTAGCGCCGACGGCACCATTTGTGTCCGGGGGGACGAACGCGAAACCGAACAGATTGCGATTGTCCTGCGCACTTTGTCCATCGAAGTTCAGGAAAGCGGTCACACCGGTAAGCGGCCCTGCGAGAGGCGCCGCCACCGGGTCAGAGTTAGGATTAGTGATCATCGCGCCGGTCGCACGTGCCGTGGGATTCTGGCTGTCGCTCCCTCCACTATTAGACGAAGCGCCGGCTGCCATATGTGACAGCGGTAGCGAAACGTCATTGTGAGAAGCCTTAATCACGTCGGGATTACTTGCCAAAGCAAACGAGACGGATACCAAAAGGAAGAGGAAAGAGAAGAACCACTGGAAATGGCGGATGCCCCTGGCTGGAATCATTGAAACCTCGCTGCCTGAACGGCTCTGCAGGAGGCAATTTTATGCGGGAGAGGAAAACATTGCAATCGCGCTCCCATCAAGCCTTTGCCGGGATAGCTGTGGGGTCGGGAAAATCCGGACACCCACCTCGAACGTTTAGCGATTAGGTGGGGATGCGGAGCGCGCGGAAGGTGCGCACGGGCGTGCATCCTGGTTTGAAAGTTTGTCTGACCGAGCAACCCACCACCTTGACTGTCCGTCCGCCCTTTCAAAAGAAGACCCGCTTGCGGGAGCGGCGGACTTCTGACTCCCACTCGTCCACTAGTCTTCTCAAATCTTCCATAGCCTAAGGCGAGCAGCAGGGAAATCTCCGGCATAATCCCTGTCAGAACTTCTCGCCGTGGCTAAGTAACCTCTTCATGGGCCAAAAGTTAAGTTTATTGATTTCCCTTTAGTTACTTGCTGGAAGCTGCAAAGGAGCAAAGAATGCACTACAGGGAACCTGAAAAGGTCGGCATCAAGCTCGGCCGGGAGCGCTGGATTCGACGAAACCGGTGGAAGAGTAGGTATAAGGAGCTCATCTCATGAAGCACACGAAGATCTCAATATTGGCACTCGCTGTTCTGCTGAACTCCGGTTTGGCGCTGGCGCAGCACGGCCATGGCGCGGGCGGCAACATGGGTGCCACTGACCACAAGAGCATGAAAGGCGGCAGCAATAACGCTCCGCGGCATGAGACGGTAAGCGACCAGCTTTCGAAGAACAGCAAGCTGTCGAACAAGCTGCAGACGCTTACAGGGATGTCGGCACAAAAGGCTTGTTCCGGATTCAAGAACCTGGGACAGTGCGTTGCTGCGGCTCACGTCAGCAAGAACCTCGGCATCAGCTTCACTTGCATGAAGGCCGACATGACAGACCAGGCACCAGCTCAGGGCTCTTCTTGTCCCGCGGGCACGGGTTCCAAGTCGATGAGCCTGGGGAAGTCCATTCAGGCACTGCGCCCCAATGTGAACCAGAAACTCGAGGCCAAGAAGGCGGAAAAGCAGGCGGACGCAGACATCAAGAACTCGGATAATTCGTAGCTGACTGGAACTCGCAGTTTGCTTGCAATCGAGGGGACCTGAGCAGCAGAATGGCTGCAAAGGGAAAAAGCACCACAACTACAAAGATACGCGCGATGACGATGACCGCGCGGTTTCCGTGTTTCGGATCCCATACGACATAGGCAATGTTGGGGGAAACTCACCCGCGTTGGGATGTTCGTCTAAAGCGAATCGTCATAATTGCTGGGAAGGGGCGGTCGGATGTCACCGCCTCGCAGGCTAGAACGATTGGGAAAATGGGCTTCCAGGAATTCACCCAATTTTGCCGTGATCTTGAATTGTGGAATGGGATCCAGCTCTTTGAATGCGGACGTGAACGCGTTGGAAAGACTCCAGATCGTGCGCGACCGGAATTCCTCATACTTCGGCTCGAAGTACAGGTCGTGCACGGTGCGGGCGAGGTGCTTGGGGGCTTCGAGTTCACCCTCCACAAATGCCTCGTAGATGACAACCTTGGCGGTGACGTCCGTCAGTTCGCTTCTTTGCCACGCTTCCACCTGTTTTCGCATGGGCTCGAAGTTGCGCTGCATTCGGTCAAAGCCAACCGAGATGCAGTCGATGAGTGAGAACGACTTCGAGTGTTTGGCGAGCACGGGCGTGAAAGTGCCTGAGACAATGTGACAAACTCGTCCGACGCGTTAATTTCGGCCCGATAGTTCCGGCGCCAGTTTTCGGTTAGGCCGTTGATCCGGGCGCAATCGGCAAGGTGACAGGGCGAACTACTCGGCCTAGGTCACCGACTCGTGCTCTGGCCATGGTCGCACCGCAAGCGGACGGACGCGAGCGACCAGCTCCTGCAGAAATTGGGCTGCACATACCGCCTGAGAGGAAGACTCCCTCGTGTTGACCGGAGCCCCCCGAGATGCTCTGCGACATCGAGCTAACGACTGTGCTGTGCAATCTTGAATAGACAGGGCCCCGTTCGCCGGTGTAGTGTTGCAGACTGCCACGAGACTTGACGGGCCTTTGATGCTAGGCCACGAGTAGCGGCTTCACCCAGTAGGCTCACGCGTCGCCGCTCACCCCGCCCGATCACCTGAGCCCGCCTAGCCCCTCGCGCGCAAGACTGCCACCGCAGGTTGATCGTCATGAGCAGGGGGACGATATTCGATCTGCCTCGACCGCGACCCTTCCCCGCGCGGCAGACGCGCCAACGCTTGTCATCAGGCAAATGGGGCGCACGAGCGCCCAAGGCAGACTCCTAAAGGAGGCCACTTATGGATACTCGCGGCTCGATTTCTTCTTCTCGAGGGAGCGTGCACGGCTTCTTAAGTTCGTTCGCGCTTCTCTTGTCTCTGTCCGTCTCGGGCCCCGCAGCTAATCTGACCTCAGTTACGCTCAAACCGACGACCGTCGTACAAGGGACGCCTTCGGTAGGCACAGTCACTCTCGATGCGCCGGCTCCCGCTGGTGGCGTGCTTGTGATCTTGAATAGCTCGGATCCGGCTGCTGTGGTGACCGGGGGCGTCAGCATTCCGGAGAGCGCGACTTCGGCGGAGTTTGTTGTTGATACTGTCGCTGTCACGACCTCCACTAAGGCGGTTATCCAAGCATCCTGCGGTGGTGCTTGCAATGGGACTCAGACCGCCACCCTGACCGTAACTCCACGGTTGCCGGTGCGCGGTGTGGCGGGAGATCTCTGGGCAGACGTGATCATCGGCAAACGGGACTTCGGGGAGGACACCGTCAATCAGGTAACAAGCGCGAGATTGTTTAACCCAGGAGGTGTGACCATCGATCGCTCCGTTCGGCCTAACCGTGTTTATGCTTACGACGGCAGCAACAGTCGGGTTCTGGGCTCCAGCCACCTGGGGACCTGTGCCGCCGGGACCAATGCAGGGCAGTCGTGCACAGCGAATTCAGACTGCGCCGGCTCCACGTGTGCGATCCAGGAAGGGATTGGCGCGGACCTAGTGCTGGGGCAGCCTGACTTCACATCATCGGCCTGCAATGGGGACAGCAGTTATCAGCATTTTCCAACTCGGGCACCAGCCAGTGCTACGACTTTGTGTAGCGAGCCGGAGAACCAGATTTCGGTGGCCGAAGGCTTCTCCTTTGCGAATATGGCAGTGGACAGCGCAGGCAATCTGTACGTTCCCGATTTCGACAACAACCGCGTAGTGCGGTACGACTCCCCCTTTACCACTGACACAATCGCCGACTTCGTCTGGGGACAAGCGGACTTCACCGGTAACGCGTGCAATCGTGGCCGCGGCACTGGCTCTCCTGATAGCCAAAGTTTGTGCTTCCGTAGTCCATTGAACGACGGCTTTACGGGTGGAGTGGACATCGATTCGGCAGAAAATCTATGGGCGACCGATAACGCGAACCATCGTGTCCTTCGTTTTCCGAAGGATCCGGTTTCTGGCATACCCGCTCAAATGGCCGACTTGGTTCTGGGACAGCCCGATTTCACTTCCGCGAGTCCAGGCGTGGGAATGAACCAGATGTGTGCTCCGGCAGCAGTCCGCGTTGATGCCGCTGGTACAGTCTACGTTGCCGATTCCCAACTATTCTGCAATCTCGGAAGCAACGGCAGAATTCTAATTTTCACTCCGCCGCTTTCCTCTGGCATGTCGGCTGGTGGCACTCTCGGCTCGGGCCTTGTCAATCCAACCGGCCTCGAGTTAGATCCGGCGGGAGGAATCTGGGTCACCGACACGGGAGACAGCCAGTTCCTGCTCTTCGTCGGTGGTGCTGTACAAAAGGTTTTAGGTCACGATGTCCCTACCTACAATGGGGCGTCCAGCGGAAACTACGTGACTGACGGTCCTCCATTCTGCTACTCAGACGGCAACTGTTTTGACTCCTCCCGGGTGGTTAATCCGAGCGGGTCCGTCGGCATAGACAGCGGCGGCAATGTATTCGTTTCGGCTTGGGTGGAACTGCAGGACTTATGGCGTTTCCCTGCGCCTATCCCCGCCCCCACCCCCGGAATCGCGCATTCTGCGGACAAACGAATCTACGAGCCAGCGCAGTACGCGACGCGGAATTACGTCGGATCGGCGGGCCTCAATGGGCCCCGAGGCGTCGCCGTAGCCGGGAACCAGCTCATCGTCGCCGACCCTGGACGCCTCCTTTTCTGGAACAAGGCTTCTAGCCTGACGAATGGGCAGGCGGCCGACGGCTACGTGGGTGTGCCCAGCTTCTTCGTTCAAGCTGGTCCAGATCTCTATGGACGAATTGCCGCAGATGGAGCTTCCCACCTCTGGCTCCTCATCAGCCCGGACTTCGTCATCGGGCAAATACTGATCTACTCTCTCCCCTTGACGACCGGTGCCAGTCCCGTTCTCACCTTGAATTCACCCTTACCCGTGCTTGGCGGCGGTACCGTCTCCTGGGATTGGGCGATATATATCGGTGGTCTTGCGCCGAACTCCGCAGGGACAAAGCTCTGGGTGGCAGATCCTATCCGTAATCGGGTCTTTCGGGTCAGCAATCCTTTGAGCAACCCAGTGGTAGACATTGTGCTGGGGCAGACAAGCCTCTCTGGGACGCTTTGCAACCAGGGTAACCCTGTACCAAGCCAGACGAGCCTTTGTGATCCCGGATCCGTGGTACTCGATCCTAAGGGGAATCTTTATGTTTCCGACGATGCCCTCGAGGCTATGGGGAACTTTCGGCTGCTCGAGTATGATGCCGGTCTTTTTCCGGAGAACCCCGTCAGTGCCATCTTCGCAATTTCGTCATCTCGTGTCTTTGGGCGCGGTGGTAGTTTCACTCAGCTTCAGTGCCAGGACTTTTCGAGTCTCTACAACTTCAACATCGCGTGTGCGCCCCTCCAGCCGGCCTTTACTTCGGATGGGCAGATGGTGGTAGGCACGATCGGTTATCTCGGAGATCGGTTTCCGTCAGTCTACAAAACCCCGCTTGCCAGCCAGGAGGTAGACACTTTTCTTAACGATTTCTCCTCCTATGGAGGTTACTCCGCTGTCTTCGATTCCAACGACGATTTGTACATTGGCGATTTGGATCGGGGTCGGGTCCTCATTTATCGGAAGCCGTTGACTCCGCCGGATACCACCCCTCCAGTAATCACTGTTTCTGCAAACCCGGCCACGTTGTGGCCGCCAAACAGCAGGCTCGTTTCGGTAACGGTCACGGGTCAGATCACAGATGCCGACTCTGGCGTTAATCCCGCGAGCGCGCTCTTCGGCGTCACAGATGAGTACGGTGAAATACAACCGAGCGGCGGACTAACCCTGGACAGCAGTGGGAAATATTCGTTTGCAGTTCAACTGCAGGCGTCGCGGCACGGGGATGACCCGAACGGTCGTCAGTATCGGATCGCGGTGAGCGCGGAGGATATGGCGGGAAACAAAGGCTCGGCCTCAGCCGTTGTGGTCTCCCCCCATGACCAGAGAAAGTGATTGCTTAGTCTACCCGAAGCGGAGGCGAGGTCAAATCGTCGGATCAGCCTCCGAGAAGCCCATCGTCCAGGCACTTGTTTCAAGGTTCTTCATCCACCGTCATCAGCCGCAGGCTTAGCGGGACTAAGACTCACGGTGGAGAGACACGAGATAGGAACGACACAAAATCCGGTTTCGAAGTTGCGCTGCATACGGTCGACGCCCACCGAGATGCAGTCGATGAGCGAGAACGCCTTGGAGTGTTTCGCAAGCACTGGCGTAAACACGCCTGAGGCAATGTTTCCGAATTGCCCGGGAGGTTCAACCGCCCTGAAGACAAGTTCTGGCCCGTGTCGCAGGGAGGCCATCCTAGCCCTTAACTTCAGGGTTGCCTGTGAGAACGAAGCTGCTCGCGCGGCGGACGCTACCGCGTGTATAGACTCAAGCGCGGGAGCTGCCCGCTTGAAGAACGGATGGCGCGGGAGGTAAGATGACGCTGATGGTTGTGAGACATCGATGGGCATCAATAACTGCCTTTTGGCTAGAGTCCCCGTCTGGCAAGGCTTTTCAGGCCGAATTCCCATAGCGCCGCGCGTCCGCCGCAACTCGAGCGGCTTCCTTCTGGCGGTTTTATCGAAAGCGCGCCAGCGGATCCTGCCGACGCTCTGATCTTAAATGCCGCGCTTCCGATAAAACACTAGCGTCACTCGGGAACAATCGCAGCTTGATTGAGCCTCACCTTATGTTGGAGATGCGCCCTGGACATCTATCTAGTTGACGGCACATACGAGTTGTTTCGGCACTACTACGCGATGCCGTCCGCCCGCGATTCGAACGGGCGAGAGGTCGCCGCGGTCCGAGGTGTCCTCGCATCAGTGCTGGGCATGATCAAGGGCGGTGCCACACACGTTGCAGTTGCAACCGATCACGTGATCGAATCTTTTCGTAACGAACTGTGGCCAAGTTACAAGACCGGCGAAGGCATCGAGCCAGACCTGTTGGCGCAATTCCCGCTGCTCGAAGAGGTGCTATCGGCGGCGGGCATTGTCGTCTGGCCAATGGTCGAGTTCGAGGCGGACGACGCACTTGCTGCTGCGGCCTCGGCGGCAGCTCGGGATGCGCGTGTCGAACGGGTAATCATCTGCACGCCGGACAAAGACCTTGCCCAATGTGTGCGTGGTACGCGCATCGTTCAGCTGAACCGCAGGACCCGAGTCAGCTTGGACGAGGCAGGGGTATTCCAGAAGTTCGGCGTCTTGCCGGCCTCGATCCCTGACTATCTAGCGCTGGTAGGCGATGCCGCAGATGGCTATCCCGGCCTGAAAGGCTGGGGTGCGAAGTCGTCGGCAGCTGTCCTTAAGAAGTTTGCCCATCTCGAATCCATTCCCACGGACTGGCGCGAATGGCGTGTGAACGCAACCAATGCGAGTGCGCTCGCAGACACTTTTTCCCACGAGCGGGACCGCGCATTGCTGTTTCGGACGCTCGCCACGCTCCGGACCGATATTGTGCTCTTCGACGACATAGCGCAGTTGCGCTGGAACGGCCCCACGCCCAGCTTCACCGATCTCGCAACTCGATTGGACGCGGCGCTTACCGAGACTCGGCGACCGATGGCACGCCGTTCCAGGAGTGCGCCGATTCTCAGATCCGCGCCGCGGCGATAATCAGCGATACACTGCAAGACGGCGCATAATCGGGGAGATACCATTCATGGCTTCCTCATCTATCGGCCAACATGCGGGCTCAGGGCCATCGAGTAACCAGCCTGCGGTCCCGGAGCCTGCATTCGGTGAGCGTGCGCGTACCCTAGTGTATGTGGGCCGCATAGGCAGCCTCTCGACACTTTCGCGGAGGCAGTCGGGGTTCCCGTTCGGATCAGTAATGCCCTACGGTTTGGACGACCACGGGCGTCCCATCTTCCTTATCAGCACCATGGCCATGCACACACAGAACTTGCAGGCTGACCCTCGCGCCAGCTTGCTTGTCACCCGGGATGACACCGGCGGTGATCCTCTCGGAGCATCAAGGGTCACGCTAGTAGGAAATGTTCTGCCGATACCGCAGTCGGAGGTGGCCGAGGCTCGCCAGCTCTACTTGGCACGTTATGCCAACAGCAAGCATTGGGTAGATTTTGAAGATTTTTCTTTCTACCGTATGGACGTGGTGGACGTTTACTACGTCGGCGGCTTCGGAGTGATGGGCTGGGTGACTGCCTCCGAATATGACCGCAGCCAACCCGACCCTCTGGCTGACTCAATGGACGAGATCATTCAGCACATGAACGCCGACCACAAGGATGCGCTCGTTCTGATTACCCGGAAATTTGCTCACATCGAGTCGCAGGAAGCAACCATGACAGCGGTCGATCGCCTCGGATTTCATGTGCGTGTGAAAACTCAGGATGGCATGCGTGGTGCCCGCGTAGCATTCTTGCGAGTGGTAAGCAATCCGGCAGAAACTCGAAAGGTCTTGGTCGAGATGGTGCAACAGGCACGCTCGCAGGCCGGGTGAATCTCCACATCTGCCACACCAGATCGCCGGAGACTGCGAGTCGGTCGGTGGGGGCCCATGTCCGCAGCGTCATCGAGTATCGAGGCCAGGACCTACCGGGATGATCCTTACTTTCGGGGACGAGCTCTGGACCAATACAGTGTCAATACTGTGTCCTCGCTGTTTCGCAACCACGCCACGACGTCATTTGCTTGGAAAGGACGGTCCTCAAGGTCGAGGTTGCGATTGAGCAACTCGGTGATTTCGCCAGCAGTGCTTGGTTTCCTAATCTTGTTCAACGCTCGCAAAATGTGCTCGCTA
>WNFR01004205.1_pt1 | contig 14826 bp, 14 predicted proteins | sample 5400221 | NCBI WGS metagenome assembly WNFR01 (sample SAMN13153357, study PRJNA577476) | soil metagenome | isolation source: 40 cm soil under Madrone tree | place: USA:California | collected 2016-06-14 | reverse complement strand
CGCGGAACTCAGACGCGTGCCGATAGTTCGGACCACCGTGATGATCACCACCGAGATCAATGGCGGTGATGCCCCCCTTGGAGGAAGCGAGAGACGGTTTTCATGGACGATGTCCTTCAGCAAAACAGTTGGTGACTGCAAGACCCGTCTCCAATTTTGAAAAACCTTGAGTCCCGACCAATTGCATAGCACCGGAAGTCCTCGCCAAAAACTCGACCAAATGGCCGGGTGAAACCGATTGGGCGCAAAATTTTCCGCGTCGTCGTAAGGTTCATGTAAGTTAAATGCGCTCACCAAGGTGGCCGCTACCGCCTGGTGAGGAGCTATTGCGCAGCAGAGGGTGACTGACCCGAAAAAATTCTTGCCAGAATCTTTTTCGACTTCCCGATTTCCGAGCGACAATTGCGTGTGAGCGATTACGAGCGGCGAACAAGCGGCCATTTTTTCCAGCCGGCCATCTAGTAGCCGCTAACCGTTCATTGCCTTCGCGATGAGGTTGTTAGATGATCAATCTTGGGCATTAGGGTAGAAGGCCCGATGCATCAGTGGGTAATCGCCGTTTTATTGGGAGGGCTCGCACTCACGGGCTGCGCAGCTGGCGACAAAAACATGGAAATTTCGGGAGGGGTCGCCAGCTGAACAAGTATCGGCGGATGTTTTCAGGATCAAATCGAGCAGAAACGCTCGTACCGAGCACGTGCTCCTAATAGCGGCAGAGACAACGAAGGCCGCTGGCGCTACGCATTTCAAGTTGATCAGCGTCAGTGATGCGAACCGGCTGGTCGATTTCACCGCCCCTGGCAGCGTCGCTACATCGGCCGTCGGGCGGAGAGCCGATTCGACCGCTCCCTCTGCCACGACCGCGACCATGATCAAGCCTGGGCAGGATGCCTACGTCCGCGTTTTGCGGCTCGCGCCTGGAGAACAGCCCCCAAATGGAGTTTTTGCGGTGGACGAAATCCGCCCTGGTATTCGTCCTCGAAGCGTCGCTGTCATCGCGGCGGCCGGCAAGCCGACAAGAGCGACCGCTTTGGCCTAGTAGCTTCGTGCGCGCAAGAGAGGGCACTCATCGCACTAATTGCACTGGCCGCAGTGCCTGTCGAGACGCGCTGATGATTGTGCCCCAGCGCGCCAGCCATACCGATCTAGCACGAAAATAGCGAACCTCGACGAGTGTGGTCTCCGCGCAACAGGTTTGCCACCTGATGTGTGCTAGCGAATCGGCAGGGGCCACCGGAGTGATTCGGTATGAGGCGGCCAAGGAGCGCACAACATGAAGAAGTTGTTGCTCGCTGGCATAGCGATGGCGACGCTTATTACCGGTTCCGCGATGGCGGGGGAACTCCCGGTCATCCCGCCGGCCTATCCGGTGGGCCCTCCTCCGCCGCTTCTACTGCCCGTTTACAGCTGGACCGGCTGCTACATCGGCGGCAACGTCGGTGGCGTATGGGTGCGCAAGGAGTTCACCGCTTCCACATTGATCGGGGCCCCGGTCGGCACTGCTCTCGGCAGCCATGATGCAAACTCATTCCTCGGCGGCATCCAGGGCGGCTGCAACTATCAGGTGGCTGGATGGGTGCTCGGCGCCCAGGCGGACTTTGATTGGGCCAATGCGATGGGCTCCCATCCCGATCCATTCTTCATTGGGCTGGATGATCGCTCGCGAACGCGATCGCTAGGCTCTGTGACCGGCCGGGTCGGCTATGCCTGGGACCGGTTGCTCGGCTATGTGAAGGCCGGCGGCGCTTGGGAGCGCGACGAGTACATCATCCAGGGTTCCTCTAGGCTCGCGACGGCGGCCGAGACGCGCAGCGGTTGGACCGTCGGCGCGGGTCTTGAATATGGCATTACCTTTAATCTGTCGGGCTTTGTCGAGTATGACTACTACGGCTTCGGCACGGTTGGCGTTCCGTTCGCCTTTGGCACCCTCCCGCTGGGTAATATCGACATTCGCGAAAACAAGCATGTCGTCAAAGCCGGGCTCAACTGGCGGTTTGGCGAGCCTCCTCTCGTCGCTACTTATAATTATTGATCGGTAACCGCAAAGATCGAGGAAAGTTGCCCTATCTGACGGTGACGGGTAGCGCGGAGGACTCGGCTGTTGCCAATCGGAAAGTCACCCGCTCACTCCCGCGCACCCGCGCACCCGTGCAAGCGGAATCCTAAACAACGACGGCGCATGCAGCCGCTGGTGCCCGCTTGCGCCGAAACAAATGAAAGGAACAAGCGCGGCTCCCGCTGGCATTTATAATTGCTCCCGCGAAAGCGCGGGCACATTCATTGCGGCGTCACCGACTGATTGAGCTCACAGTCGGGGCTGGCAACCGACTTCCACGACGCGCGTCCACCCTTGTCCGGCCGCTCGCATTGGAGCGAGAGCCGCCTGGCAACGCAAAAAAACGCTCCCACCGAATAAAGCCGATCATTGAAGATGCAATACTCCTTGAGATCGTCATCGGTGACGGCCTTGGGGGGATTGATGGCGAGGGGCTGCGCGTATGCCCGGGCGGGCACAAGGGCTAGGGACAGACACGCCACGATCAGCAAAGTGAGCAAACGCATCGGGGCTTTGGTTTTGCACTTGCCGTCCAACGGCGCCGCGACCGCTTCGCTCATACGCGGGGCGCTGAACACCGAACGCGCGGCCCCTGCTGCGCAAGAAGCCATCGCTGCCTCTACCATCCCTGGGCCTTGTACCAGTTGCGTGCCATTTGTTGGCCGAGCGCCACTTGCGCAACCGTCATCTTCGAAGCGACGGCATCGCGAAGTCGCACCTTGAAATCGCGATCTTCGCCGACCGCCTCCGACGCCGACAGGTTTAACCACATATAGGCGAGCACCAGATCTTGCGGCACGCCTTGCCCCTTGTTGTGCAGCAGCCCCAGCTCGAACTGGGCGCCGCCGTGGCCGCGCTCTGCCGCGCTCTGATACCATTTGGCGGCGAGAAAGTAATTCTGTGGCACTCCGCGACCGTGGGCATACATCCATCCCAGCACTGCTTGCGCCCGCACGTCGCCGAGCTTAGCCGAACGGATCACCTTGGCGGCCGCCACATAAGGGGGAGCAGCGCGAACAAATTCGGTTTCGTGCAGTGACGCGCCTTGCCCCTGTGTCGCCACAAGCGCAAGGATGATCGCGGCTATCCAGCTGATTTTTCGCACCCAGCCAACTCCCGCTTGCATTGCGCCAACATATGATTGCAACGACCGATCAATGACTCTCAATCGTGAAAGCCCGCCCGCCAACGGTCGGCAGTGACTCGTGACTTTAGCTTGACGCAGTGGCTCGTGACTTTCGCTTGACCTTCACGCCGTTGCCTTGTGAATCGTTTGCCTCGAAAGGCGAGTGCGATTCCAACTTGCACATCGACAAACGACGCGAATCGAATTGTGAATCTCCTCCTATATATCCACAAGTCCTGTTGCCGACAATCGAGTTTGGATTGCGACGGCCCATCTGCCGCCGCGAATCGGCGACAGACATTCCTCGAGCTTCCCCGGCTTAAGGCCGCCTCGCCGCAAACCAACGCGTCGTGCAAAGCTAAAACGCTGCTTGCAAGATGCTCCGCTCCAACAGCCAGCCGATCCAAATGGCGGGCGCGAAGAACAGGCCGAACGGTATCGGTGTTTTGCCCGTGACGCGCCGTCCGCGGAGCGCGCGGATCAAGACGATCGTGAGCGCTGCGAGCGCTGCGATCTCGATCGCGAGCGCAACCGCCGGCAAATCGAGCCATACCCCGGCGACCGCCGCAAGCTTGATGTCGCCAAGTCCGATGCCTTCGCGCCCGCGCAGACGCACATAGGCTTCGCGCAAAATCCAAAATGCAACTGCAACCCCAACACCGCGCACCACCGCGACGAGCAATGCCGCAGGCGCAGCCGCTTCTGATTGGACCATCCACGCATCGAGGCAACCCAATGCGAGCGCGGCCAATACCAATTTGTCGGGGATGATGAAGTTGCGGGCATCAATGACCGCGACCGCCATCATCACGAGGGCGAGAACGCCGCCGAGCGCGCCGGCAAACCCCGGCACGACTAAGACGCTCGCTGCGACGGCGACGATGACCGCCGCGCCGCACGCGGCGTATTCCCAGCCGCGCCGATCTGTGAGCGTCATTCGCACGCGCGCATTTAGCATAACGCCGAATGCCCGGGCATCAGCGGACCAACAGCGGATCGCGGCGCAGGTTGGGGCCCGGCGGGAAGGAGGTTTCGGCCGAACCCCTCAACTTGGTGCGCAATTCCTCGGCCACCTTGTAGGCGTCGACGCTGTCGCGGATGATTTGTGGCTGGATGAAAATGACCAGCTCGGTGCGGCGGGTGGTGCGGATGTTGCGGGCAAAGGCCTCGCCCAAGACCGGGATTTCCTCGACGAGCGGGATGCCGGAGCGGGAGCGGTCTTGGGTCTCGGAGATGAGACCGCCGAGCAGCACGGATTGGCCGCTGGCGACCGCGATCGAGCTCTTGACCTTGCGCTGTGATATGGTGGGCGTGAGCGTACCGGCGTTCCCGTTGTCGACGATATTGCTGATCTCCTGCTCGATGTTGAGCAGGACGTTACCGTTGACATTGACCCTGGGAGCGACCCGCAAAATGACACCTGTGTTGCGATAATCGATGGTGTTGATGATCGGCGTGTTCGGGTTGGTGAGGACAGTGGCGCTCTGTGTCGAGACCGGGACCTGATCGCCGACCAGCAAGGTCGCCACCTGGTTGTCGATCACCACCACTGAGGGCGTCGACAGCACCTTGATGTCGGTCACGTTGCGCAAGGCGTCGAGGATCACACGTGGACTGGCCTCCGGTCCAAGCAGAAGATTGAATCCAGGAAGAACGCGGTTAAGGGCCGCCGATGTGACGCCATTCGCGACGGCGCTGACTGGGTTGCCCAGCGCGAACGAGCCCTTGTCGCGGGCCATGCCGACGTCGCTACTTTGGATGAAATATTGGATGCCGTAGCGAAGATCGTTGTTGAGCGTGATCTCGGCAATGGTGGCGTGAATGGCCACCTGAAGCTGCGGCCGATCGAGTTGGTGGATCGTTTGCTCGATTAACTGGTAGTGCTCCTGGTTGGCGAAGATCAGCACTGAATTGTTGACAGTGTCGGCGGTGATGCGGACGCCGGGCAGCTCGAAGCTGCCGGCTTGCCCGTTGCCCGGACGGCCCCCCGCCGACCCCGCCCCGGACGGCGCCAAACCCGAAGTGCCCGCGCTCGTTGCGCCAAAGCGCGCGTCGAAGCTCTGCCCCCCGCCGCCTTGGCCCGTGCCATTGGCGCCGGCGCCCGCCGTCGCGGCGGCCGCACGCAGGCCGGCCCCCACGTCCAAGGTCGAGCCCGGCCCGGCGCCGTTCGACAGCCCATTTGAGGTCGTGGTTACCCCCGACCCCGGCGCGATCTGGCTCACGGCCGAGTCGAGCCCGTTCCCCGAGTGGGCGCCGAAAATGTCATTGAGCAACAGCGCGATCTGTTTGGCATCGCCATAGCGCAAGCGATAGACGCGCACCCCCGCCCCGGCGGTATTCGACTTGTCGAGCCGCGCGATCCAGGTGGAGGCGACCCGCAACAGGTTAGGCTTTTGGGTGACAACGAGCACGGCGTTGAGGCGCGCGATCGGTTGCAGCTTGACCATGCTCTGGTTGAGCCCGCCCTCGCCGCTCTCCAGGATCTTTTCGAGCTCGGCGATGATCGCTTCGGGGTTGGCGCTTTGCACAGGATAAATGCCAACCGACTGGCCGCGCATCCAGTCGACGTCGAAGCTCAGGATGGTCTCGACCGCACCGCGGCGTTCGGGCGCACTGCCCTGGACGAGGATCAAGTTGCGCGCGGGATCGACTCGCGCCGCGCCCGGCTTGAGCGCAAAACTGTCGAGCAGCTTAAGGATGGTTGGCGCCGAGGCATACCGCAGCGGCACGACCGTGAGGCCGTATCCCGGCTGGTCAGCGCGGTCCGCCGCGGTCAGGCGGCCGCTACCCGCCGCCTCGCCGGCCGGAATGAGCCGGTACCCTGCGCTGTCGGGCACCAGCACGACATTGCTCATACGCAGCGCATTTTCCAGGACAAAGACGAGATCCTTCTTCGCCACCGGCCGGCCGGACGATATGCTCACCGTGCCCTGGATGCGCGGATCGATCGTATAGCCAGCGCCGAGAATATCGCCGAGGATGACCTTGGCGACGGTCGTCACCGCGGCGTTGTCGAAGTTCAACGCGTAGCCGTCGCCGTCGCTGGCCTGTTGCGCCGCCGGCGCCGGGTCGATCGTTTCTTCCCGCCCGAAATAGCTCTCGCCGTGCGGGGTTCGCGGCGGCGGGCCGGTCGCTCCCGAGGACTGGGGAAAGCGCGGTTGCAGGTCGAGGTTGCGGATGGCATCGAACGGATCGGGAGCGCGCGAGACCCGGTCGGAGGTGAGTGATACCGGATCACAGGCGGCAAGGGACCCAGCAAGACATATGAGGCCGGCCAAGCCGGCCAGCCAGCAACCACCATTGCCTGGGCGATGATCGACCACGCTCCCCCACCGAATCACGAATGTGAGCTAAGACACGCCACCAGTTGGACGAAATTCGTTCAACTTTATGGTTAATGGTTAACGGCTATACCCCTCCCCCCGGCAGCTGCAGTATCCCCGGATCTGATTCGCGTCTGCAGTTTGCTGAATTGAAAACTAGAGTCGCGTCAATGTCTTAAAGCAAACACCAGGTTCTCTGCTGAGAGCCGGATATGGCTTCAGCTAACCCTTTGATTTTGCTGGCAGTCCCGTAGCCCCCAGCAGGCCAGCCGGCCCGAAACGATACATTTACCGGAATCGTTCAATCTCAACTTGCTGCTTAATAGCTTTCCGCTTGCGAGAAGAATAGCCAAGTAAAATCAATCCTCTGCACGAATATTAAGATGTCCAAAGTAATTTTCAATGGAGATCCGCCTACGGGGGAGGGGGCCGCTAGCAAGGTCGACATATTAGCTGAATTCTTTCGTTATCTGGTAAATACCCAACTGATCGCGTCGAATTCGCCAGCGAATTTCGATGTTTCGGAGGCGCGGCGCACCGGAAAACCGCTGCAGAAGCTCTGCCAGCTGACCGAATTGTCGGCGCATGAGTTCGCCGACGCGGTGGCCCGATTCTTTGCTTTGCCGCGGGTCGGCCTGCCCGAGCTGATGGCCGCTGATTCGCTCGCCGATCGCTTTTCCCAGCGCTTTCTCCGTGAGGCCGCGATCTTTGCCTACCGGGCGGCAGAGGACGGCCCGCGACTCGTCGTGGGCGATCCGACGGACGTAGCCGCGGTGCGCGCCGCGGAAATCGTGCTCGGTGGGCCGCTCGAAATCGAGGTCGCCTCGTTTGAGGACATCGCGACCGTGCTCGGCGCGCGGCTCGAGGAAAAAGCTACTCTCACCGAAACCGCCACGCTCGCACGCGCCGACGATGACGTCGAGAGCCTGCGTGATCTCGCCAGTGGCGCGCCGGTCGTGCGCGCGGTCAACGACCTCTTGGAACGGGCGGTCGAGCTGCGCGCGACCGACATCCATATCGAGCCCTTCCAAACGGGGCTCATCGTGCGAATGCGAGTGGACGGCTTGCTGCGCGTCGTTGCAACCCCGGCCGGCGCGTTGCCGCAAGCGGTCATTTCCCGCGTCAAGATTCTCGCCGGCCTCAACATCGCCGAGCGCCGGCTGCCGCAGGATGGGGCTGCGCGCCTGCGCATCGCGCGCAGCGAAGTCGATATTCGTGTGGCCACGATGCCCACCCAGCATGGTGAATCGGCCGTGATTCGGCTGCTGCCCAAGGACCGCGGGCTGCTCGACATCGGCAAGCTCGGCATGGCGAGCGCGGATGAGGCCAGAATCACCCGCTTGCTGGCGCTGCCCCACGGCATGATCGTGATCACCGGCCCGACCGGGAGTGGCAAGACCACGACGCTTGCCACCATGCTCACCATTCTCAACGAAACCTCGCGCAAGATCCTGACGATCGAAGACCCAGTGGAGTACGAAATCCACGGCCTCAACCAAACGCAGGTCAAACCGTCGATCGGGCTCACCTTCGCCACCGCGCTGCGCGCGTTCGTGCGCCAAGATCCCGACGTGATCATGGTCGGCGAGGTGCGCGATGCCGAGACCGCTCACATCTCGGTGCACGCCGCGCTGACCGGGCATCTCGTGCTCACCACGTTGCATACCGAAACAGCCGCGTCGGCGTTGCCGCGTTTGCTCGATCTCGGCGTCGAGGGCTTCCTGCTCGCCTCGACGCTGCGCGGCGTGATCGCCCAGCGGTTGGTCCGCGTGCTCTGCGATCGCTGCAAGCAGCCGCGCCAACTGACCGGAGAGGACCTCGCCGCTGATCCGCGCTACGCCGCCCTCGGCTTTAAGATCGGCGAGACGCTGCACGCGCCGGTGGGTTGCGAGCGCTGCAGCGGCACCGGCTATCGCGGCCGCAACGGCGTGTTCGAGATCATCGAAATGAACGAAGAGGTGCGCAGCCTGATCAGCGCGACGGCCAATTCCGACGACATCGAGCGCGCTGCATTGCGCGGCGGTATGACAACCATGTTGGACGACGCGGTCGCCAAATGTCGGGCCGGGGTCACGTCACCGGCCGAGGCGCTGCGGGTCGTCGCGCTGCGGTGAACGTCATGCCGAACTTTCGTTATCGGGCGCTTACCCAGGCCGGCGAGATCGTCAGCGGCTCGATTTCAGCGCCGACCGCAGCCGAGGTGGACCGCCGGATCGAATATCTCGGCCTGGTTCCCATTGACGCCGTCGCCGCAGAAGGCCGTGCGGCGGCCGCGCGGTTCAGCCTTGCTTTTCTCAGCCAGCCGCGAGCCGAGGATGTAACCGTATTTACCCGTGACCTCGCGCTTTTGCTCAAGGCCGGCGCCCGCCTCGACGCGGCGCTAGAATTGCTTGCTACCGACATCGACATCGGACGGCTGCGGCCGATCGTCAGCAAGCTTCGCGCCAGCGTACTGGGCGGCGAGAGTTTTGCCGACGCAGTGTCGCATCATCCCTCGTTCCCTGCGATGTATGTGGCGCTGGTGCGGGTCGGGGAAGCCTCGGGAACTCTCGACCATATCCTCGAGGTCCTCGCCAACGAGCGCGCGCGGGCCGAGTTGCTTCGCCGGCGGCTGGGTGAGGCGGTGCGTTATCCGGCCTTCGTTTTGTTCGCGGCCGGCTGCGTTCTGTCCTTTTTCTTGCTGTTCGTTCTCCCGCAATTTGCCGGTGTATTGCGCGAGTTCGGAACAAAGCTCGATCCGATCGTCGAGTTTTTTCTCGGTCTTTCGGACCTGCTGCGCTCGCACGGTGATGTCATTGCCGCTGTCGCGGCAGCCGCCCTGGCACTAGTTTGGATCACCTCACGGCGAGCGCCCGTGCGCCAAGCCATAGTCCGCGCGCTGACGCGTTTGCCGCTGGTGCGATCGGTCGTGACCTTTCATGTTACCGCCTTGTTCTGCCGTAACCTCGGCGTGCTCCTCGGCAGCGGCATGACGCTCTCGTCGGCGCTGCGAATCCTCGTTGACATGATGGGAGGGACGGGCCACCCGGCCGTCTGGTCGCATGTGGTCGGACGGGTTCGCCAGGGCAGCAAGCTGTCAGATGCGCTTGCGGAGGTGCATGCACTTCCCGCAATGGCCGTGCGGATGTTGAAGTTAGGTGAAGAGACGGGACAGCTGCCGACACTGGCCGGACGCATCGCGGAGTTTTATGAGGCGAAGCTGCAGCGCAGCCTCGATCGGATCGTAGGCATCGCCGGCCCCGCCGCGATCATCACAATCAGCATCGTGGTTGGAGGCCTCATCGTTTCCGTGATGACATCCTTGCTGTCGGTGAGCCAAATCGTGGGCTGATTGGAGAGATCACATGAGAGCGCCAATTGCTGAGCGGCGGCGGCCGCGCACCAGGCGACGCGGCGAGCGCGGCTTCACGCTGGTCGAAATTTTGGTGGTGATAACCATCATCGGCCTGATCATGGGCTTGGTCGGTCCGCGCGTTCTGAACTATCTGACCGAATCGAAGGCCAAGGCCGCCAAGATCCAGATCGAAAGCTTCGCCAGCGCGCTCGATCTTTTCTTCCTCGACGCGGGACGCTACCCGTCGGGCTCGGAGGGTCTTGCCGCGCTGGTGCAACGCCCCGGCAGCATCTCCGGCTGGAACGGGCCTTATCTCAAAGGCGGCCTCGTCCCCGCCGACCCGTGGGGCAACCCGTACATCTATCGATCGCCCGGACAGCGTGGTGCCTATGACATCGTTTCATTTGGCGCGGATGGCCAGGAAGGTGGAACTGGCACCGCGGGCGACATCACCAGCTGGACGCGCTGATTTCACCGGCGGGCAGAATGGGTTCACGCTGCTCGAGGTCATCTGCGTCCTCGCCATCATCGCGATCCTTGCAGCGATCGCCTTGCCGGCGATTCCACTCGGAACCTCGCGACCGCGGCTCGAGGGCTACGCGCTCGAGACCGCGGCCTTGCTCAAAGCCGATCACCACGCCGCACAGCGGCACCGTAAGGAGGTCGCAACCGTGGTCGAGGCACCCTTGCGCACCATCCGCTCCGGCGCCAGCAGTCGCGTCGTGCGCCTTCCCGCGGATGTCAACCTCGACGCGGTGCTCGCCACGCGTTGTAACAACCGGCCGGCCGGCCCGACGATCCGCCATCTTCCGTCCGGAATGTCCTGCGGCGGCGCAATTGCGTTGACCCGCCAGGGCATCGGTTATCAGGTGCGAGTGAATTGGCTCACGGGAGGAGTGGAGGTTGTCCCCATCAACTAAGCTCCAATCGCGCGATACGTCGGCAGGTTTCACGCTGATCGAGGTGTTGGTCGCGCTCGCCGTGCTCGCGGTCTCGCTGGCCGCGATCGGCTCCCTGGTCGCGACCAATATCCGCGCGACACGCGCGCTGGATCAGCGCCTTGCGCTGGCGGCGACGACGCGCGCCATCCTCACCGGCCTGCCCTACCGCGAGGAGCTCGCTGTCAGCAATTCGTCCGGCGAAATCGCCGGCCATCGTTGGCGGTTCGACCTCCTGCCGTTCGTCGCCGATTTCGTCGACCCGCGTCGAGCCACCCCGTGGGTGCCGCAAGCCGTCGTCCTCCGAGTGCAGTCGCCGACCGGACAGGTACTGCGTCTCGATACGGTGCGTCTGCGTCGCTTACAAGGAAGCGCGAAATGAAGCGGGTTTCTTGCTCGTCGCGGAGTGCGGGTTTCACCATCGTCGAGGCGTTGGTTGCGACGCTGCTCATGGCTTTCATCCTGGCAGCGCTTGCGACGGTGACCGCGCAGTGGCTGGCCAACTGGGACCGCGGATTTACCCGTGCTCAGCGCGTGGAGCTGTTTGCTGCCGGACTGGAACGGGTGGTCGCGGATCTTGCTGCGGCCGAGTTTGTCTCGATCGGTGCAGGGAACGACGGTCCTCTGTTCGATGGGGCTGAGCTGTCGGTCACGTTTGTGCGTACCGCGCTCGGCCCGAACACCTCCAATGGTCTCGAAGTGGTGCGAATCGCCGAGACCAGCGAACGGCGCGGGTCCGCCATGGTGAGGATGACCGCTCCGTTCGCGCCGGTCCCCGCAGGCGTGCGGGCAAGCGATCAGCTCAATTTTTCAAATTCCGTCGTTGTGATCCACGCACCCTATCGCGTCTCCTTTTCATATGCCGGACCCGATCACATATGGCGCGATACTTGGCGCGGCGCAAAGCAACTTCCCCGCGCCGTTCGCGTAAGCGTGCGGGATGCGGCCACGTCACGCACGCTCGCGATGTCGACGAGCACATTCATTCACGCCGAGATACCGGCGCGGTGCACTTGGCCGACCACGGCCGAGTGTCCCGGCGTCGCGTCTTCATCCATCGGCGGCCCTGATGGCGCGCGAGTGCCGCAGAGCGTGGGAGCCAGCAGTGTCCAAGCGCGATAAGATGGCTGCATCGAACGCTCGGTCCCGCCTGAAGGACTCGCAAGGATTCATTGTCGTTGCGGTCTTGTGGATGCTCGCCGCGCTCGCGACGCTTGCCACCGTCTATGCGATTTACGTGAAGGAGACCGCGGCCGCCTTCGTCGGTCACAATGACCGGCTTGCGGCGCAGGCCTTGGCAATGGCGGGAGTCGAACTCGCCGTTTATCAATTGACGGTGACCCCCCAGACGCGGCCGACACGCGGCCGATTGCAGTTTCGAATGGGCAGCGCCGAGGTGGCCGTCGGTTACCGCTCCGAGAACGCGCGGATTGATCTCAACCTGGCACCCAAGGAACTTCTTTCCGGATTGTTGATCGCGCTCGGGGCCAAACGCGAGGACGCCGCGGGTTTTGCCGACCGAATCGTTGCCTGGAGGACGCCGTCCGCCCCGGGAACAACCGACGCGGAAGCATCGCTGTACCGTGCGGCCGGCAAGACCTATGGCCCGCGGCTGGCGCCCTTTCAGCACATCAACGAGCTTGCGCTCGTGCTCGACCTGCCGACCGCCTTGGTTGATCGCGCTTTGCCCCATTTGACGGTGTTTAGTGGACAAGCCGAGATTAACCTGCTCGAGGCCGCTCCTGAAGTGCTGGCCGCGTTGCCCGGAGTGACGCCGGAGCGGCTGCACGTCCTGCTTGGCCAGCGCGAAGTTGCGCCACAAGATGTTCTACGCGCGCTCGGACCGGCAGCGCGCTACGCCACGGCGCAAGCCAGCAAGGCGAACAGAGTGACCGTCGAGGTGCGATTCGACGCCAACCGGCGAGTGCGGTCGGAGACCGTCGTCCTGCTTCTCGACGGCGACCGTGAGCCATTTCGCGTGCTGTCGTGGCGCGACGATATCGATTCATCCCTCTGACGAACGCCAAAACGCGAGCGCACGATGACCACGATGCAAACGATCAGCGAAGGCTTCTGGCGCTGGCTGGATCGCGTCGCCGAAGCCATGGTTGCACTCGTGGCGCGCTTGGCGGCGCCGCGTACGATCAGTTTGGTCGAGGGCGATAGCGGAGAATTCACGGCGCAATCCTCCGACGTCAGCATGCCCGCGACCGCAAGCGAGGGGCGGCTGCGGGTCGATGGCGGCAAAATCCTCGGCGTTGGTTCAGCGAGCGTCGAAACGGCGTTGCGCGGCAGCCACGTCGAGTTGGTGTTGCAACCCGAGCGATTTCTGTTCAAGCCGCTCGAATTGCCGTTGCGCGCGGCCGAATTCTTGGACGGCATCGTACGCGCCCAGATCGATCGCCTCACCCCGTGGACCGCAGAGCAGGTGGCGTTCGGATGCAGCAAACCTGCTGACGCAGGCACCGGCCGGATCGTCGTCACCGTCGCCGCGACCGCAAAATCGATGCTCGCGCCATACCTGCGCGCCTTTGCCGGGAAGGGAATCCGTTCCATCGCAATTTCCACCCGTTCGCCCGATGCGCCGCATGCGCCCGCCATCAGGATTCTGGAGGAAAATGTAGCCGGCATTCTCGACGTTCATCGGGCGCGCCGGATTCTGCTCGCAGCCTTGGCCGCCGGATGCCTGGTCACAGCAACTGCCGTCGCCGCCGCCACCGTCGTTGCCGGCCATCTCCAGGCTCGCCAAGACGAGCTTGCGCGTCGCATTCTCGAGCGCCGCTCCGCGGCAATCGCGGCACGCAACATGGCCGTCGATCCCGCGACCGCGGCCGAGGGGGCGCTCGCGCGCCGCAAGAACGAGACTCCTGCAAGCGTGATCGTCCTCGAAGTCCTCTCGCAAGTCCTGCCGGACCACACCTATGTCACCGAGTTGCGCATCGAAGGCGACAAGCTGCGACTGACCGGGGTTACCCGCGATGCGCCCTCCCTGATTGGCCTGATCGAGCAGTCTCAACATTTCACGAGCGCAACCTTCTTCGCGCCCACCACGCGAACGCCATCCGACTCGGGCGATCGCTTCAACATCGAGGCGCGCATGCTGCCCGTGTTCTCACCGCGATCATGAACATGAACCATCGCCCCGCCATCACTTCCCTGCGAGCCGCCATCGCGGTCGGAATCTTTATCGGGCTCATCGGGGTGTTGCTCGCCACCACCTGGATCGCGCTCTCGATCATCGGCGAGCGCCGCGCCACGGTGTTGGCCGCCGAAAACATGCTTGCGCAGCTTGAGCGGCGCTCGCCGCTCGGCGGCAAGGACGGCCAGGCCCCGCTCGCGGGCGCTCCCACCGGCTCTCCCTTCCTCGAAGGACAGACGCTGACCGTTGCCGCCGCGGCACTCCTGCAACGGATCGGCGGTGCGGTCAGCGGGATCGGCGGCAACGTCTTGTCGTCCCAGGTGGAGCTGCAAAAGACTGATTCGAAAGACGGCTGGATCGGTCTGGTCGTGAGCTGCGAGATCGAGCCGGGATCCCTGCAACAGCTTCTTTACGATCTGGAAGCGGGCATGCCATTCCTATTCATCGAGCAGTTCGTGGTCCAGGCACCAGTCATCGGCGTCGAAGGGGGGCGGATGCGGATCTCGTTGTCGGTCTCGGGCCTTTGGGGAGGCAGCAAATGATTGCGCGGCAACGACTCGCCGGCATCGTGACCGCCGTAGCAAGCGCAGCCACCATCAGCCTCTGCCTAGCGGCAACCAATCCGCCGCGTCCGCGCGATGAGTCGATCAGCACGCCGGGCACGCCGGGTCGGGGCATTGAGGTGGCACCGACAGCGGAGCCGCCTGTCAGCGGGAATCCGCTTTGGGCGATCCCGCTCGGGTCATTGAGCGCGACCCGCGAGCGTCCGATATTTCTGCCATCGCGACGTCCGCCGGCGGTTGCTGCCGCACCTGTCGAACCGCCGAAATTCGCGCCGCCTCCCCCGGAGGTGGAACGGCCGGCGCTGCGGCTGCTCGGTATCGTGGCCGGGACAACCGACGGTTTTGCA
>WNFR01005828.1_pt1 | contig 14828 bp, 10 predicted proteins | sample 5400221 | NCBI WGS metagenome assembly WNFR01 (sample SAMN13153357, study PRJNA577476) | soil metagenome | isolation source: 40 cm soil under Madrone tree | place: USA:California | collected 2016-06-14 | reverse complement strand
CGCGGTGCTGACCCTGATCCGGCCGGTCCTGCCGTTGTTTACTATTTCCCTTGCGGCAAGCGCGTTCGGCATCGTGCTCCACAATGCCGGACTGTCCGGATTGGCGGCGGCGCTTCTTATTATGTGCTTCGCGCGTCCCGTAGTCGATCAATCGTGACCGCGAGCGCCATCAGGACTGCTCCGAACCACAACGCCTGCCAGTTGGCAAAGCCTTCATTGAGAACGACATAAAGCGCCGACCCGGCCAGCGTGACGGCGGCGATGGTTTCGGCACGGCCGCGGGGTCCGGCACGGCCGGCGCCAAGCGCCATTGCGATCGCAAAGGGAACCACCGCTGCGGAAAGCTCACCGTTGGTGAAATCGCGGTAGCGCGGGTCGAACACCAGGCCGAGCGCGGTCTGGATGGCGAGGACAGTGGCGGCGACGAGCACGAGTCCGCTCGCCCGGGCGACAAACGCCCCCTCCCTACCCTCCCCCGCAAGCGGGGGAGGGTAGGGAGGGGGCGGCCCGCCCAGCACGCGCGCAAACGCCGGGAGCCTCTCATTCGCCGCCAGCGTCATGGCGGCGACGACCGGCGCCGCGAGCGCCACCGCTGCAAAGGCCGCACCGCGTATCCAGCCGCCAGGCCCGAAACTTTCGATGACCACATTTTCGAAGGCCCACGGCGCCGCGATGCCGGCCACGAGGCCGATAGCCGCGATGCCCGCCACCACCCGCCCGGGGGCCTTGGCGATCGACCGGCCGCCGCCCGCCCGGATCGCGCCAGCAAACACAACGGCCGTCAACGCCAGGCCCACGGCCAATTGCCATATCCACCACGGGTGATCGGACACCGGCTCGCCCCAGGCGAATTTCGGCTCTCGCAAGTCACTGCCGAACAAGCCCCAATACCCGCCTACCGTTCCCTCAAGGTAGCGTTTCCACGGTTGGTCGAAGGCTTCGATCAAATTGACCCGATAGTTCTTCGCCCGCGCCCGCGCCATCACCTCCTCCAGGACATGAGCCTGGTTGGACCGCGACGGCAAAGCTCCCTCGCGCATTCGCCCCGCGCTCGGCCACCCCACCTCGCCGATCAGGATTTCCTTGCCCGGAAAGGTCGCGGCGACACGGCTGCGGATTTCGTCCACATGGGCGGCGGCGATATCGGCCGCGATCGGAAAATCCTCCCAGTAAGGGAGAATGTGGATGGTGATGAAATCGACCGCTGCGGCGAGCTCGCGGTTGCGCAACCAGAATTCCCAAACATCCGCATAGGTCACCGGCATCCCGGTCGCGGCTTTGACCTCCCGCAGCACCGCGGCAATGTCCTCGACGCTAAGTTCACCGCGCAGCAGCACCTCGTTGCCGACCACGATCCCGTTGATGGCATTTGGATAACGCTTGGCGAGCGCGATCGCGGTGTCGATCTGGATGCGGTTCTTCTGCCGGTCACGACCAAGCCAAAGGCCTTGGAGCACTTTAATGCCGAGGCGCTGCGCTATCGCCGGCACCTGGTCGAGCCCGTTGTCGGATGCGTAGGTGCGCACGCAACTGGTCAGGCGGGCAAGTTTTGCGAGATCTTCCTCGATCCGGGCGGCTTCGGCATGGGTCGCGGCGTTGAGCGGGGTCTCGTCGCCACGAAACGGCGTATAGGACATGCATTGAATAGGACCCGGATCGGTTGTAACCGCCTTGGCCTCGAAGATCGGGTCATTCACCAGCTTCACGGTGATCTGCACCACTCGGTCCTGGATTGGCCCCGCGAGCGGCCGGCCGAGCCACCACCAAGCTGCCGCGACCGCCGCCGCGGTAAGGATGAACAAGGCGACCAGCTTTCGCATGAGGATTCCGTGTTACGCCGACGGCGTCCGGCCCGGGCCGTTCGAACCCGCTCGTGATCCACCCTGCCCTTCCCGGCAGGCGAGGGCGGGTTAAGGAGGGTGGTTACCAACCGGGCCGGCTCCGCGCGCGCCGCCGCACTCATAGCATCGAAGCCCCACGACGCAATCCGCCGCGGCCCGCTTTCGCGCGGCCGGGGGTGCCGGCGGCTCATGCAAATGCGGGACAGCCGCAATGTCCGAGCAAAGATTTCAGTTGTCGAACAACACGACACGACTGGACAAAATCCGCAACTTCGGCCATTGACGATGAGGAAAATTTGGAAACGTAATCCAAATATGCCGGGCCCACGTGCCTGTGCCGATCCTTGTCAGAGTAAGCCTCGACAGAAGACCCGATTGTGCGACCCATGTTCCTTGCAGCTTGGCGTTTCTTTGCAATTGTCGTCGGCGCGACAACTTTTGTAGCCGTCCCCCTCCTCGCCCAGAACCGCCCTCTCCTGGCCCAGAACGGGGAGCAAAAGCCGGCTGAAGCCGGCAAGGGGGAGATCGCGAAGGAAGTCGCGGGTCGTCCGGACGAAGTAGCCGAAGCGAGCCGCGTCATGACCGGCCCCGCTGCCCGGGGCGAATGCGTCTGGCTCGGCGAGCGTGCGGTCGGCCTGATGTGGAAGGACGACCTCGACACCGCGTTCCGTCATCTCGAACTGTACGATCGGTTCGGCTGCCCCGGCGAGCATGTGCAGATCAGTTTCCGCTGCGTCGTGCGCCAGGGCAATATCGACCAGAAGGACCAGAAGGCGACCGACGCGTTCAATGCCCGCGTCCATTCCTGCTGGCTCAATCCGGCCCTTCCACCTGCTCCGCCACCGCCGCCGACGGCGGCAGCGGAAAAGCCAGGAACCAAATAGCCGTCTGCGAAATTAATTTAAGCTTGGTATATCTTGTCGCAGTGGTCTTGCCCTCAAAACGCCACGTCCTCTCAATACTTGAAATCACGCGATGCTTTGCTATCGCGCAAGCACTGACCGTGCCTAGGGGACAAGGCCCCGGTCGATTACTTCCGCCCCCATTTGGTTAGCGTTCTATGCGCTCCGTCGCTGTCGTGGTCGCGCTTGTAGCGTGCCTGCACACTGGCGTTTGGGCTCTTCGGCAGACCCAAGCCTCCGCTCCCGGTTTTGATGGAATTCTGAACAGCGTTTCATATTCGCCGTTCACCACTGCGGTCCATCCGGATCTGGAAGGCAGCCGGCCTCCTGAAGAGCGGATCCGCGCCGAGCTCAAGGCGATCGCCCCATATAGCAGGGCGATCCGGCTGTACTCGTCGACTGGCGGCGTCGAGCAAGTTCCGAAGATTGCCGCCGAATTCGGCCTCAAGGTCACGCTTGGCATCTGGCTCGACAAGACCGACCGGCGCACCGACAAGGATCCCCCTGCTGAATTCGATCCCGCCTGCAAGAACCGCTTGGAGCGGGACATGGCCGGCGTGCTTAATGTTAAGTGCGCCAGCCGCAATATCCGGGAAATCACTTCGGGCCTCGACCTTCTGCGTAAGAACCGCAACGTCAACGGCATCATGGTGGGCAACGAAACGCTGTTCCGCCGCGACCTGACGGCCGACCAACTCGCCGAAGTGGTGAAACGGGTCAAGCGCGAGGTTGGCGGCGTGGTGCCGGTATCGACCGGCGAAATCTACAGCGAGCTTCTGGGTCCTAACGATGAGGATGCGGATCAGCCCAAGCCCAGCAATGCGCTCAATCTGTTCCAGAAGCTATCCGGCGATGCGGCCGAACTGCAGGATCCCAAGGAACGCGCCCTCGCTGCCGAGCGGCTGGTGTCGACGGTCGATTTCGTTGCCGTGCATGTGCTGCCCTACTGGGGTGGCATACCGGCCGAAAACGCGGTCGACGCGACCGTGAAGATATACGCGAAATTGCGCGAGAAATTCAAAGGCAAGCGCATCGTCATCGCGGAATTCGGGTGGCCGAGCTCCGGCTATAATCGCCGCGCCGCGGTTCCGGGCAAGTTCGAGCAGGCCGCGATCATGCGGAGCTTCGTCGCCCGCGCCCATGCGCTCGGCATCGATTACAACCTCATCGAAGCCTATGACCAGCCGTGGAAGACCATCGAGGGCAGCGTCGGCGCCTACTGGGGCCTGTTCGACAATCAGACCCATCAGTCCAAGTTTGTCTGGGCAGGTCCCATAACTGATGCCGATAGCTGGAAGATCGCCGCCGTCGCGGTTGCGGTCGGGGTGCTGCTCTCCCTTCCGGTCCTGGGCATTGCCGGCGCCACGGCCGCCCAGGCGCTTCTGCTCGCGTCGGCGGCTCATGCGGTCGGCGCCTGGGCCGCGACCGTATTTGACTATTGGGTGAGCCACTACTTCGTCGCCGGTGCGGCCTTTGCGCTCGCACTCGGCACCCTGCTGCTGATACCGCTGGTGTTGATCGCACTCGGGAGGATCGAGGAGATCGCCGGTATCCTGCTTGGCCGTTCGCCGGCGCGGCTCTTCAAGAAGGCCGCCGGCGCCGCTGCGGACTACGCGCCCAAGGTTTCGATCCACATCCCGGCCTACCGGGAGCCCCCCGAAATGCTCAAGGCGACGCTCGATGCGGTCGCCCGGCTCGCCTACCCGAACTTTGAGTGCATCATCCTCGTCAACAATACGCCCGACGAAGCGATGTGGCGGCCGGTCGAGGAGCATTGCCGGACGCTTGGCGAGCGCTTTCGCTTCGTCAATGCCCCTAAGCTCGAAGGCTACAAGGCGGGGGCGCTGCGGCTGGCGCTGGCCCACACGGCGCCCGATGCCGAGATCGTCGGCGTCATCGATGCCGACTACGCCGTGACCCCGGATTGGCTTGCCGACCTGGTGCCGCTGTTCGCTGACGCCAAGGTCGGTCTGGTGCAGGCGCCGCAGGATCACCGCGACGGCAGGCGCAGTCCGCTGCACCATACGATGAACGGCGAGTACGCCGGCTTCTTCGATATCGGCATGGTCCAGCGCAACGAGGCCAACGCCATCATCGTTCATGGGACCATGTGCCTCATTCGCCGCGCCGCGCTCGAGGCGGCCGGCGGGTGGTCGAGCGACACCATCTGCGAGGACACCGATCTCGGGCTTACCATCCTGGAGCTCGGCTGGCAGGCGCATTACACCAACCGCCGCTACGGCTACGGCCTGCTGCCCGACACCTTCGAGGCCTATAAGAAGCAACGCGACCGCTGGGCCTCGGGCGGACTCCAGATCGTCAAGAAGCATTGGCGCCGTTTCCTGCCCGGCGCCTCCGAATTGACCCGCGACCAGAAGCGCGAATTCGCGTTCGGCTGGATCAACTGGCTCGGGGCCGAGACCGTGGGCGTGCTGGTGGCGATCCTCAACCTGATCTGGGTGCCGGTTGTGGCGTTCGCCGGCATCGCGGTGCCCGACAAGGTGCTGACGCTTCCGATCATTGCGACTTTCGTGCTTTCGGTCGTCCACTTCGCCGCGCTCTACCGTCGCCGCGTGCCAATCCCGCCGTCGCAGGCGGCCTGCGCCATGGTGGCCGCGATGGCGATGCAGTGGACGGTGGCACGTGCTGTCGCCAACGGCGTCATCAAGGACCACCTGACCTTCGTGCGCACCGCCAAGGGCGGCGCCGCCCGCAAGCGTGCCGCCTTCCCGGCATTCGAGGAGGCCGTCCTGGGTGGCCTGTTGGTCCTGGGCGGGTTCGTGGTGTTCGCAACCAACTGGGAGCGGGTGCGGGAGATCAACCTGTTCGGCTGCGTTCTGCTGGTGCAAAGCCTGCCATTCCTGGCGGCCGCGGCGCTCGCCGCATTCGAGAATTCCCGCCTCAACGATTTCGCGTTGTTGCAGAGCTTTGAGGCTCGGCTGGCGGACGTCCTGGCGCAAATCGTCCCGATACGGCGCAGCCCGATAAACCGGGGCACCGCCGCGCCCGAATAGCGGAGGGAAACCGCGCCGTAGCGCGGTGCGGCGAGCAGTGATTAAAACCTAGTAATCCGCCCAAATCGATAAGATGCAGCTCACCGCGCCGGCGCTGCGGCTTTGCCAACGAGCAACCGGGATTTACTCCGGGCCAAAAAAGAATGGCCCCAACGTCTTGTGCCTCAGAGGGTCGGTTGGGCCAAAAGCTCAGCTATGAGCAACCCAACGCTAACGCCTTTTGCGGACGACGACTGTCGGGTGGACGACCTAGGCGGGACTGTTCACTGATTTGTCCACTACCCGATCGAACCCCGCGCCCCCTTCCCTGCACTAACCCTGTGCTTTCCTCATTCCGACCCCGGGGAAAGGCCGGACTCCTCTTGGCCCCGTTTTTTTGGGGCCGACGAAGGATAGTTCCAATCGCGGGGGAACACCAATGGGTACGCCCAAGCCAAAACTGAAGATTGGGGCGCAGGGTGTCGATGTCGGCCGCGCCCAGACCGCGCTCAACAAATATCAAGTCCACCCGGTGCTCAAGGTAGACGGCGATTTCGGCCCGAAAACCCACGCCGGCGTCGGCGAGTTCCAGGAACGCTACCGACTGAAAACCAGCGGTGAAGTGGACGATGATACCTGGCCGGTCCTCAACCCATACCGGACGGTGTCGGTGTTCGGTCTGCTCGTGCCGAAGGGTCTGACCCTGCCACAATTCAAGAGTCCCTTCGATCCGTCCAACTCGCCCTTGAAATCGGGGGGAGTGCCGCAGCCGAGTTTCAAGCTGAATCCACACTTGCTCGATCCACCGCGCAATCCAGTCGGTTATCCTTTCCGGTACCCCCTCCCATCGACGCCCGAGCCGGTCAAAGCCGGTTCGGGAGATGTGGTTTTTCAACCGCAGATTGGCCCTCAGTTCCTGACCAAACCGTGGTGGTGGTCCGGATTTCCAAAGGATCAGCCCCCGGGAGCGTCGCTTTCCGTGCCTTTTCAGTTCTGGGTTACCTGGCGGTCCGCGCCCAAGGGGCGGCACACGGAAATCGGCTTCGGCCCCGGATTTGCCTTCAACCGCACGGTACAGAAGGACGATTCTCCTTACACATTCTCCGCCAGTTTTCAGGTCATGATCGCCGACATCTGGGCCCGCGGCAGTTGGCATTTGTTGGCACCGTACGCGCAAGCCGGCGGATACTGGAATTTCCGGCCACACACGGAGGGCTTCAGCGTGAACGTCGGAAATCAGATGACCTACGAGATCATCGACGACAGGCTGATGTTGATGCTGCAGCCGGGTTTTTGGATCAACCACGACGTGACGAAGAACCAGAGCACCTACGGACCGGGCGTTGGGTTGTCCGTCGGCGGCAGTTTCTGAGTTGACTCACGGTCCCCCAAGGGGGCAACCGTACGTCATTCACCTGCCATGACCACCGTCGCTCCGGCAACGCCGGCGCCACGCGTCGCTTTGGCCACCTACAGCAGCCGAGCCCGTTGCTCCGGGGTGAGCCATGCCCACGCCCTTAGCCGTTTCAAGCGACGTAAAATAGTGGCCGAGTTGGCGGCGGTATTTGAAAGTCTTGCCGCGGTACTTAAAGTCTTGCTTTGGGTCGGCCCGAATGGGGTCTCCCCTATCCGCGATCGCGGTCGACCCGTCGCACATCCCAGAAGATGTGGGTCCTCGATCGCACTTACGGCGTTGCCGATCAGGACATCGCAGCGGCCATTGAGCGGCTGCTGCAAGCTGACGCTCTTGTCATCGAGAATGAGCAGCAGGTGTTTGCCGCCACGATCGTCCTCAAGGAGAATCGGGGCTCATTCGCTGACGCCCTCATCGCCGCGCCGGGAGTCAAGGCGGGATGCTCCAGCACCCTTACCTTTGACCGACGAGCCCTCCGGCTGCCTGGATTCAAGGCGGCCTAGCCCCTTACCTCCATCCCAGGCACGGGGAGTGTGACCGCACGTCACCCTCGGCAGACATGCCTTTTGGCGCAAAGTTTGCTTCGTTGAACGTGAGTTTGGTTATGCTGTTCGCTAGACCTTAGTCGCGGCCGATCAGCCGCCGGAGGCGAAAATGGCCTTGGCGTTCGATGAGATGAGAGGGAGCAACGGCCAGGTACGGCCGGCCTATGCGGGCCTTGACCAGTGGTTGCGCGATTTATCGCCGGACGTGCTTGATCGCCGGCGCCGCGAAGCGGAATTACTGTTCCGTCGCATCGGCATCACCTTTGCGGTCTATGGCGAGGCGGAATCCACCGAGAGGTTGATCCCGTTCGATGTGCTGCCGCGCATCATCGCGGCCGCCGAGTGGGATAAGTTGCGCGCCGGCCTCGAACAACGCGTCAAGGCCATCAATCTCTACATCAAGGATGTCTACGGACGACGCGAGGTGCTGCGCGCCGGCGTTGTCCCTGAGGACCTCGTCTTCCAGAACCCGGTGTTCCGTCCCGAAATGAACGGGATGAGCGTACCTCACGACGTTTACGTCCATGTCGCCGGCATCGACATCGTGCGGGTCGATGCCGACACATTCTACGTGCTGGAAGACAACGTGCGCACGCCCTCCGGCGTCTCCTACATGCTGGAGAACCGCGAGATCATGATGCGGCTATTCCCGGAGCTGTTCTCGCGTCATCGCGTGGCGCCGGTCGAGAACTATCCTGACGAGCTGCTGGCGACGCTGACGTCGGTGGCGCCGCCGAGCGCTTCCTCCGATCCGACGGTCGTGTTGCTCACGCCCGGCATCTACAACTCTGCCTACTACGAACATTCTTTTCTGGCCGACAAACTCGGGGTCGAGTTGGTGGAGGGCCGCGACGTCGTGGTGAGGGGCTCCTTCGCGTACATGCGCACCACGCAAGGCCTCAAACGCATCGACGTGATCTACCGGCGGATCGATGACGACTTCCTCGATCCGCTCGCCTTCCGCCCGGACTCCGCGCTCGGCATTCCCGGGCTGATGACGGTCTACCAGGCCGGCAACCTGACGCTCGCCAACGCGGTCGGCACCGGCATCTCCGACGACAAGGCCGTGTACAGCTACATGCCTGAGATCGTTAAGTTCTATCTCGGGCAGGAGCCGATCCTCAAGAACGTGCCGACGTGGCGCTGCCGCGAGGCCGAGCACCTGTCCTATGTCCTGGATAACCTCGAAGAGCTCGTCGTCAAGGAGGTCCATGGCTCCGGCGGTTACGGCATGATGGTCGGCCCGAAGTCCGACCGGGCGACGATCGAGGCGTTCCGCGCCAAGCTCAAGACTCACCCGGAAAACTTCATCGCCCAGCCAACCCTCGCGCTCTCGACCTGCCCCACCCTCGTCGAGGAAGGCGTCGCCCCGCGCCATATCGACCTGCGCCCGTTCGTGCTCACCGGGCGCGACCGGACCCGCATCGTGCCGGGCGGGCTGACGCGGGTCGCGCTCAAGAACGGGTCGCTCGTGGTCAATTCGAGTCAGGGCGGAGGAACCAAGGACACGTGGGTGCTGGATGCATGAGGACCGATAATGCTCTCCCGTACCGCCGATAATCTCTATTGGCTCGCGCGCTATGTCGAGCGGGCGGAATATCTCGCACGCATTCTCGAGACCAGCATGCGGCTCACCACGCTGCCGCTCGCCTATGTGGGCGCGACCAACGAATGGGAAACCGCGGTGGCGACCGCCGGATGCCGCAAGTCGTTTTTTGCGCATTATGCCGAGGCGAACGAGGAAAACGTCACCGAGTTCCTGGCGTTCTCAATCGAGAACCCATCCTCCATCCGCAATTGCATCGAAATTGCGCGCCAAAATGCCCGTTCGGTGCGCACCGCGCTCACCATCGAGACCTGGGAAACCATCAATGGCGCGTGGCTCGAACTCAAGCGCTTCGGCAACGGCCCACCCTCACGGGACGAATACCTGCGTTTCTTGCACTGGGTGCAGGAAACCTCGCTGCGCTTCGACGGGTCCGCCTACCGCACCATGCTGCGCAACGACGCCTACTGGTTTTCCCGGCTCGGCCTCTACATCGAGCGCGCCGACAACACCGCGCGCATCCTTGATGTGAAGTACCACATGCTGCTGCCGGCAGATGAGCCCGTCGGCGGCCCGCTCGATTATTACCAATGGGCGGCGATCCTGCGTACCGTCTCAGCGCTCACGGCCTATCACTGGGTCTACCGTGAGAATCTGAAGCCCTGGCTCGTCGCTGACCTCCTGATCCTCAACGAGCAGATGCCGCGCTCGCTGGCGAGCTGCTACGAAAACCTGGTGCGCTTCTGCGACTTGATAGCCACCGCCTATGGCCGCCAAGGTCTCGCGCAACGGCAAGCCCGCACCATCCGCACGCGCTTGCAGAACAGCCGGATGGACGAGATATTCCAGACCGGCCTGCATGAATTCATCACCGAATTCATTGCCGACAACAGTGCGCTCGGGGCAGCGGTAAATTCCCAGTATTTGCAGTAAGCTGCCCCCCCTCCCTACCCTCCCCCGCAAGCGGGGGAGGGTAGGGAGGGGGCAACCGCAGGAACAAATCCATGCGCATCTGCGTCGCGCACGAAACCGTCTACCGCTACGATGCTCCGTGTACGGGCGTGATCCAGACCGTGCGGCTGACGCCGCGCAACCACGCGGGCCAGTATGTGGTAAACTGGCGTATCGACGTGTCCGCCGACTGCCGGCTCGAGCCGCAGGAGGACGCGTTCGGCAACATCATGCATGCATTCTCGATCGCGGGCCCGATCTGCGAGCTGCGTCTCCTGGTCGAGGGCGAGGTGGAGACGCAGGACACCGCCGGGGTCGTGCGGAGCGCTGTGGAGCGATTCCCGCCGAGCCTGTTCCTGCGCGAGACCGCCATGACCCATGCGGACAAGGCGATCCTCGCCTATGCGGCGCGGTTTCCTCGCCCGACCGCGGCCAACATGCTTGCGACTTTGCATAACCTTATGGCGCGCCTGCACGAGGACATCGCCTTCGATGCCGAAGCCACATCGGCCGCGCCCTCGGCGGCCGATGCTTTCATGGGCGGACGCGGCATATCCCAGGACCTTGCCCACGTCTTCATCGCGGTCGCGCGCTCTCTCGGGATGCCGGCGCGCTATGTCGCCGGCTATTTCCGCCAAGGTGACGGCGCTCTTGCACAGGAGGCGCGAGAGGAGGCGGGCCACAAGGTGGGCCACGCCTGGGCCGAAGTTCACATCCCCGACCTCGGCTGGGTCGGCTTCGATCCGGCGAACGGCATGTGCGCCACCGGCCAGCACGTGCGGGTTGCCGTCGGGCTCGATTATCTCGGCGCCGCTCCGGTGCGCGGCGCCCATTATGGAGGCGGTCGCGAAGACGTGGCGGTCAGGCTTGAGGTCACCCAGGCTTCCTGGCAGACGCAGGAATGACCCACCCGACCGTCATCGAACCATCAAGCAAGGTGGCTAGCTTTCCCGCCACGGGCCGCACTCGCGCTGGATCTCCGGCGCGAGGGAGTTCGTTGCGCGCCCGACCAGGGGGCCATCATGGAAAGCAAATCCCATCGCGTCGCGCTGGCGGCTTGTCTTGCGCTCGTGCTCCTGCCCGGACCGGCTTCGGCGGGCGGTCTCAAGCGCAACGCCGCCCTGCAGAACCTCAAGCACATCATCGTCGTGATGCAGGAAAACCATTCCTTCGACAATTACTTCGGCGCGCTCGCCTATGTGCCGGGCGGCGCCTACCACGCGGTTAATGCCGATCGCGATCATGACGGCGACCGTGATGGCGACGATCGTGACGGCGACGATCGCGACAACCGTGGCTGCCGCCCCGACGACCATCGCTGCGTCGATGGCCTCACCTGCAAGGTGGCGAGCAACGGCACGCTCTCCTGCACCAACGCCAACATCGACGCCGGCGCCGGCAAGGTGTTCGCGTTCCACGACACCAACCGCTGCGTCAAGCCGGACCTCGATCACGGCTGGGTCGCCACCCATCACGAGGCCAATTTCGACCATCCCAACGCCTCGCTGCGCCACTTTCGCGGCGACGGCTTCGTGCGCCAGAACGACTTGACCGAGCAGATCGACAACGGCAACGAGAGCCCCACCGAAGACGAGACGATGGGGTTCTATACCCAGGCCGAGCTGCCCTTCTATTACGACCTGGCGCAGAAATTCGCCATCAGCGACCGCCACTTCTCCTCCGTGCTTGGTCCGACCTTCCCCAACCGGTCTTACTCGATGGCGGCCACCTCGTTCGGCCATGTGACCACGAACGACGAGATACCCCCGCTCGGCGGCTACAAACCGCTGACCGGCACGATCTTCGACCTGCTCGATGCGCACGCGGTCACCTGGGCCAATTACTTCCAGGACGTGCCCGCGGGCGGCAGCTTCCGCCTGTTCACGTTGAGCGCGCACGATCCCCATTTCCTTCCCTACGCGTTGTTGCTGGCGCAGGTCACCGGGGTGCCGGGCGTGCCGGCGCTGCCGCAGGTCTCGTTCGTCGATCCCAATTTCGGCTTCTTTTCGCGCAGCGCCGAAAACGACGAGCACCCGCCGGCCGACATTCAACGCGGCCAGGCCTTCCTGTCCCAGCTCGTCAATGCCGTGCGCAACGGGCCCTACTGGAAGGACTCGATCATCTTCATCACCTATGACGAGCACGGCGGCTTCTACGATCACGTCAAGCCGCCGCGTGCGCCGCAAGGCGGCACACGGACGCCGGACGGGATCGCGCCCGGACAATGCGCCGATGCCTCCTTCCTGCCGGCGAGCGCCCAGCCGGGCGGCGGGGCACAATGTGCAACCAATCAGGTGAACCCGGCCGGCAACAGCGTGGCGACGGCGGCGCAGCTCTGCCCCGCCTTCGCGGCGAACCCGACCGGCCCGTTCCCTTTAGGATGCGCGAGCTTTGATCCTTCATCGCCGTGTCGCCCTTCGCCAAGTCGCACTACGTATCGCATGCGGTCAGCGATCACACCTCGGTGCTGGCGCTGATCGAGAGGCGCTTCATGGTGCCGTTCAATAGGGACGGCGACGACCACCCCCACCTGACGCGCCGCGATCAATTCGCCGACACGCTCGAGGACATGTTCGACTTCGAGAACTCGCCTTCGCGCAACACCACCGTTGGCACGGCGGCGCCGCCGATCAATGATTGCGGGCCGTTCTCAGGGGTCAATGCGACCCCATAGGCCGCGATAGCCGAATTAATGAGGACCGCTTCCGGGTGGCGGTTCTGTGCTCCGACATTGCCTGCTGTAGGGGCGACCCTTGTGGTCGCCCGGTTTGCGCGCCTCCGCCGGCAATAGGGCGACCACAAGGGTCGCCCCAAGGGTCGCCCCTACCTCATCCCTGGTCGCCTTTCACGACGCTCCGATCCTTCAGATTGGCTGAAGCGAGCGACTACCCCGCCATCGCGGTTTCGACCAGCCGCACCCAGTAAGACGTGCCGTACGGAATGACATCGTCGTTGAAATTGTAGCGCGGGTGATGCAGCCCGGGGCTGTCGCCGTTGCCGACAAAGATGAAGGCGCCGGGGCGCGCTTCCAGCATGTAGGAGAAATCCTCGCCGCCCATCACCGGGGCCATGTCGGTATCGACGCGATCGGCGCCGGCCACATCGCCGGCGACTGCCGCCGCGAAGGCGGTTTCGCGCTCGTGGTTGGACAGCACCGGATAGCCGCGCCGCAGCGTGAAATTCGCCTTGGCGCCATAAAGCCGCGCGGTGCCTTCGACGATGTCGGCAATCCGCTTGCGCAACAGCTCGCGCACCTGCGGCTTGAGGCTGCGGGCGGTGCCGCGCAGGAGGGCCGTCTGCGGGATGACATTGTCGGCGTTGCCGGCCTGGAACGTGCAGATCGAAACCACGGCCGCCTCGACCGGATCGACATTGCGCGACACGATCGACTGCAGCTGGCTGACGATCTGCGCCCCCACCAGGATCGGGTCGATCGCAATGTGGGGTCGCGCCGCATGGCCGCCCACGCCTTCGATCTCCACCGTGAGGTTGTCGGTTGCGGCCATGACCGGTCCGTTGCGGATCGAGAACGCCCCGAGCGGGAGCCCGGGGAAATTATGCATGCCGTAGACTTCCTCGATAGCGAAGCGCTCCATCAGGCCGTCCTGCACCATGGCGCGCCCCCCTGCCCCGCCCTCCTCGGCGGGCTGGAAGATCACGACGGCCGTGCCGGCGAAATTGCGGGTCTCGGCGAGATATTTCGCGGCGCCAAGGAGCATTGCGGTGTGGCCGTCATGGCCGCAGGCATGCATCTTCCCCGGCACGGTCGATTTGTAGGGCAGATCGTTCGCCTCCTGGATCGGCAGCGCATCCATGTCGGCGCGCAGCGCGATCACCTTGCTGGTCCCGCCCGGCCGGTTGCCCTTGATGACGCCGACCACGCCCGTGCGCCCGATGCCGGGCACCACCTCGTCGCAGCCGAATGCGGCGAGCTGCGCGGCGACCGTTGCGGCGGTCCGGTGCACGTCGTAAAGGAGCTCAGGATGCGCATGAATATCGTGCCGCCAGGCGGCAATTTCGCCATGGAGGTCCGCTACGCGATTGACGATCGGCATCGCAAAGGCTCCCTTGCCGCCCCACGCCCCGGCCGCACGCCCCCAGAGCTTGCGAGCAAAACCGAGCCACGCGGCGCGGTCAAGGCAGAAATGGGCGCGATCGGCCGCATGCGCGTTGACGGTAGAACAGGCGCGACGCCGCAGGGTGCGACATGGTCTTCGACCTCGTTGCCGGCGCTGAAGGGCAAAAACGACACGGGCCGCTGCGGTTTTGCCGAGCTATTGACCGGCCCGGGACGCGCCTCTACACACGCGCCTTAAGAGCCCGTAGCTCAGGTGGTAGAGCACTTGACTTTTAATCAAGTGGTCCTGGGTTCGAGTCCCAGCGGGCTCACCAATCAAATCAAGGACTCATCAGAAATCAGCGAATGACAAAACGACAGTAATTTTTGCTGGGTCACCATCGGGTCACCACGTAGTGGTCCTGCCCTCGTCAGAGAGATCGCGTAGCAAGGGCCAGCTGATCTCGTCACCGACCATTCGTCCCGTCGCCATCACGCCGGCACCAGGTGACGCGCGCGTCGGCCACGTTTCCTCGGTGCGCACCTGAAGCCGCCGCCGCTGCGCCGCCCTTCGCTTGG
>WNFR01004204.1_pt1 | contig 14829 bp, 10 predicted proteins | sample 5400221 | NCBI WGS metagenome assembly WNFR01 (sample SAMN13153357, study PRJNA577476) | soil metagenome | isolation source: 40 cm soil under Madrone tree | place: USA:California | collected 2016-06-14 | reverse complement strand
AGCGGTACAACACGCCGTTAGAGTCCGGCTTCGCCCTATCTTGATGACCTCGCTGGCAACGGTAATGGGATTGATTCCGTTGGCAATAGAGCCTGGAGCGAATGCTCCGCTAGCGCGATCGATTATCGGCGGGTTAGTGGCCTCTGTAGTGTTGACCGTCTTCATCGTGCCTTCAGCGTTTCTAATTATCTATCGTCGAAGGCATCGGAAACAGGCAAGCAACGACGCACAACCCGCGGGAAGTTACTAACCGAGAGGCGGAGTGTGAGAAGAATCTTGGTACTGATGCTCGTGGGAGCCACGTCGGCTCCCGCCGAAATTTTCCATCATCCCGAGACGGCCCCGAAAAGAGTCAAAAACCGTATCGCGATACCTGATAGACTCACACTCCACCAGGCGGAATCGATCGCTTTGCAGCAGGCACCGAGTGTGGCTGCGGCTAACTACAATACCCAGGCTGCGCAGCAGGTCGTCCGCGAAGTTAGATCCAAATTTTTCCCTGAAGTTCTCGGCGAAATCACGGCGGTCGGAACCGGACATGGTATTGAAAACGCGTTCGACGGATCACCTGGGGCGACGAGGACTATCCGGCTTGGCGCCACGGCAGGACTAAGTGCCTCGACGCTCTTAAATCACGAATCGAATGGGATTAATATTAATCAGCTGATTTTCGATTTCGGCCGAACTCCCAATCTGACCGCCGCATCCAAATTCGAAGCCATGTCGGATGCCGAGCGCGAGCAACGGGCTAAAGAGCAAGTCCTGTGGCAGACCGATGCCGCCTATTTCGATGTGCTAAAGGCGCAGGCATTGCTGTCGGTTGCAAACCAAACCGTTGCCGCGAGGCGAGTTGTCTATGATGATGTAGCCGCATTGGCTGCGAACAAGCTCAAATCGGATCTCGATGTCCTCTATGCGCGCAGCGATCTGCAGAAAGCCGAACAGTTGGTCCTGGAGGCGAAGTCTGCCCTCTCCATAGCGAATGCTGAACTTTCGCGAGCTATGGGTCTGCAAGAGAACCGTGTATTTATTGTGTCGGAGGAGCCGCTGAAGCAACTCCCGGCGAAATCCGCCGCTCCGCTGGTCGCTCGGGCTTTGCAGAATCGGCCTGATCTTATAGCTCTTCGTGATCAAGTCGAGGGCGCTGGGAAATTCGCTCTGGCAGAGCGGGACGCCCGACTCCCAAAACTCCAGGCATTTGGCAGTTTCGGAACAACACCAGTCGGTGATCCTGGCGTGCAGGGTAATTATGTCGCCGCTGGGATCAATGTTGAACTGCCTCTTTTTACCGGTGGCTTGCTTTCATCCCGTCAAAAAGAGGCTCAGCTTCGGGAGAAGGGCCAGGAAGAACAGCTAAGTGACCAACAACTCGAGGCGGTAAAGCAGGTCAACACGGCGTGGTTTGATGCGACAACTGCACTGCAGAACATCGATTTGGCGCAAGAGCTAGCGAGTAATGCTGACCAAGCTTTAGAGCTTGCTGAGGCGCAGTATCGGTCCGGGCAAACATCGATCATTGAGCTGAGCCAAGCCCAACTGAGCGCACTTCAGGCAGAAATCGGCGCAGCGACAGCTAAGTTCGATTATCAGCTTAAGTTGCACCGACTCGATTACGAAACCGGCGATATTGGTCTGAAGCTTTATCGCGGGCAGCCGCGTCACTAGAGCCGAATGGGTGGAGTAAGGCGTGCTTTCTAGTGCACTGAGTCAGAGGCTCGTTGAGTGACTGGTTTAATGCGATTATCGGCATTCTTAACTCTCCAGCGGAAGGGTGTAGCGGTTTTGTTGTACTGCTTGATGTAACGGATCAGCTTTCTGGATAGGTCGGTTGTAGAAGTGAAGATTCCCCGAGCGATGACATCGCGTTGAATTTTGGAAAACCAGATCTCGACCTGATTAAGCCAACTGGAATAGGTCGGGGTGTAATGGATCCGTACCGTATTGGCCTGGAGGAGCTCGAAAACATTCTTGGTTTTATGTGCGGTCAAGTTGTCGGCGACGATGTGAATCTCTCGGCCATCAGGCTGGCTGGCGACGATCTGACCCAGAAAGTCGATAAACTCGACGCTGGTATGCCGAGCGGTGGTCTTTCCCGTGACGTCGCCGGTGCGAGTGTTCAGCGCTGCATACAGTGAGAGCGTGCCATGACGAAAATATTCAAAGCCATGTCGTTCGGCTCTGCCAGGGGAGAGCGGCAAAACCGGGTCAAGTCGGTCGAGCGCTTGGATAGCGCTCTTCTCATCGACACAGAACACCGCCGCGTTGAGCGGCGGCTTAAGCTACAAGCCAATGATGTCGGCCGCCTTCTCTTCAAACTCAGGATCATCGCCGGCCATGTAACCACGCAGCCGATGAGGCTGAATACCGAAATGGCGCCAGACACGGCTCACGCTCGACTGGCTAATGCCCAGCTCTTTGGCCAGCCGATAGCTGCTCCAATGGGTCGTACCGTCAGTGGGACCTTGACGCGTGGCCTCCAGGATACGCGCCTCAGTCTCAGCGGTCCGCCTTCGGCGTTGACTACCGCGATAACGCGAATCAAGTCCCGCCAAACGCTCCTCTTGAAAGCGCTTCTTCCACTCCCGGATATACTCGTCACTGCAATCCAGTCGCTGTCGAACTTCTCGGTAAGAATGACCCGCTGCTAACATCAAAATGACCTCTGCACGCTTGACCCACTCCACCGCCAGAGACCGCTTCCGCGCCCTGCGTTTCAATTCACGTCGCTCAGGCGATGCCACCACAATTCTACCTAAACTCACGCCTGCCAGTGTATAACATAATCTCTAAACAAGTCACTGACTTACTGCACTAGAACGGGGACAAGTGCAAGTCTTCCGAAAAAGTTAGAAAATTCTGTTCGGGCAGAAAAAAGAGTCGGTTGGACCTGCCGACCAAGGTGATCCAACCGACCTTAATTATGAAATGAATCGGGAACGGTACCCAATCACCTTAATAGAACGGGCACCCACGTTAGCTTTCGTGAGTTATCGCCCATTTTCTCGGCAGTAAGACTTTCTCTAGTCGACCCCTACTCCCCTTGTAGAGCCGTTTAGGTTTAATGGAGCGCAACAGGGCTTTGAGCATCTTGTTTGTCTCACAGAAATTGTTCTCCAGATCTATCGGCTTAAGTTTCCGCTGGCCGAATAGTCGAATGGGTGGATAACCGAGAATTTCAAAACAACGGTCCTGTTCTTCCCAGAGTCGCCACAAGATTTTCGCCATGACTCGAAGGTCATTTGCGTTGGTAATCGAGAACGATCGACCGAAGCAGAATTTCATTCCATCGCCGTAACCGTTGCCGCCTCTAATAGACCAGAAGTCATCTTCGCCCGACCGCGTGATATCGGAATTAGCCAAGTCATAAGCCAGCTGCATCGCCAGAAAGCCATCCGAAAATGCGATGTACTTTCCTCGATTATTTAGAGCGTTGAAAATCTCTTCCACGGTCGTGGCATCGCATGCACGCTCAACAACTCCGTCTTCGATCAGCCGTTGTACGAGCCGTAGACTACCTTGGTATTTGCGAGGGTATGCTTTGCTATTACGGTCGCCTCCAAAAACCAAACTATCGTTGAACATGTAAGCTCCTCGATAGAGTGTGCGGTTCGTTTCTTCCACTTTGGCTAAGGCGTCCGAATACACCGGGAAGTCATAATTCTGCCAACTCGGCACATCTCCGATTTGCTCAATCAAACCCGCCAAGGGATCGGGAGAATTAAACGCCCTGTACAACGCGGTACGAAAAAACACCTCAACCGGTTCAGCGGATAAACCTGAAGCCTGCTGAAGGTAGATGACGTTTTGGCTACCCTGGTCTAAAATTCGAAACGGATTACAGAACGCATACGCTTCCAACGTGCTTAAGAATTTATCGCCCGGAGGAGCGCCAATCAATGAGTCTCCCGCTAGCCGATGTTCAAAAATTCGATGCCTCTCAACGATCCATCGCCAATAGACATCAAAATTGTCGTTGGGCTGTATCGGAAGATTTAGGAAATCCCATTTATCGCTCATGCTAATACCTCCTCTACTTCCGGTTGGTCGTCCGTGTACCCCGCTTCGGACAGAATCCCATTCGTGTAATTGGCTACCTTTCCGACCAAGCGGAGATAATCCGCTTTGAGTGAATTTCGCCGCCCAAAGCTCAACTTGTTCTCGGATCTTGGTGAACTCGGATTCGACGTCGAGATCCTCAACCACCTGAGAAGGCAGAATCCGGAAACCGGCCTGACCCGGACTGGAAACCGCCGATGACTGCTTCTGCTTCGCTTGCTTTTCAGCTTTTTGCGAAGCGCGAAAACTGCCTTCGGTCTTTAGTGCCTTCGGTTTAGTGTCGCCATTTGTCGACACTTTCGCTGCCGCCCTTACCGCTTTGGCGTAATCAATCAGCCGGTAAGCGTAGCTGCGGTGATAGTTCCATCGCGCATTGCAGTACTCTTTCCAGTTCCGATACTTCGTCCGGTAGATTGGAAACACCACTTGGAAATCATCACAAACTTTTTGGAAACACTTGTTGGTGGGCCAAGCAGCTATGCCGGGCCGATGCCCATGAAGCACCTGCCACTCCGCTTGCGGGAAGAAGATTTCGAACGCTGGCTTTTCCTTTGGCAGGCAAATTGTCGCGCTCAATTGCCCAGCGATGTCGCGAACGAAATGATCGACGTAGCTACTCATGTCGCCAAGAGACTTCGCATGATTCTTGGCATCTCAGTCGACGGTGCTTGAAAGATGGCTGCGGGAGCTCGGATGACAGAGTCGTCGCGGACCAAAACTAACCGGAAGAAATCGCGAAAACTCAGCTACGCATCGGTCCAAATTGCACGCCTGTAGACACGCCGCTCTAATGCCGTCGTCCATGCCGGCTCTGAATTGCGGCGGCCGAATGGAGCAGAAAGGAGTTCAATGTGATTGACAGCAAGGCACCGGCGACGATCAGGCTCTGGGATTCGGGGGGAAGCAAACGAAGTGCAATGCCAAGCTCGGCGAGGATAAAGGAGAACTCCCCAATTTGCGCCAAGCTCGCGGCAACGGTGAGAGCCGTGCCAAGCGGGTAGCGGAATACGAGAACGATTAGAAACGCCGCCGCCGACTTGCCCAAGACAATGACAGTAACCACCGCCAAAACCTGGAGGGGCTGCCGCGCGAGAATACCTGGATCAAAGAGCATCCCCATCGCCACGAAAAAGAGAGCGGTGAAAACATCTTGAAGCGGCTGCAGTTCTACCGCGGCCCGACGACTGTGGTCGGACTCGCCCACCACAACACCGGCAAAAAAGGCACCAAGAGCAAAGGAGAGTCCGAGCAGCTCGGCCGCTCCGAAACCGATGCTCATGGCTGCGGCCACCACCCCAAGCGTGAACAGCTGCCGCGAATTCGTTGCGGCGACCCGTTCCAGCAACCATGATAACAAGCGCGCTCCCACGAGCAGCATGAACAAAACGAATCCCACGAATTTTCCGACGACAATTCCTAGCGCTAACAACAACTGCCCGCCTCCGTTGTCGTGACTTGCGGAGTCGCTACCGATCGGCTGTCCGCCCAGTGCGGTGGCGAAGGCCGGCAGAAGCACCAGGATTATCACCGTCACAAGATCCTCGACAATGAGCCAGCCAATTGCGATTTGGCCACTTACCGACTTCAGGATTCCTTGCGCTTCCAAGCCACGCAGCAGCACGACCGTGCTTGCCACTGACAGAGCCAGTCCAAGAACTAAGCTAGGGCCAAGACTCCAGCCCCACAAACTCGCCACGCCATAGCTCAGCGCCACGGCGGAGGCGATCTGCACCAGAGCACCCGGCACAGCGATGTTGCGCACCGCTAGAAGGTCACGGATGGAAAAGTGCATTCCGACGCCGAACATGAGCAGGATGACGCCGATCTCAGCCAGTTGTGGGGCAAGCCTGGCGTCAGCGACAAAACCGGGCGTAAACGGCCCCAGCGCTATGCCAGCCACAAGATAGCCGACAAGGGGCGGTAAGCGCAGCCTATTGGCAAAGTAACCGCCAATCAAGGCATAGAGCAAGCCAACGGCGATGGTCGAGATCAGCGCGATTTCATGATGCACGCCGAGTCCTCCATCTCCTACTTGTGCGATGCTACATCATCGCGCACACGCTTTTTTTTGGGCACACGCTGAAAGCGCAGTTGGTTGACCCGCCGGGCGTCGGCTTGCTCGACTGTAACAATGTAGTCGTCAATCTGTACCTCCTCGCCAACGCTCGGGAGGTATCCGAGCCGATGAACCAGCGGTGGTGATTATCGAAAATCAGGCAATATTTTGAACAATGGGAAAAAGCAGATTTAACGAAGGGAAAGCATGTGATGCGGTTATTCGGTGGATAGAAATCCGGGAAAGCGCCGCTCGACAGCAGCTCAGATTCCTGGAGCAAGAACGACATCAAGACCCAGTGGAACTCACTTGCGTCATTGGCAATCGCCTTTTCGGGTTCGAACATACTGGAATCGAGCCCTTCGAAGACCAAATCCGTCTCGAAGTCGAAGCTCATTTTTCACCATTGCGACAGGAGTTTTCGCAAGTCGTTCCAGTAGGAGAACAATATGAGTTGAGAGTACCGGCTCAGGCCATGCGAGCATTATCGAAGGCTGAAAGGGAGCGTGCCCTCTCGGCTCTTTCAGATTGGATCCGCGAGCAGGCTGCCAAACCACCACTCGCCCCGGTCGGGCGTGTTGGACAATCTGTTGTCCGACTAGCGGACGCGATCGTACCGTTCGACGCACGCCTTCACCGGAATAGCCTGCCAAAAGTACCTAGCCATCTGTCCGTCGTCCATTTGATCGATAAACTTGACGAATCAAGGACTCGACGAATCAAGCGGGCATGCGAAAAGAAGTTTCCAAAATTGGCAGCTTGGAAAGCCCGGTCCGCGCGAACGGTCCTGGTGTTTGAAGAGAACGACGATCAGCTGACTAATGTGATAGCCGTTACCGAGTCTCTTCTTGCAGCTGAAGCGGATATGCCAAACAAGCCTGACGAGGTTTACCTCGTCACAACTTCGCACACACCTTGGTATGTTTGGTGCGTGCGTTTGGGACGTCGCTCCTTTTTCGATTTCACAACTCCCGATGAACGAGCTTACGAACTGGATCCGGAAGTCCTGATCCCGCTTACAAACCGTTAAACTCGCGATCTTTATTGCAACGTCGGAATGTCTTAGATCACCATTTCCGGCTCGCGGACTTGCCGACGTGCCTGCGTCCGAGCTTTGGCCCGCCGTTTCCGAACATAGTGCTCACGGATCCGCTGCTGGTCCCGTTTTGCTAACTTTGTCATGCGCTTTGCTATGCGGACGGCCTGGGCCAGCGCCTCCTCGATCCGCTCTACAAACCTGGCTATTGTTCGCGTCTCGAGATCACGTGCGGTTACATCCTTGATTAGCGAGCGGTTAGCAACTTGTTGCAGCACGCCGATGTCTTGCACAAACATGCGGGCACTTGCCCGATGCCGGGTAAAGGCGACGTGCAAATCTTCCCGATCGGCCATCGCCACGAGCGAGCGGTTGTCTTCCATCCGAATCATTTCCGTTTTGCTGGCGCCTTGCGCTTTGTACGTCGTCACGGCGTCAACTTGGCGTACCCGGCCATCATCGAGTCGCAGTTCAAGCCCCGACTCGAGCCGGATTTTCTCTGCGGTGATCGCGGCGATCGTTTGGCGCGAGCCGTTCTCGTAAATCTTCCCATCGGCCTTGATTTTGTGCGTCAAGAGCAGTATCTCGCCTGGTCCTCGTTCCAAGGTTGTGCGCTCGTAAACGGCAGTAACTTGATCGAAGCTGATAAGCTCCTTCGCGCCCCTGAGTTGGCCTTTAACCTGCACTCCGTGTGCGGTTACTTCGACGATCTCAGCCATGCGAACAGATTTCTGACCGGCGGGCTGATACTCGATCATTTCGCCCGGCTTGTAGCTCGCCGTTGAGAGTAATTCGGCGGGCTGGAGCTCCTTGGGCTTGAACGCCGCAATCCGGGCCATCGTCAGTTCAGGTCTGGAGTTCTTATGCGCCTCGTGAAGTTCCTCGGAGATTTTCTCGGCCAATCGGTGAGTGGACGATAAAACAATCGTATCCACCGGTTTTGCCGCGCTCCTATTTGCAAGAATCGCTCGCACCGCATCTTCGATTCCACCATGACGGATGGCTCCCCGCTCAATCAGTTCCTCTATCGCAGCGCTAAAGCGCGCAGGGTCACCACTGGATAATTCTCGCGATATGCGTTTGTCTTTGATCGAAAGTTGGCGCCGGGTGACGTCGATGCGGCCCACATGCATACCGAATCCGAGTTCTTTCTCCAACATAGCGAGCGGCTGACCGCGCCCAACAGCCTGGAGCTGTTGCGTGTCGCCTTGGAAAATGACTCTCGCGTCACTCTCTCTGGCCAGAATTAACAGGCCAAGCATGCTTTGATTGTCGAGAAGTGACGCTTCGTCCACGTAGATGTCAGAGCCCTTTAAGGACTCGCGAAACGCTGGGCTGAAACGCGCTTTGTTCAAGAGCCAGGCGACGGTATTCGCCTCACGAAATGCTTGCGCCACGTCCGGCCTGGTCGCTTTCTCCCCTTCAGATCTTAGCGTCACCCGGCTTTGTTCGCCGTATGGCGCAACCAGTGCCACAGGCCGGCCAGCATCGAGCGAGGCTCGTACAAGCCGCTCCATGAAGTAAGTTTTTCCGACACCGCCACCCCCTCGAATATTTAAAAATTGATCTCTGCTGGTCATGACGTACCGGTTCACCGCCTCGTGTTGCTGAAGCCAGAGGGCCGCAAGCTCCTCTGTCATTTCCTCGCCCTTCAGTCCCGCATCATCACAAGCCCTGGCCAAACCATCGTAAGTTACCCTTAGTTCATCCGGCGTGCGGTAATCCGTTTCACTGACGAGCGGGGCCTTCTTTCCCATTCCAGCCTTCACCCCATTGATAATTGCTTCTTCCTCGGAGATGATCGCACGTGTGGTGATCATCTCATGATCACCGATCTTCTTGCGCATAAACTCATGCCGGTTCTTCAGCGCTGCCTCAATCTCTGCGTTACTCGCCTGGCCTGGCGCTAGGCGAACGATCTCGCCCACGAGCAGATCCGTACGCACGATTGACTCCCGTTCGAACACCGCCTGCACTCCTTGATCGATCACCTTATCTAAGGGAACCATAACAACAGGCTCGCTCCGCGCCTTGGGCCAAACAAACATCTCACATCCGTTCTCGCGAAATGAGTTTCGGGCTTTGGCCCGCAATTCCGCGGTGCTGGTAATCTCTTTTGGACGACGGGTGATGAACCAGGCTTGGTAATCAATCTGGTGATCCTCGCTTTCTGGCGGTGGACCTGGATGAATATCCCGCAAGAGATCACGAATGCTGCCCGACGCCCAAAGCTGGCTCTTTTCATCTAGCGTCTTACCCGACAGCACTGAAAGCAGTTGCTCGGAAGTGTATCCTTCTTTCAGCAGTTCTTTCGCTGTCTTGATCTCGCGGCTTCGAACGCTGTGGATCTCCTCAATCGCGACCGGGATTTCTCGTAACCGGAACCCATGTTGCGCTACTTCCACGGTATAGCCCACCGTATTCAGCCTGCGGGCCAGATTGTTGTGGATCCGGTGGTCGAGCGTCCGGCGCATCTCGAGCATCTCGCCGTAACTCATCGCCAATGCCTCGTTGCGTTCCGGATCTATTGTGACGTTCGCGATCAGCACATGAATATGCAGATCCGGGTCTTTCGCTCTCGACGTCTCATGGACAAATGCTGCTGCTAGCATCTTGCCAGTCCTACGCGCCGCCTCAGAATCATACAGCGCTCCCCGCCGGTCCCGGCAACACGCGAAGCTCTTGTACCAGCTGAGCTCCTCGGTCACCGCTATCCCCATTTGCTCGACAATGCGAGTGTCCAGAACGGCAGCAACGCTCACCGATTTCGGAGCGGAATACACGAACTCCATTGCCTGGCGCTCGGAGTTGCGCGGCCGTTTGAGATTTCGACCGCTCAATCTTGCTATATCCAATTCTGCAAACCAGCGGAACCGGGGATCACCCTTAAGAATCGGCTCGTCATTTAAGCCAGACTCTTCTGCTAACGCTCCAATGAACTCCCCTTGAACTTTGCCTTCCTCCAAATGGTAATCGCCATTCGAGAGATGTCGCTCCTCATACCATGTCGGGATATGCCGTATTTGCCGCCTGGAAGGGTGGTTTAAATCCCTCACTCGCATCGTGCAGGCTCGACGTTATCAGCAAGAGGCATATGTCGCCTTCGAGCCGGCATCACAAATTCTTCTGCCGTCCAGCGGCATGGCACCGTAGGGCAACCGCCCTGGCCGACGCAGACAAAATCAAAGCCGCCATCGAAGATACCGCTAAGACGGCACGAGCCATCGCTGGCGCCGCGAGTACGATCAGCGAGCGCCTCGCCGTTATCCGACGTTCGCATCTTCTAGTTATCTGCGGGCTGGGACTCCTGTATTTTATCGGCGGCGCTTGGCTTGTGTGGAATGATCATCGTGCCGTCCAGAAGACCATTTACCAACAGGTAGCTCTACACACCAAAGATGCCTTGGAGCGACTCCAATCAGACTACATCAAGGAACACTTGGACACTCTGAAAGCACTCGTTGACACCGGAGTAACCGTGTCAGTTATGCACGACTCGGACGGCGACACCACACTATATTTCCAGGGCCGTCCCGGGGTGTCCCTGTTCAAGCCTCGCTACTCGAGCGGCAAGTACGCGATCAGTGTCTTGCAATAGTCATGCGAATGATCGCTCTCACAGCGCTGGCTATCGCCGCTATGGCGGCTCTCTGGTATACCTCTGTGCGCGGCCTGCCGTACTATTATGATGCCATGATCTTTGTCCTGGCGATCACCTGCGCGGTCCTTCTTGTCGATACCTCTTCCACGTCTCGCTCTACGCGGCCGCGGCGCGTCGTCAAAGACGGTAAAGGCAGAAATGCGTCAGTCATCTACGATTCTCATAAGATTGTTTGCCAGATTGGCCCCTGGAAATGGGACATCGAAGAATTCTGTACTCACTGGTTTATCACAGGCGACACCGGGGCAGGGAAAACCTCTGCAGGACTCAATAAGCTCTTGATTTCGCTGACAGAGCACTATCCCCGCTGGGGAGGACTGATACTCGATCCCAAGAGCGTCTACTGGCGCACTGTTCAAGTCATGTTGGAAACGGCGGGAAGAGCCGAGGATCTGGCCGTATTACGCGTCCGATCGCCAAAGGAGGTGGAGGAGAATTATCATCCAGTCCGATTCAATCTAATTGGTGATTCAAGTGTTCCTTGTAGCACATATGCGCAGATGATCGTCGATACGCACGCCGCTTACCGCGCTGGCAGTCTATCTGGGAATTCCGATTTCTTTAACCAGCGCGCCATGGAACACATCGCCCGCTGCTTTGAATTGATGCGCGCGTTGAAGCTGCCATTCAATTTGCGCACGGCATACAACCTTCTGGCAAACAAAGATCACCTCAAGAACACGCTCGACACTGTGTCCCAGCACCCGCGCGCCAAAGAGCTCTTACCGCTGGTACAGCATTTCGAAACCTTCTACCTCAATTTGAAAAGTGAAGGCCAGAGCGAGGGCGAGCTCGGCACCATCGGTAATTTCCTGGCTCCCTATCAACATCCTGCTGTGGCGGAAGTCTTTTGCTCGCATCAACCTGACACGGTGACGATCGATCAAGTTGATCAAGGTAAGAAAATCTGTCTATCAATGAGCGAGGAGTACGCGCACGAACGTAAATACGTATTCTCCGTACTGAAGCTGCTCTTCTATCAGCACGGCCTGCGCAGGCTTGATCTCAAAGCGCGAGATCCGCACGAGTTCTGGAAGAAGAACCTCCTCGTCCTGGTCGGCGACGAGTTCCAGGACGTCGTGACCTCATCTGTCGGCGGGATGAGTGATTACACCGTTTCCGGAAAGATCCGCGAAGCGAATGTTGCCCTGATCGCGCTTACTCAAAGTTACCTGTCCCTATTGCCCCCTCACGCCAACAAGGACCAGGCGAATGTCCTGGTCCTTAACTTGCGCAACCGCATGATCTTCCGCGCCGCCGATGAACAGTGTGCTAAACAAAGCGCGGAATTTATCGGGAAAAAAATGGTAAACAAACGCAGCCGCTCTATCGGCTCCAGAGGAGCGACCTACTCCTACCACGAGACACAGGAATACAAACTCAAGCCTTGGCAACTGCGACAGATGCCCATTTACCGCGCTGTGCTTGTCAATGCGGGCCGGCCCGGACAATTCAAGAAAGTTTCCCTCAAGATGCTGACCGGAAGCGAAATCAACCTTAACACCCGCAAAAAACAGACTTTATGAGTGAAGACCTCCAAGAAATCGAAAGATTGATCAAACAAAGCGCGGAGTTTAGCGACTCGTTAATTCGGTCGTTTCTGACAGGTGATTAACCGCTACTCGGCATAGGAAAGAGCGTGCCCCTACGCGCGATCGCGCCTATTGATCAGGTGATTCGTAAATTTAAACGAGTTCTCGCAACTTGACGCGAAGATTCGCGGTTCGATCCATCTTTAGTTCCTTCGAGTTCCACAAGCGGATCTCGGCATCTGGCCTGGCCGGACAGTCGCCGCTGAGCATCGACTAATGCGCTAAACACATACTCGCCCCGGGCGAGGTCTGCGACCGCTTCGCGGCAGTAAATCCGACAGACTCTAGCCTTAGAACTTCAGGATCGCGTCGACCCGGAAGTAATGCCAAGTGTTGAGGTCGGCGATCCCAGAACCCCGCGTGGCCTGACCTCCAAATAGGTTCGTCAGGTTCCAATCGATGCGTCCGCTCAGGTCTAAGACAAGAAAGTCGGTGACGTTATAATCGATCCCGAAACCGAAGCCTTGCATATTCAAACGTCCTTCCATCGCGTCATCGAATGACAGGTTTGGGTCGACTGCTGCGATTCCGATCCGGCGGTAATCGAAATACGCCGAAAGGTCTCCGGCCTTTTTGTTGTCGCCAATTTTTAGCCCGACCAACCAGGCCATTTTGTCCTTGTCGGAAGGCTGCGCGAGATTCCGGTAACCGATGACGTTACCGGCCGAATCGGTGACCACTTCGCTGTACAAGCCGGCAAACGGAAAGGTAGTCGGATTGATTCCATTCCGCTGAGTGATCACAAGGCTCCCAGTACTGAGCGATGTCCCATTGAACAATGTAGCAGTAGTCATTCGTTGGCCGGCGGTCCCAAGCAGGCTGAAACGTTTCCCTCCGTCGAAGTTATAGGCAAAATCCCAGTAGAACTTTACTGGAATGTTGCCGATTTTCACAGTGATGTCTCCAGGGGCCTGAACGATAAACAGGTCGCGCTCTTCGCCGGTTCCATCCAGGAACTGCAGGAAGTCGCTCTTGGCCGGCGCAGTAAATCCACCGGTATTCACAGAGGAGAAGTTACCGGCCGGACCATTAGCCACGGTGTCGTGTCCGTATCCAGCTGCATTGGCATTAAAGAGCGAAGGAGCCACCGTAATCGAGAACCAGTCGGTTTTATAACGAGCCAACAACTGTTCTTCAAACAGGTAGGAATCATTCTTCAAATCAGAGTCGAAGTTGTATTCGTTATTGTCATAAAAAATGAACTGACCGGCAATAAGCGCCAGCTCGAAAACGCCGGAGGGCTTAGCCCGTGCAGGTGGCGGAGCCTTGCCTTCCTTGCTGTTACCAACCGGTTCGCCGGCTGAGTTCCAACCGAAGATTTGATTAAAATCGATCCGTTCCACCAGCCCTTGCGGAAACATTTTTATCGGATCCCAGAACAGGGTGGTAGCATAGAATGGGACGTCCTGCTTACCGGCGATGATCGTCAGTCCGGGATAGCCGTTCCAACCCAGGAACGCCTCCCTTATATAGATGTTGTAATTCTGGAAGCCGCCCGTGTAAGTCTGAAAATTTGTATCAGAGAAGTTACTGGTCGTCAGGCTAAACCGGCCGAAGAAGCCGGCCTCAAACTTGACATCTGCATTCAGAAAAAGTTTGAACCGCCAGCGCGAGCGAGTTGCTACATGATTGCTGCCGCTCGGACTTGCCGTTAGCGTAGGAGTAGGATTCCGCAGCGACGGATTGGGCGTCGGAGTCGGAATGGCCGGAGCCGCCGAAGGCTCTTGAGCCTGTGTCTCGTCCCACTGGTATCGGAGCAGGAGTTCACCGCCTAGTTGCAGTTCCTTTATCCACGGCGCCAGTTTGAGCGGACTATTCGGAGGTGTTACCACCGGCGGGTTTTTCGATAGCTCGCTTTCAATCTGGTCGGCGTCTTTTTGCGACAGGATACCTTTGCGAACCAACGCATCGATAAGCGCCTGGTCGTCTGCAAATGCGGCACTAGCGGTTAAGGCAACGAAACCGGCTACTGCCAGAGCAATCCTGTGCTTTAGCATGATCGCCTTTCTCTTCTTCTCGCACTTTTACGATCTTCGTAATGCGAATTACAAGAACAATTTTGCCGCCCAGGGCTCGTAAATCACCTCTCCATTTGTGCTCGAAAACGTAAGCTGCATGTCTTTGTGAATTTGCTTTTCCGGCAGCATGCTCAGGTATGCCGAAGCGAGCAGCAAGTAGGATAACCAGCAAGTAAAAAGCGCGTCCGCCGGCGCACCGAGTTGAACATCGCAATGCGGACAATCGGATAATTTCACTGGGGTACTAACTGCCCCGGAAACGAAATCAAATGCGCCGGCGGCCAAGGACCAGCACCCCATTTCGGAAATGGAATCCTTGACCGACGAAGATAAAAATCGTGGAGGCGAGCGCAACGGAAGGCCAAACCGCCAGCCAAAGCAAGGGTTGTTCGCTGTACGCAGCCTTAATT
>WNFR01006708.1_pt1 | contig 14833 bp, 17 predicted proteins | sample 5400221 | NCBI WGS metagenome assembly WNFR01 (sample SAMN13153357, study PRJNA577476) | soil metagenome | isolation source: 40 cm soil under Madrone tree | place: USA:California | collected 2016-06-14 | reverse complement strand
CCTGTTGCCGGCGGAAGTGGTGTTCAGCTGCACGATCTCGGAAGCGATCGCGATAGCGAGTGGTGCCTTCAGTAGTGGCGTGGCCGGGTATTGGCATGGTGGCGATGTTAACACTCACTGTACAGAATTTTGCTGCGCTGTGATAGTTTGGCGTGTAACTCAAAGAAGGAACCATCATGAACTATTTTCTTAATTGGCCTGACTATGAGGGCTCTCAGGCTGAGAAGTTTTTTAAGTCGACGCTCTGGCAGGGTGAACACGTGATGATTGGGTTGAATTGTCTCGAACCCTTCCAGACGCAGCCGGTCCACGCGCATACCGGCGCAGACAAGTTTTATTTTGTTCTGGCAGGTCGGGGTACATTCACCGTCGGTGATGAACAACGACTTGCTGAGTCGGGCGCTATTGTCGTAGCTCCGGCCGGAATCGCCCACGGCGTTACAAATACGGGCGATCAACGGCTATCTCTGCTCGTAGCAATTGCACCACCAATCAAATAGACCAAATGAGCCAAGGCGACATTCCCAAAACCCTACGGCGATCGTCTCTCGATATTTCGGCGGAGGCCATCAACGAGATCGCCTCGCAGATGACGAAGCTCGTAGCCGACTATTTCACCGGGATTTCTAACCTTCCTGTCTTCCCGCAAAACTATGGCGGCAGAACCATCGAAGAGTTGGATGCAGAACTCTCTCAGGAAGGAGTGCCACTTGAAAAACTCGTTGCCGAGTGTCGCACAATAATGAATCTAAGCAGACATAACGGCCATCCTCGCTTTTTCGGTTATGTCGCTTCGCCTTCAACGCCGATCGGTGCATACGCCGACCTGGTTGCTTCTGCTCTCAATGCAAATCTCACTTCTTGGCGTTCAGGGCCTGCGGGTACCGAGATTGAAAGAACACTGGTGCGTTGGTTGGGTTCGATGGTTGGTTTCCACGAAAACGCCCACGGCTTGCTCACCAGTGGTGGTTCAATGGCAAACCTGATCGCGTTGCTCATTGCCAGCCGCACAAAATCCGGAACAGACATTTCCCGCAAAGGGCTTTGGAATGAAGGCCCACCCTTGACGATTTATGCATCTGAAGAGATTCATATGTCAGTTGCAAAGGCGATCGATATTCTTGGCTTCGGGCGCGAGCAGATGCACACCATTGAATGTGACAACCGGATGCGAATTAATATCGACGCTCTACGAGATCGGATTCAGATCGATGTCGGCGAAGGGTTAAGACCATTTTGCGTGGTCGGCAGTGCCGGCACAGTCAACACCGGCGCAGTCGATCCCCTTAACGATATTGCCGACGTGGCAGCCGAATTCAATCTGTGGTTTCACGTCGATGGAGCTTATGGTGCGCCGGGAAGTTTGGACCGGCGCAAAAAAGCTCTCTTTGCCGGATTGGATCGCGCTGATTCGGTCTCACTCGATCCTCATAAATGGTTATATGTCCCTGTCGATGCCGGCTGTCTCCTGCTACGTGACCAGGCGGGCGCACAAACAGCATTCAACGCCGCAAATGCCGACTACATAAAAGTCCACGGCCATAGTGATGAAGAGGCTTTTGCTTTCTGGGACTATGGCATCGAACTGTCGCGCCGTTTTCGCGCCCTGAAAATCTGGTTGACCTTGCGTTATTACGGTGTGCGCCGAATCGCTGAGGCGATCGCGGAAGACAACTCCCTGGCGGAGTATCTGGCGACCATTGTTTCTAAAGCCGCGGACTTCGAACTGCTTGCGCCGGTTGAACTCAGCATCTGTTGCTTTCGCTACCTGCCGGCAGAGTTCAGACTACGATTGCAAAATGCCGCAGCGGAAGCCGAGCTGGCTGTTATCAATGAAGAGCTTGATCGCTTCAATGAACGTCTAATGAGTGCGGTCCAGATCGGGGGCAGAGCTTACCTATCGAATGCGACCGTTCACGGAAGATTCGCATTGCGGGCCTGCATTACAAACTTTCGCACCACTCGAGCGGACATCGATGAAACAATCGACGTTATTCGCGCAGTTGCGGCGAAAATGTCCGATATCCTTAGCTTATGATCACCACAGTGGAAATCAAACCTTACGAGCGCGAGCTGCGCGTGGCACTGGAACTGGCACGCGAGGCAGGTGAGGCCATTCTCGATTTCTACGAAGGCCCGCTCAATGTCGAACAAAAGAGTAGCGCAGACGATCTCGAGCCGGTGACCCAAGCAGATAAAATCGCAAACGAGCTGATCGTTTCTCGGCTGGTGCGGGAGTTCCCGGACGACGGTATCCTTGCGGAAGAGTCGATCGATACGGAGCACCGGCTCGAAAAGAAGCGCGCCTGGATGGTCGATCCTTTGGACGGAACTAATGGCTTCATCGACGGCAACGGCGACTTCGCGGTACAGATTGGACTTGCCGAGGATGGCGAGTGCGTGGTCGGGGTTGTGTATCAACCGTTGACCGGCGTTCTCTACAAAGCTGTGCGCGGACAAGGCACCTGGATCGAACGACCCGAATATGAACCTGAGCGCGCAGAAGTCTCGGACCAGCGTGACGTGACAAGGATGCGCCTCGCCGCCAGCCGGTCGCACCGCAGTTCGCGCATGAATAAAGTTGTAAGTATCCTCGGCGTTAAAGAAGAGGTGCGACGCGGATCGGTAGGGATAAAGGTCGGCCTAATTGTCGAGCGCCAGTGCGATCTGTACATTCATCTCTCGCCACGCACAAAGCAATGGGATACTTGTGCACCACAGTTGATACTGACTGAAGCAGGAGGCCAAATGACCGACCTGTTTGGCCAGCCGCTTCGTTACAACGTGCTCGACGTGCAGAACCGCAATGGTCTGGTTGCGAGTAATGGCGTGACTCATGAGCAGCTTATCGAGACGCTGGCGCCGCTCCTCGCAGAGTTCGGCCGGCAACCGGCTTAGTGGTTTGCCATGCACATTCGACCGAAACCCTTTCTCACATACCTGCTCATTTGCTTCGCGCCCTTGCTGCTCGTTGCTGTTTTCAACTACCGGAATGGAATAACGGCCACCGACGCCGCCGTCGGCGCCGACCTTCAGGATCATCTCAACGCGTTCACGAGCGGAGTAGACAGGAGGTTTGCGCTTTCTCGAGTAGCGGAGCAGTTTGTGAAGGAGAGAAACGGTTCACGGAGCGAAACGCCGCGTGCTGATGTTTCGAGCGAGACGAAGGGCAATTCTGATAACAGCGCGAGTTTACCGGCTGAACTGCGGGCGAGCGTGGCGGCTCTGATTGATAGCCGCGGCCATTTCAAAAGCGTTGCCTTGTTTGCTCAGAATAGCCGGCCGTTATTGTTCGCTGAACGCAACTCAAGCGATCCTCAAAACAGCCAGCCAATATTTCGCCTCTACAACTTCCCGCCGGACCAGCCCAAACCAGACAAACGCGTCTGGGACCTTCAGGGAAATATTCTCCTGGTCCAACCAATCCAAACCAACTCCGCCGGCACAACGTTGCAATACACCCTGCCAGTTTTTGCCGAGAACCGGACGCCGGGCGTTGCCGCGCTCGTTGCAGTGTTGGATCTCGAACCAGTGTTTTCTGACGTCGCACAAGTCCTGGAAACGAAAGTAACTCCTGACAACGGACTTCACTCCACAGTCATTGTGCTGGATCAGTCTGGAACAATACTTTACCACGCGAATGGAGCGCTCAAACACCAGGAAGTAAGCTCTGCGATTCCGGCATTCATGCCAGCTGCCGGCGCGATGCTAGCCGGCAAAAGCGGTACCACAAGCTTCAGCTCGCCGACCCGGCAGGATTACCTCACTACGTTTGCGCCGCTGCCTCGCTTGAACGTCTCAGTGGCGGTTATGCGCGATCGTTCACAGCTTCTTTTCGGTGCGCACCGCGCAGGCATTACTGGTCTGCTGCTGGCACTCGTGCTCGCCAGTGTCGCGGCATTGATATTGGAGCAATACGTACAGAAGAAGCTTCGCGGCATAGAACGCGTCAACAGGGGACTAACTGCGATTGCTAAAGGGGAGTTGAACCATCGTATCGACATTAGATCGAGCGACGATGCGCGGGGCATGGCAGACAATATTAATGTAGTAACAGAACGTTTGCGCGCCCAGATCGCCCGGGAAGCAGAATCGCGACAATTTGCTTCGTTCGTAAGATTGTCAGCGCTGCTGACACATGATCTAAAAAACGCCATTGAGGCTTTGTCGTTGATAGTCGGAAATATGGAACGCCATTTCGATAACGAGCAATTTCGCGCGGATGCTATGAAATCGCTCACTGGAGCAACGGAAAAACTAAAAGGTCTGGTTGCGCGCATCAGTAAGCCGGTAACTACTTTGAGTGGTGAACATAAACGACCGCTGCCGACTGACTTAATCCCTATCATAAGACGAGTAGTGGCCATGACAGCCGAACCATTGCGAGAAAAGCACAAGATAGAGATGAACCTTCCGCCCACTTTGATCGCGCTTGCGGATGGTGATCGGATAGAGAACGTGATTGAGAATTTGGTTCTTAACGCTCTGGAGGCAATGTCCGAAAAGAGCGGAACGCTCACGATAGCAGGAGAACAAACTGAAGATGGAAGGGTTATAGTAAGTGTCAGCGATACGGGCGTCGGAATGAGCAGGCAGTTCATCGAAAACCAGCTCTTTCATCCGTTTGCGACAACCAAGAAAAGCGGCGTCGGTCTTGGACTCTACACCTGCCGTGAAGTGATTCAGGCAAATGGCGGATCCATCGAGGTAAGCTCAATCGATGGCACTGGCACCACCTTTCGCGTCATGCTACCATCGGGCGCAACCTACAAGCGTGGCTAAGTAAGGGCGCGGCAAGCCCTTTGTACCAAACACCAGTTGCGCCGACCCTGGTTTGGTTTAGTTTGAGGACGTGAGTTTAGAGTCACACCTTAGGTGACGCAGTGGCTAAGCTAAAGCTTGAGTCTCTAGACTGAGCCGGTCACGCCCGTTTCCTTTCAGAGTACCTGCCCAGCAGTTTGTCGCGTACCCTCGCGAGGGTATTTCGTTTTCAGTGTCGGAAGTGAGTTTTCAGCATGGCAGAGCAGGCGCAAGTTAAGGGCATCGTACTCGTCGTTGATGATGACGAGGCAGTGCGGAGTGGTCTCTACTGGACACTCATTTCTGATTATCAGGTCTTTCAGGCTTCTTCTCGAGAAGAGGCGATCGCACTTATCAATGCCCAGCTAATCGATGTTGTAGTAACCGATCTTCATCTGCCTCCTCAAGTTGAAGACATATCGGAAGGCCTCACGCTAATTGATGTCGCACGCTCACAAGATCTTCCACCACAGGTAGTTGTAATTACGGGCAGCGATTCAAAACGCGGGGCGCTCGAAGCCGTGAGGCGCGGTGCATATGGTTTTTTTGAAAAGCCATTGGACTCGGCCGAGGTTCTGCACATCGTCAACCAGGCCGCCCGAATGCGACGCCTCGAAATGGAGAACAGACGACTGCGCGATGAGATGGGCCACCCGCCGGGGTTCGCACACCTGTTGGGCACGAGTCAATCTCTGGAGCACATCCTGAGACAGGCAAGAGCCGTGGCTGCCACCAGCGCTACAGTCTTGTTGACCGGCGAAAATGGAACGGGGAAAGAAATGTTAGCGCGTGCCATTCATCAAGAGAGCCCGCGTGCGGAAGGCCCTTTCGTTGCGGTTAGTTGCGCTGCGCTGCCTGAAACTTTGATTGAGTCGGAATTATTTGGTCACGAGAAGGGTGCGTTTACGTCAGCAACTCAAACTCGCAAGGGACGCTTCGAACTGGCTGATGGCGGGACGCTACTGCTGGACGAGATTGGCGAATTGAGTGCGGCCGTGCAAGTTAAGTTGCTTCGAGTTTTGCAGGAGCGCGCTTTTGAGCGGGTGGGCGGCACGAAGACCCTGAACGTAGACATCAGACTTATTGCGGCCAGCAATAAAGATCTTGAATTGGAAGTAGAAGAGGGACGGTTTCGTCGAGATCTCTTTTATCGTCTCAACGTTGTTCCTTTACAGCTGCCGCCGCTGCGCGAACGCCAGGATGATATTCCGGTTCTGGCGGCTCACTTCGCTGCCAAGGCTGCTCACAAGTATGGCCATTCGACTCCCGAGCTCGAACCCGTACTTGTCGACGTGCTGCAGGAATATGAGTGGCCCGGCAATGTACGAGAACTCGAAAACCTGATGGAGAGACTGGTTGTCTTGAGCAACAACTCCAAATTGGGTCTCGAGTTTGTGCCGAAGAAAATGTTGCAGGTATTACCGGACACCAATACTTCGGATGAGTCAACACTCGAAGGCGCAGTAGTCTCTATTAAGCGCCGCATGATCTTGAGCGCGCTGCAATGCGAAGGTGGAAACAAGATGGCAGCAGCCAAACGGCTCGGGATCAGCCGTTCCTATTTGCATAGACTGATTAATGAATTCGGGCTGTAGGAGCCCAGGGGCAGGAGCAGACGGCAGGAGCAGGAAATCATTTTGGTCCGTAGTCCGTGGTCAGTGATTTCCTGCTCCTCCCTCTATCCTTGGTAGTGTCCTAATTTGATTTTTGCGTGGCACGCTCTTTGAGGCCTTCATTGTAAGTAAAAGTTGCGGCGGAGTCGCTAATGAAACTTACCCACTCAGTTAAGTGCTGAATTAGCCGTTCTCGAAACCCTATATTGAGAGCATCGGATGTATACACGGTGAGTCTCAGCCGTCGTTCAGGAACAATCTGATTATCTGGGTTATTCGGATCGCGCCAAGTAAGTCTTAGGTAGTACTCAACAGGATCACCGTTCGACGCTTTTGGTTCCCCGATGTATTCAATGACCCAAATACCATTGCTGGCTTCAAGCTGTTCGCCGATTAGGTTGATTCGGTCACGTAGCATGGTTGATCTAGCTCCTTGATTCTACGCATTGATTCAAAGTCTCGCGAACCCAAGTTGACAAGTCCTTACCTTCAGCCTTTGCGGCTTGCTCATAGATTGCCTTCTCTGAAGGTTGAACGCGCATCTTTAGGACTTCGCTTTTGGCTTGGCCCTTCTCAAAGCTAGGGCGTCCGACGGGTCTTGGCTTTTTCTCTCGCATCTCTAATCTCCTGCATGATTGCTGCTCGCACGGCTGTCTGAGGCGAATCGACGGGCGGCAATTCAAGGACTGCTACATAACGGTCATGCTGATCGTTTTGTCCCGTCTTATGTGACCACGCATAGGCTCGCATAGCGATAGGGTGTCCGCGTATCTCGAACACCTGCACTTCACCCTGCCAGACTGTTTTTCCCTGAAAGGTTTCGTGTACCGCGACGGACTCTAAATAGGACGATTCGCAACCGTGAAGATCGCGAATCGCTTGCTGTAGTCTTGGTATGTAGTCCTTCACGATGCTGCCTCTAGCAAATCTCCCCATGACCAAAAGTTTCGCTCAATTCCGGCGGCCATTGCTGGCGTCATTTTCAATGTTCGATGCGTTCTCACAAGATTGTACGCAAAATGTAAGGCCACAGCCGCCTCGAAATTTTCAAGTTTTTTACTGAATGCTAAGGTCAACCGATTCATCCGTTTCATGTGAAGGCGAGTCGTGGCGTTAAGCCTTTCCACGTGGCTCGTGTTGGCGCGTAGCATGTCGGGATTGCCACTGATCGCGTACTTGCTCAGTGAAACAAAATCGGGTGCGCTGTACTTACGCTCTGGGCTATAGGCTCCATCATCTGAGACATAACTTTTTACGACCTGCGAATAATCCACGTCGGCTCCAAAAGCAAATTCTACGGCCTCGAAGTACGCCGCTAGGCCGTCGCTCGATAACTGGATGCGATTATTTAACCGACTAGCAAGGTCAGCCATGAAAGCGGTGGCCGTAGCCGAATCGCGTTTCCCGATCTTGAAAGACGGCACGATCTTACTATCGGAATCGATCGCGCAAAAAGTCCAGATGCTCCCCTTTTCGGAGTCATCCTCTGGCGTTACAAACCGATCGTGTTTCCCAATATACGACCACACCTCATCGATCTGGATTCTCGTTGAATTCAGGCCACGCATTTTCTGGTCTAACAGACGCGCACAGCCTTTACCGATCCTCACGCCGAGGCGCATGATCGTATCTCTGTGAATGTTTGACATTCTCTCAATTGAACGGATGCTTGAACCTTCCGCAAGAGCCGCCAACACTGCAATCTGTTTGTCCGTGCTTAGGATGTTTGCCATAACCGCCTCCAGTGGAATTATTGTCCCACATTATTTATCCGGCGTCAAGGTATTATTGTGGCCACGGAAATATATTTTAGCTTCGGGCAACTTGGCTGTTTTATTAGTGACTCCTAGATCTGCCTGCGCTAATATCTAAAGCCGCAAAGGCGGATAACATATGGCCGACGAGAAGAAGATGCCTGACAAAATTCGTTTTGTGTTCGAGAAGTCGCGCCATCATAGATCGTTCCACGCAGACGGTGCTTGGGCGAGCACTACGCCTCAAGGGGAAATTCAGATTTCCTTTTTCAACGATCTGCGGCCAGTCCCGGACTTTACGGTACATTCCGTCGACAGCCAGGGTTCTTTAGGTGAAGAGGTAGAGCGAGAGACTCAACCAAGCGATATCACGCGGGAACTGAATGTGACGGTTGTGATGAATAAGGAAACTATCAAGAGAGTCATAGATTTGCTGGGAAAGATACTGGTCAATATGGAAGTGGAAGCACCAAAAGCCGCCGAAACGTCGCAAAGTAACACATCATAAAATATGTTTGGCGAAGCCACAGTACCAGTGAAGATACAAGACGCACCCGCACAAAATTACTCGGGGAGTTTTAGGTCTGCGTCCACCAATACGTCGCCGTTTTTATCGGATCTTGATGAGCTGCTGACTTTAGAAAACGGAAACGGCTATACATTTCAAGCCTCTTTACGCGCACATTCTCATGCGGAGGCATACCTAGAAGCCGCAACTGCTATCCTTGGAGATGCCTTTCCATTTCCAGAATTTATTCCCGATGGGGAGGGCGGAATTGACATTGAATGGACTAAAAACTCACGCCGACTTACGTTAAGCTGCCGCGGGACAATCTCTCAGAAGGACTACATTTACTGGGAAGAAAACGGCACCTATGATGCGAAGGATTTTTCACTCGCCTTGCTTATCAGCAAGTTAGACTGGCTCAACCATGCATGATCGAAGACCCTCTCGGTATCCTTCCTTACAACGACGAACAAACTCTTTACCGCGCTGCCACAGGGCATAAGTGGATTAAAAGCGATGGTAGTGTGCGGAGACAAGCATTCTATCGTCGGATGCCGCCCAATGATCGTCACGGACTGTCCTGTAGTCCGTTTTTGGAGCATTGTCGCGACGGGCTAAGAGAAAAGACCTACGGGACTGTTACCATTACGGTCAGAAATATCAGACGAACGAATTTGGAGGCAATACCCGATACGCCCACTCATGGCAATATTGTAGGTATGCCCGACCGTGAAGGTGAAGATCGCGCAAGGCACGATTTCATTGCTCAAACGCTAGCGGACCTTGCGAGAAGCCTTCCTGAATAGCTGTCTAATTTTCAGACTTTCAAATTAGGATCCTCCCTCTATCCTTCCTCTGCTTGAACCTTTCTCCTCATTGCGCCATCATGCAAATCATAGTTTTCCATCATGGCGAATTTGCAACAGCGATTACCCGAGAATGTTCCTGGAGATTTCTTTGTCGACTCGACCTGCATCGATTGCGATACCTGCAGCCAGCTTGCCCCCGGAATATTCAGAGACCACGGCGATCAGTGCAGCGTCTACCACCAGCCTGAGACAACAGACGATACGAAACTCGCAATGATGGCCCTGGTAGCCTGTCCGACCGGCTCGATTGGCTCTACCGGGAAACACGATGCGCACATCGGAATTGACGCCTTTCCTTTGTTGCTCGATGAGAATGTTTATTTTTGCGGGTTTACCTCGGAATCAACTTTTGGGGGTTGGAGTTATCTGATCACACGTCCGCCTGGTGAGGGTGGGAACGTACTGATTGACTCTCCGCGGTTCGCAAGCCGGCTGGTAAAGCGCTTCAAGACGATGGGTGGCATTAACACGATGCTCCTCACACATAAGGATGACATCGCCGATCATGAATTGTTCAGAAAAGAGTTTGGCTGCGAGCGGGTTATGCATGCGTCCGATGGGGCGGCGCGTTTGGGCGTCGAACAGGTAGTTGAGGGCGGCCAGGCGATTGCGCTCGATAATGATCTGATTGCCATACCGACGCCTGGTCACACCCGCGGCCACCTGGTCTTTTTGTACCGAAACAAATTTCTTTTCACCGGTGATCACCTTGCCTGGTCGCCGCGCGGCAAAACGTTGACCGCCTTCCGCAGTGTTGCCTGGTATTCCTGGGCCGAGCAGACGAGTTCGATGTCAAAGCTCTTGGCTTATGACTTCGAATGGGTCTTGCCGGGGCATGGCGATATGCATCGCGAGAATGTGAATATCATGCGCGAGCATCTCCAGCGCTGCATTTCCTGGATGAAGACGTTAGATTGAGATACGGCGATATCCTGATTCCAGTTTTGGAAAGAAGAAAGAATGACGAAGAACCAAAAGATTGCCCTCGGTTGCGGGGGCTTGGGATGTTTGGGTTTGATCGTGTTGGTGGTGATTGGCATTGGACTTTATTTTTATTTTCAGCGGAGCTCCTTCGCCTATAACGTCAACCGCAGTTTGAACTACAACGCCAATACCAATCGAAACTCGAATTCGAATGCAGACTCGAACAGCAATTCTCCCGGTGCCCCTAACAGCTCGATGTCGGACGATGACAGGCACAAACTGTTTCAGGCAGCAAGTATGACGCAAGACACTGAGGTTATGCATCGTGTCTGGAAGAAGCTGGGATTGTGGAACAAAGACGACACGCCTGCAGATGCCTACGGCGTTTTTGTCAAAGATCATATTCTATGGGCTTTCAAAAGCGGAGACTTTATCCAATCGGTCAACACGCCGGAAAAGGCGCGGGCGTATGTTGATGCGCATATTGATGACTGATTAGGATATTTGTACTTTTGTACTTGGTGCTAAGCACTAAGTACAAAGGTCTGATCTCGAAAGAAAATATTTTTCCATGGACCCGTCCCGCATACGCAATTTTTCCATCATCGCTCATATCGATCACGGCAAGTCGACACTCGCGGACCGGCTGCTCGAGCTGACCGGCGCCGTAACAGGCCGCGATATGTCCGAGCAGATACTCGACGACATGGATCTCGAGCGGGAGCGCGGCATCACAATCAAAGCCCACGCCGTCAGGCTTGATTACACAGCGCAGGATGGTCAGTCGTACATACTCAATCTGATCGACACTCCCGGACATGTGGACTTCTCCTACGAGGTATCGCGCTCACTATCAGCCTGCGAAGGCGCTTTGCTTGTTGTCGATGCCTCACAAGGTGTCGAAGCGCAAACCCTCGCGAACACTTATCTCGCAATCGAAAACAATCTCGAGCTCATTCCGGTAATCAATAAGATCGACCTGCCCGGCGCCGAGCCCGAAAAAGCGATCGAGCAGATCGAACACTTCATCGGACTGGAAACTCATAACGCGATTTTCACGAGCGCAAAAACCGGCCAGGGCGTTGCCGAAGTTTTGGAAGCAATCGTCCGCGAGGTGCCATCTCCGAAGGGAGATCCGGCCGCGCCCTTGAAGGCTCTGATCTTCGACTCCTGGTACGACTCCTATCGCGGAGTGATCGTTCTTTTTCGTGTCATCGACGGATCGATACGAAAAGGAATGAAGATTAGACTTGTCAATGCCGGGCGCGATTACCAGGTTGAGACTCTGGGCGTTAACCGGCCACGACCAACTCCGATTGATGAGTTGGGCGTCGGGGAAGTTGGTTTTCTTACCGCATCCATCAAAGCGGTTGCCGACGTGCAAATTGGAGACACGGTGACGGAAGCGGCGCGACCGACACAGGAACCATTTCCGGGTTATCAGGAAATTAAGCCGATGGTTTTCGCCGGTCTCTATCCGGTGGACACCAATCAATACGAAGAGTTGCGCGATGCTTTAGACAAGTTGCGTCTGAATGATGCGTCGTTTTTTTACGAGCCCGAATCCTCCACCGCGCTGGGTTTTGGGTTTCGCTGCGGTTTCCTCGGCCTGTTGCATATGGAGATCGTGCAGGAACGGCTCGAGCGCGAGTTTGATCTGGATCTGATTACGACTGCACCCAGCGTCCGTTATATCGTAACAACCACCGATGGCCAGATTACCGAAATTGATTCGCCGGCCAAGATGCCGGATCCGGGCCGCATTGTGAAGATCGAAGAGCCTGTCATTCGCGCCGTCATTCTCACGCCCGACGATTATCTGGGCGGTATTTTGCCGTTGCTTGAAGAGAAGCGCGGTGTGCAGAAGGGTTTTGAGTACATAACTTCCAATCGGGTGATGCTCACTTACGAGTTGCCTCTCAATGAGATCGTGATGGACTTTTACGATCGTTTGAAGTCCGTCTCGCGGGGTTATGCTTCACTCGATTACAACCTCGCCGGCTATTGGGAGAGCGACCTCGTCAAGCTCGACATTATGGTCGCGGGCGAACCCGTCGACGCGCTCTCGCTAATTCTTCATCGGAGCACGGCGCAGGCAAAGGGGCGAGTTCTTACTGAGAAGATGAAGCAGTTGATCCCGCGCCAGCTTTTCGAAGTGCCAATCCAGGCGGCGATCGGCAACAAGGTAATTGCGCGGGAAACAGTAAAAGCGCTTGGCAAGAACGTTATCGCCAAGTGCTATGGCGGCGACATCTCGCGCAAACGCAAGCTGCTCGAGAAACAGAAAGAAGGCAAGAAACGGATGAAGAAGGTGGGACGCGTTGAAATCCCACAGGAAGCTTTTCTCGCCGTATTGAAGGTGAATGAGTAGCTCCCGAGTACACAGAGGAAGCGCAGAGTCTTCGGGACGGATATTGGCAATACCAAACTGATGACCTCTTACCTGTCCTTGAGGTGCACTGAAATGAAAACGACTTTCTTAATTATCCTTTTGCTTTCAGTCCTTATGGTGGCTCACTCGCAGCAACCCGACAACGGAATGCGGATGGGTGCCGGAATTGAAAAACCTGCAACTCTAGTCTCCGGTATGGGCTCGCTTCATCATCCTGTATCCACCACTAATCCCGAAGCTCAGAAGTTTTTTGATCAAGGCTTGAGTTTTGTTTATGCCTTTAATCACGACGAAGCTGTGAAGTCATTCAAGCGAGCGGCCGAATTCGATTTGTGTGGACCATCATCGCTAGTACTGTCCTAAGTTCCCGAGAAGAGCGATCCGGATGGTGTCACTCAACCGCAGAACAGGAAGCGGTAGCGACCTGGCCGGTTCGCGATACCCGACAGCGAATCATGAACCAGCACGATGAACACGGAGTGACTCAAAGCTTAGAATAACCAATAAGTTGAGTGGGGCGAACCGGCCAGGTCGCTACCGCTTCCTGTTCTGCGGTTGAGTGGCATTTCCCGAGATCATTGTAGGGAGTAGGATCTGTACAATTGTTGGAACCCGTTTTTCAAATTAGCACACTTCTTCATTTCTGAGTAAACAGTATGCTTGCAGCTCCAGTATTGAGAAGACTGAATAGTCCCGAGCACGAGCTGCTGCTCTGTTGCGCACGCACGAGTGCCGGCGGGCCCATCACCGAGCGCCTTCGCAGTCTGTCGAGCGCAGGTATTGATTGGAATTACCTTCTTAAACTGGCACGCAGACATTCCCTGCTTCCTCTTGCTTACGTTCAGCTTGATCGATACGCATCAGATCTCGTTCCACTTGACGTTTTGCGTGAATTGAAGCGGGACTATCGGGAAAATGCTGCTCGGAATATTGTGCTCACCTCTGAGTTATGTCACCTCATCAAATTGTTTGCCGCTTCTGGCATCGAGGCGATTCCTTACAAAGGGCCGGTGCTGGCACTCTTTGCTTACGGTGATCTCGCGTTGCGCCGCTTTGTTGATCTGGACATCATGGTCAGGAAAGACGACGTGCTGGTCGCCCGGGAACTTTTGCTGGCGGATGGCTACAACGCAGCGAAATCATTAAGTCTGAGACAGCAGGAACTTCTGCTCCGCACGCAGCACAACATGCAATTCACTCGGGACGAGCGACGCGTGATAGTTGAACTCCACTGGGAAGTCGCCTCACATTTGTTTGCCTCGTCCGTCCAGGCTCATGAACTTTGGGAGAGTCTCACTACAATTCCACTGAACGATATCGTTGTGAAGACATTGTCGGCAAACGATCTGATATTTTCTTTATGCGTTCATGGCTCACGACACCTTTGGGAACGACTATCCTGGATCTGCGACGTGGCGGAGCTGATTAATCATCAGCAGATAGATTGGAATGGATTGCTGGAGCGAGCCGCAAAAACTGACAGTGAAAGAATGATTTTTCTCGGATTATACCTTGCTGAGAGTCTTCTCGATGCAGCTCTGCCGGTTGAGGTGAAGGACCGATGTCTTGCCGACGAATGTCTTTTGTCGTTGGCCACAGAGGTTCGCGAGCATCTTTTTGATGGCCCTGAACATGTCCCTGCGACTTCGAGTGAAATCTTCAAGTACAATTTCGGAGTGCGCAAGAGTTGGCGATCGCGGGCCCGTTATATTTTCTTTATGTTGCGACCTACTGACGGCGATATCGGTTCTCATTCGCTGCCTCCGGGGCTCAGTTTTGCATATTACCTGATGCGTCCTTTCAGGCTGCTTTTCAAGGCCAAATTCGAAGCTACGAATCGTCTGAGATTCGCTCAAACGCAGAACAGGAAGCGGTAGCGACCTGGCCGATTCGCCTCACTCAAGTTACTAGTTATTTTCCCATGGGTTGAGGATTCGATGCTCGTTCGATCACCTGGCTGAATGATTCGCGGT
>WNFR01004200.1_pt1 | contig 14839 bp, 12 predicted proteins | sample 5400221 | NCBI WGS metagenome assembly WNFR01 (sample SAMN13153357, study PRJNA577476) | soil metagenome | isolation source: 40 cm soil under Madrone tree | place: USA:California | collected 2016-06-14 | reverse complement strand
CGCGCGAAGAAGCAGACGCACGGTTTTCAGGTCCATTTTCTTCGCGGAACCAAAGTAGTAACAAAGATGTTTAGCGACAGCATTTATGGGGGGAAGAAAGCGGCGAGGCGTGCGGCACGCGAGTTCCGGCGCGCAGCCATGCGCCGTCTGCCTAAGCGCAAATTTGTGGGCTTCAAATAAGGTTAACCGCTCTATCTTCGGCGGTAAGCTTGCCAGCATTGCAGGAATCCAGGCGCGAAATCTTCCGGTCGTGTCGCCGCCCAGCCATCCACCGCCGCCGGGGCGACAAAAGCACCGGTTTCGAGTTCACTGCGGTTGAGCTTAATATTGCCGTGCAATTGTCCTCGATAAAGCCAGATAAACTCCTGGTCGGTCTGCGGCGAGGCGGAAATCTTGAGAAGCTTTTCAAGTGGAACATTTATGCCCAGCTCTTCCTGCAACTCGCGTTTCGCCGCTTCGTCGTAATTTTCTGCACCGCTTACGTGCCCGGCTGCGCTCGAGTCCCACAGAAGCGGATATCGACCTTTCCAGCGAGAGCGTTGTTGCAGATAAAGTTCGGCTGCCTCGTTGAAAATAAAGATGTGGACAGCGCGATGATACAAGTTATCCCCATGCACTTCGGAGCGGCCTGCATAGCGTAAAACTCGATCCATTTTATCGACCACTGGGAACTGTTCGTCCTTGAGTGCCTGGGTCCCGGGGCGGATGGCCGGTGCGATGTAATTTGCCAAGCCAATCCACTGAACCAGCGACAACTCTTCTGCTCTGGCCTTGGGATTGAAACCCAGATTGGAGGAGACGCCGTTCCAATCTGCGACGTAGGCGCGAAGCAATTTCTGCAACTGCTTTCTTCTTTGAGAAAAGCCACATCGGATAAGCTTCATTAGCAACTCATCATCGCGTTCAGGTAGCTCGCGGGCATCGCGCGGCATGATTCGCACGAGTGCAGAATCGACATCAGGCCGTGGGAAAAAAACATTTGCTGGAATCGCGCGCAAATATTCAACGCGATGATGTAATTGGACGCGCAAGGTAAGCGCTCCGTAATTACGCGTGGACGGTAAAGCTGAAAGTCGTAACGCCATTTCTTTTTGTAACATTAACAGCCACAACGAGATCGGACTCGGATATTTTAAAAACTTCAGGAGCAATTGACTTGAGATGTTGTACGGAAGATTGGCAAGCAACTTCACGCCGCGTTGCGAAAAAAGGACGTGAGCATCGAAATCCAGTGCATCTGTGTTCAGCACTTCAAGTTGTGGATGAGTGAGGCTCTCGCGCAAGAAATTGGCGAGACGTGTGTCTTTTTCGATCGCGAAGACACGTGCACCTCTCTCAAGGGCCAGCTTCGTCAGAGCGCCCAGTCCAGGCCCAATCTCCACCACGTAATCATCCGAGGTTATCTTAGCTTGATCGACAATCCATCGGGCGAGATTTTGATCGTGTAGGAAATTTTGCCCGAGAGTCTTGACCGGCGAAACGTGTATCTGTTGAAGCGTCGTTCGTATCTCCGAAAGCTTCATACAAGCATCGACACGCGCCTCACTGTCCAATGAAAGTGGTGTGTTTGTTCACAAAATATTGTGAACAAAACGCTTTCGATAGAGGATCTTATTCACAAGTTATTCAATGACGAATATATGACCCCCACAATGAGCTAGAAAACACATGTGACCTATGCGTATGAGATGCGTTCGCGCACTCATCGCGCTCCTTCCAACGCACGGCGCCGTCGTCTTTTCCGGTGCTCCCGATAGGTGCGGCGCGCATCCTTCAAGGAAACGCCATCGATAAAAAACACCGTCGCCGCACGACCAATTCCGTATGTTCCCGAGCCTGCTACCAGCCCGCAGACAATATTTCCCCAACCCGGAAAGAATTTCAGGATCGCGCGGGTGCCTTCGCGCAGAAGCATCGCTGCGCCGACATTCGCACCAAGAGCGCCGGCGAATTCTGCAGCAGCGCGTAAGCTGCGTTCGCGCCCGCTTACATACATGATTCCGGAAATCATCATCAGTTGCAAGCTGGTCAGAATCGGCAAATCGGCCAGCGGGATTGGCTGTGCGCCGATTGCAGCAGAAACAGCAGTCGCAGATTTTACCAAGAGCTGCGCTACCTCGTGCTGTGCCTCGCGATTTCTCGATATTCTGATCATTTCCATCCGCGCCTGATTCGGTAGCTCGCGTGCCAGGATCGACATGAAGCGTTGCGCTTCCGGAGGGAGCGGCTGAGGTGTCTGGTGAGGACCCGCAGAAACCAGCGTCAACGTCTCGAAAAAAGCCGCGCGCCTCGCGAGATTCGACGGGAGTGCGTATTCTTCCAGGCGCGATACGGTCAGGTCGCCGTGATCGCGCGCAACGGCCTTTTCCAACGGCGGAATGATGATCTCAATTATCTTGCTGCCCGTTTCCAATGTTTTATTTCCGGTAAGATACCTGTTGAAATCAGCCAGCTCGCGTTCCTCCAGTTCTTGTGCGGTTCGGTCGGCGCCGAGAAAAAAAATGATATCGGGAGGGCTATATTTGAGTTCGTCCTGGACCCGGATGGCAGCCGAATCATCAGCGCCGCGGGCATCGAGGACCGAGATCTTTCCTCGCTCAGGAAAGCTGATATCGAACCAGCGGCAAAGAGGAACAGCGGCATCATCCGTATGGGTGAAGTTGGCCTGGCCGAAGAGTGCGCCGATAATTTCCCTTGCAGGTATTTTAGCTGAGCCGGCAAAAAGAAAACGCGGTGGGCGTTGCTGGAGAAATAATTGCTTGAGCGGTGTAAGCTCGCTGAGAACGGCTTTTCGAATTCTCGAAGGCAACTTGCCTGCAAGACGTTCGAGTCGCTCGACAATTTGGAGGAGCGATGGCGGATTCACAGGTGGGGCAGGCTTTGGATTTTCGGACTTAGCAGCGTGCGATACTTCAGCGGTGGAAAACAGATTGTCGAACCCGAATCTTCCACGATATAGAGAATCGCACTTTCTAATCCTTAATCCGAAATCTAAAATCTTCCCTTCTTTTCCATGAGTCTAAATATCAAAATTCTCTCTCAGGCGGCAAACGAAGCACGCGGTTTGTGCATGGACGCTGTCCAGGCTTCGAAATCCGGTCACCTCGGGCTTCCGCTCGGCTGCGCCGAGATGGGCGCGGTGCTCTACGGTTACGCTCTGAAATACAATCCGCACGAGCCGCGCTGGATTGGCCGCGACTATTTTGTTCTCTCGGCAGGCCACGGCAGCATGTTCCTTTACGCGTGGCTGCACTTGAGCGGTTACGATTTGCCGATGTCGGAGATCAAACGTTTCCGACAGTTGCATAGCAAGACGCCCGGGCATCCAGAATTTGGTGACACCCCTGGAGTGGAATGCACGACCGGTCCGCTTGGACAAGGCGTTGGTAATGCCGTCGGAATCGCCGTGGCCGCAAAAATGGCGGCGGCGCATTTCAACACCGCGGAGCACAGAATTTTCGACCAACATGTCATTTGTCTGGCAGGAGACGGTTGCATGCAGGAAGGCGTCGCATCCGAAGCGAGCGCGTTCGCTGGGCATTTTGGTCTTGATAATTTGATCCTGATTTACGATTCGAACGCCGTCACCCTCGACGCGGCGGCAAAAGAAACTCAAAGCGAAAGCACTGGAAAGCGTTTCGACGCTTACGGATTCGACGTCCAGGAAATCGAGGGGGAGGACATGCAACAATTTCTCGATGCGCTAAATGTCGCGAAACAGCGCGATAACGGAAAGCCGCAGTTCATCATCGCGCACACTCTCATCGGCAAGGGCATTCCGGAAGTTGCCGGGACGTACAAAGCGCACGGAGAGGCTGGCGCAAAATTCGTCGATGCCGCGCGCAAGGGACTCGGTTTGCCTGATGAGCATTATTTCGTCTCGCAAGAGGTGCGCGATTATTTCGCCGAGCACAAAAAGAAGCTGCTCGCCGATTACGCTCGCTGGGAAAAAATTTACAGCGAGTGGCGCAAGAAAAATCCAGAGCTGGTGAAAATGCTCGATGACGGAATCGACAGGAAGGTTCCTCCTGATCTTTTGTCCAAGATTTCGGAGTTCCCGAAAGATTCGAAACTGGCCACGCGCAAAGCCGGCAGTGAAGCATTGCAGCCAATCGCGCAAGCGATGCCGTTGCTGATTAGCGGCAGCGCCGATCTGCATGGATCGACCTTGAACTACATCAAGGACGGTGGCGATTTCACTCGGAACACGCCGAGCGGACGCAATATTCACTTCGGCATCCGCGAACACGGGATGTGCGCGATCCTGAACGGCATCTCTTATCACGGAATGTTCCGTGCATCCGGCGCGACGTTTATGGTTTTTACTGACTATTGTCGTGCTTCAATTCGACTTAGCGCGCTTTCGCGTTTGCCAAACATCTACATTTTTACTCACGACTCCATTGGCGTTGGTGAAGACGGCCCAACCCATGAACCGGTTGAGACGGTAAGCTCGGTTCGTTTGATTCCTCACATCGATGTGATTCGTCCTGCCGATCCTGAAGAGACCGCAGGCGCATTTGTCGCGGCGGTGGAGCGAACCGACGGCCCGACCTTAATCGCCCTCACACGCCAGGTCGTTCCAATTTTGAATGAGATCGATTCGAACTTGCGTCGTGAAGGCGTATTGCGCGGCGGTTACATTGCCAAAAAAGAAAAAGCGAAACTCGATTTGATCATCATGTCGTGTGGGAGCGAATTACAGCATGCGCTCGCCGCAGCGAAAGAACTGGGCGATGGCGTGCGTGTTGTTTCGATGCCCTGCTTTGAGCGATTCGGACGCGAATCGGAAGAATATCGTGAAGAGGTTCTCCCGAAATCATGCCGTCGCCGTGTCGCAATCGAAGCGGGCGTTCCCGAGATTTGGTATCAATACGTCGGTCTCGATGGAAAAGTGGTCGGCCTGCATGAATTTGGACTGAGCGCGCCCGGTGCTGAAGTAATGACAGAACGCGGCATCGACGCACAGCACGTTATCGATGCAGCGAAATCGCTGTCGCCGCGTTGAGTCGTAAGTGTTTAAACCGTTAAAGCGGAGTATTGGTTCGCCGCTTGACGCCTTCGATGGCTACTTAAAACGCTTCTTCCGGCTCGCTCACATTGCGCGCGCGAGTTTCAAAGCGGGTGAATTCTTTCAGGAACGTCAGCGGAATTTCGCCTACCGGGCCGTTGCGCTGTTTCGCGATAATCAATTCCGCTTCGCCGGCTTTTTCCGCGCGCGCTTCCTCATCCTCCTCGTAGATTTCCGGCCTAACAAGTAAGCCGACCAAATCGGCATCCTGCTCGATCGAGCCCGATTCTCGCAAATCGCTCAAGCGCGGTTTTCCGCCGGAACGCGCTTCCGGTTGCCGGTTCAATTGCGCCACGACTATGATGGGGATCTTCAGCTCTTTCGCCAGCCCTTTTATGCCTGCCGAGATCTCGGAAATCTCAAGCTGTCGATTGTCCTGCGCGCGCCGGGATGTCGATCTTAGAAGTTGCAAATAATCGACGATGAGGAGTTGAACGTCGTGCTGGGCTCTTAGCCTGCGCGCCTTTGCTCGCAGCTCCAAAATGCTTAGACCGGCGCTGTCATCGATAAAAATCTTCGCTTCGGCCAGCTTCGATGCCGCGGCCGTCAGACTCGGAAAATCACGCTCGGCCAAAAATCCATCGCGTACTTTTTGTAAGTTAACGCGAGCGCGCGAGCAAAGGAGTCTTTGGACGAGTTGTTGGCTGCTCATCTCCAGACTGAACACCCCTACAGGAAGTTTTTCCTGGACCGCGACGTGCTCCGCAATATTCATGACCAATGCAGTTTTCCCCATGCTCGGGCGGGCAGCGATGACAATCATTTCAGCGCCGTGCATTCCGCTCGTCATGCGATCAAATTCGACGAAGCCAGTTGAGATTCCGGTAATCCCGCCTTTCCGTTCGTAGAGCTTCTCGATCGATTCGATCGCTTCCATCACCTGATCCTTCATCGAGAGCATCTGGCCTTTGAAGCGATCTTCGCCGACGGCGAAGATTCTTTGCTCCACTTCGTCGAGGAGATTATTCACCTCGTCCTGTTCCTCGTAAGCGCGCCGAACGCTCTCAGTCGCAGCGGCGATAATCTCACGGAGGATGTATTTGTCGCGGACGATATCAAGGTAGTACTGAACGTTTGCTGCCGTTGGCACGAACGTGAAGAGGCCGGTGACAAATGCAGCTCCGCCCAGGCTCTCAAGCAGGTTCCTGTCGCGAAGCACTTGTGTAAACGTGATCAGGTCGATCGCCTGACCAGCATTCCAAAGCTCCACCAGCACGGTATAGATGGTTTGGTGCGCCGGGACATAAAAATATTCCTCGTTAATTTTCTCGACGCATTCCGCGATGGTGTCGCGCGGTGAGATGAGCATCGAGCCAAGGACGCCCTGCTCTGCTTCCACGCTATTCGGCGGCGTCCGGTGAATATCCTGCGAAGAAGATGTGAGTGACTGCCTGCCGCGCAGACCGCCATTTTTTTCCGGCCAGCCTCGGCCGGGCCCATCGCCCGATTCTCCACGAGGCTTCTCAGCAGTCCGCGAGGACGGTTGAGTCGCCATTTATTTAGGTCTCTTTTTTTCTTCGGAAAAGCGATCGATGTTTTTTCTCAGGCTGCTCGGCAGGAGTTTCTTCGGCCTTCGATTTTTCCGCCGATTTCACCTGAAAAACAAATTGGGCCGTCACATCGTGATGTAACTTGATTGGGACTTCGTGTTCGCCGGTATCTTTGATTGGGCGTTCCAGAACGATTTTGTGTCGATCAATCTCCGCCCCGAGCTCGTTCTTGAGACGGTTAACGATGTCCTGCGCCGTGACTGAACCAAATGCCTTGCCAGTCTCACCCGTTTCCAGAGTAAAGGCGATTCGCGCTTTGCCAATTCGACGGGCCAATTCCCCCGCCTCGTTCAACTCTCGCGCTTCGCGTTCGGCGCGCTTCGCCTTGAGTGCATCGAGCTGTCGCAAACTCGCCAGCGTCACTTCATGCGCTTTGCCGTGAGGCAACAAATAGTTGCGCGCATAACCCCGGCGTACCTTTACCACGTCCGCTTCAGCGCCCAGGCCGGGAACATTTTCGGTTAAAATGATTTCAGTCGAAGGCATGTCGTTACGGTCGTCTCGCGTGAAAGGTTTTTGTAATGGAGGCGTGAGGGTAGCGAGTATAGAAGCCGCGCGCGCGCTGTCAACGCCGAGAAAAAATTAAGATGTGCTGCGTGGCACACGGCCTGATTTTTGCGTGTACCAATCAGCGCGGGTGAGCGGCAGATGGGTCCGAGCGGACGCATCTAATTTTGCGAACAGCGTTTGGTAAACAGCGATGTGGCCGCGACGAAATCCGTGCGCGGAACCGCCTAGGTAAAGACGCCAAACGCGATAAGTCTTTTCATCGACAACGGAACGCGCTTCGGCATGATGTGCTTCCAGTCTGTGGAGCCAATGGCGTAGTGTGAGCCCATAATGTTCGCGCAGATTTTCCACGTCTCGAATCTCGAACCCAACTGACTCCCCAGCGCGCAACGTGATTGGCAGCGGTGGAATATCGCCGCCTGGAAAAACGTATTGTTCGATGAATGACCCGTTCCTGTTATCCGGACGGGGCACGACGCCCTCGCCGATGGCCTGATTAAGGAAAACTCCGCCCGGCTTTAGCGCCCGATGCGCAGCTCTGAAATAATCCGGCAATCGCTCACGTCCGACGTGTTCGGCCATTCCAACGCTCACAACGGCATCATAGAATTCACTGCTGTTTGCAGAGATCTCGCGGTAATCGCGGAGCTCGACTTTCGCTTCGTTTCCCAATCCGGCTTCAGCAATCCGGGCGCGGCCCCATTCTGCTTGCGGTTCACTCAACGTGATTCCCTCTGCGCGCACACCGAAATGTTTCGCGGCGTGAAGAACGAGCGCGCCCCAGCCGCAGCCAATGTCGAGGAGGCGTTGCCCAGCGCGTAGACGTAGTTTGCGGCAGAGATAATCGAGTTTTCGTTGCTGCGCCGTATCGAGGTCGTCGTTCGGCGCTTGGAAGTAGGCGCAGGAATAAACCATCTGCCGATCCAGCCAAAGCCGATAAAAATCATTCGAAACGTCGTAATGAAAGGTTACTGCGCGCCGATCGCGCTCGAGTACGCTCCGCCTGCCCCGGATTCGTAGCAGAAATTGTCTCGTCGCCCGTCGCATTGTCGATCTACCGTTCTGACCCGGAAGCGCAATCAGCAGCCCCGCGAGCCTCACCTTTTTCTTCCAATCGTCGAGACGGCCGAGTAGAAAATCAGCGATTTCAAAAGCAGCCTCGATATCGCCTTCGATATCGAAGGCATCGTCCAGATACGCTTCCGCTAAACCAACTTCTGTTCCGGGCAAAAACATTTGGCCAAGCGCTCCGGGATGTTTCAGCGCGAGCACGGCAGCGCGCGGACGCTCATCTGGCCATGCGGTCCCGTCGCACAGTCGCACACCAACCTTGTTCAGCGAACAGTCCCCGAAAATTTCACTCAGAACATGGCGCGTTCGATCCTCGACATTTTTTTCTGCGGAGATCGCGTGCATCGCGCCCATGCGCGGAGACGCGGTTACATCATACCGAGCTTCATCCGCCCGGCTTCGCTGATCATGCCTTGGTTCCACGGTGGATCCCATACCAGCTGCACGTCCGCTTCGTCCACGCCATCAATTGACAAAATCTTGCTTTGGGCATCGTGTGCGATCGCCGGTCCCATCCCGCAACCGGGAGCGGTCAAGGTCATTTTCACTTCCACTTTGGTTCCGCCTTCCGGTTTGTTGATCAATCGGCAGTCGTAAACGAGGCCAAGATCGACAATGTTCACTGGGATCTCCGGGTCGTAGCATTGCCGAAGCTGTTTCCAAACATCCTCTTCAGAAACCTCACCATTTGCGGTGTTCGCAGGCTTTTCCGCTGTTTGCGCCTGGGGTCTTTCCAGCCCCAAAGCATCCAGATCTTTCTCGGCAATTCGTGCGAGGCCTTGATACGTTGCAATGGTGTAGCTTCCGCCAAGGCTTTGCGTGATCACGCCCTGAGTTCCAGCTGGAAGTGTGGTTTTCTGTCCGCTCGGAATCTGGATCGCCTCGCAATCGCGGCTCAATGTGAATTCAGTGTTCTCGTGCATGAATTTTGGGTTGACGCGTACTATGCCACAGATTTACACGAACGAAAAATAGATCGAAAAGGACGGTAGGTGCGACCACCGGGCGCGTCGCTTCTAATATACGTCGCGCTTGTAGCGTTTATCACTCTTCAGTTTTTCGACGTATTCGTTCGCTTCGTCGATATTTTTGTCACCATGCTCTTGCACAATTTTGCGCAGCGCTGCATCGACATCCTTCGCCATCCGGCGCGCGTCGCCGCACACGAAGAAGTGCGCCCCTTCCGCGTCGAGCCATTTCCAAATCTCGGCAGCGTTTTCCAGCATGCGGTGTTGCACGTAAATTTTTTCGCGTTGATCGCGTGACCAGGCGCAGTCGAGTCGTGTGAGAATTCCCTCTTTCTTGAGCGCCGCGAACTCCTCGCCGTAAGCAAAGTCGCATTTTTCGTGTTGCGATCCGAAGAAGAGCCAATTTCTTCCTTGTGCATCGAGGGCCTTTCGCTCCTGCAAATAAGCCCTAAACGGCGCGACGCCAGTTCCAGGCCCGACCATGATAATCGGGGTGTCCGGGTTTTCCGGGAGGTGAAAGTGTTTTGCCACACTGGGGAAAACCGGCACGGGTACATCGTTCGCGCGTTCGGCCAGGAAGGACGACGCTACTCCTTTCCGTATGCGACCATGACTTTCGTAGCGGATTACGTCCACGATGAAGTGCACTTGCTCGGGATAAACCTTCAAGCTTGATGCGACTGAATAAAGGCGGGGCTGCAATTTCGTGAGCAATCCGACAAATTCCTGCGGGCTAAACTTTGCCGACGGGTGCTCACTCAAAAAATCAATCACTTCCATTCCCCAAAGATATCGATCTAAATCTTCTTTGCGTTTCGGCTGCAGCAGATCTTTCAGCAGCGTCGAAGAGTTTGCGCGTTCTATGATCGCTTTCAAAAACTTGGGCGTCGGCTGCGTGATGCCGTAATCGCGCAGCAGCGCTTCGCGAAATGTCGTGAACGATCCTTTCGGCCGGTGCACTTGTTCATCGCCCGTTGCGCCGAGCGCATGAACCATTTCATCGACCAATTGCGGATCGTTCGTCGCATAAACCGCCACCGAGTCGCCCACTTCGTAGGTTAACCCCCAGCCAGTAAGATCGATTTCAAGATGACGAGTGTCTTTTGCCGATTCCGGGCCGCTCAGCCGGCGATTGACAATGAGTTTGCCCGGAAACGGATTCGCTCGCGAGTAGGGTGGAGAAGCGACAGTGGTGATAGCTTCAGTAGTCATAAAAGATGATTTGGCGCTTGGTCGCACCAGTCTATGATTGTCGCGAAATTTAGCGACTTGTCATTCCGAGCGAGACGTAGTGGAGTCGAGGAATCTCTTACTGCCATCCGCTCTGGTTTTCAAACGGTGAGAGATGTCTCGACCCATTCGACTCCGCTCAGGGCAAGACTTCCGCTCAACATGACAAAATACGACAGGTTTGAGGTGGCAAGTAATCATCCATCATTTCCGATTGCCAGCGTTGGGCAAACGTCCATGGCGCGCTGCGCGGCGGCCATTTCCTCTAGCGTTTCTGGTTGATTGGAAAAATGAACGGCAGTCTCGTCGCGGTTATACGCTAAAAGAACCGGCGCTTCCTCAAGGCAGAGACGACACAACGCACAGCTCGTGTCCACGTACCACGGCCCAGGTGTGTTCTCGGGCTGTTTGCTCAATTTGTCCGCCATTGTTGCAAGCCATTAGCGGCGATTTCGGCCGAAATCAGAAGCATTACGCGGTTGGCCTTTGCGGCGGTGAGTTTTCATGGGCGTTTCTGAAGCAATCGCGAAATCCACCTCCCGTTTGAATGCATCCACACGGACGACGAAGACGCGCACCTCATCACCGATGCTGAATCGTTTGCGCGATCGTCTGCCAATGAGTTGCCGTCGAGCTGGCTCGAATAAATAAAAATCGTCTGCCAGCGACGAAACGTGGACCAGACCAGTAATAAGAGCATCGGGTAATTCAACCGCCAGGCCGTAGTTGCGGACATCGACAATTGCAGCGCGAAAAATCTGCGGGTTGCGTTCGTCGAGCTGGCGTTGGAAAAACTCCAGCTTCTTCATCCGAACGGATTCTATCTCGGCATCGGCCGCGATGCGCTCAGTTGTTGAAATGTGCTCTGCGATGGATGCGATCTGGCTCATGTCGATCTGCGGGCCGCGCTTCCCGTCGTGTTGTGCTAGCGCACGATGCACGACCAGATCGGCATAACGGCGAATCGGACTGGTGAAATGCAAGTAGTTCGGCTTGGCCAGTCCATAGTGACCAAGTGGTTGCGGAAAGTAGCGCGCACGTTTCAAACTTTTCAGCAAACCGATTTTGAGCGCTTGCTCTTCCGGTTTGCCACGGATCGCGGCAAGCAGGCGTTGTACCTCACCGCGATGCGTCAGATCGCCGACCTTGTAGTTAAAACTAAGCACGAACTCGCGATACTCCGCCAGTTTTTCTGGATCCGGATTTTCGTGAATGCGATAGATTGCGGGAACGGCGCGGTTCTTCAGCTCGCCCGCCACGGCCTCGTTCGCGGCCAGCATGAATTCTTCGATCAACTGATGCGATTCATCATTCTCGACGCGTTCGAGGCGCACTGGCTTGCCAGTTTCATCCAGCCATACTTTTACGTCCGGGAAATCGAGATCGAGCGATCCGTGCTCGAATCTCTTTCGCCGCAATAGCGAGGCAAGCTCCCAGGCAACGTGCAGCCGCTCACTCAATTGATCGCCAGCCCCAGATTTTATAATCGCGTACGCCTGTTTGTAGGTAAGACGGTGTGCGCTGCGAATCACGCTGCGGGCAAATCGCGCTCTCTTCGCGACTCCATTCTTGTCAAAATGAATAAACACCGAATGGGTGAGCCGATCGACGCCTGGATTGAGACTGCACACGCCGTTACTCAAGCGCTCCGGCAACATTGGGACCACGCGGTCCGGGAGATAAACGCTGTTTCCGCGATGGCGCGCTTCTCGATCCAACGGGCTGCCTGGCTCTACGTAAGCCGCAACATCGGCAATGTGCACGCCAAGATGCCAGCCGCCGTTGGCGACCTTCTCGACATGAATCGCGTCGTCGAAATCACGCGCATCATCGGGATCGATGGTGACGGTGAATTCATTGCGCAAATCCTCGCGTCCATCGATCTGGCGCATGTTAATTTTCTCGGAGATCCCGTTCGCTTGCTCTAAAACGTCTCGTGGAAATTCCGTCGGCAAATGATATTTCCGGATGATCGACAGCATGTCGACGCCCGGCGCTGACGCGGGCCCGAGCACTTCGATGATTTCGCCCTCCGGATTGACGTGGCGCGATTCCCAGGCCTCGAGACGAACGACAACCTTGTCGCCGACTTTGGCGGCCGTCTGCTTGCCGCGCCGATCCCGCGCAGGTTGGACATACACGTCATGCACGAGACGTGGATCATCGGGAACAACGTAATAAAAATTGCGCGAATGTTGCAGTGTTCCGACGATCGTATCATGTGCGCGCTCTAAAATTCGAATCACGCGTCCCTCTCGTCGTCCTTTGATGCGTCCGTAGGGCGCATCCCGCGAGATGCGAGCAACCACGCAATCGCCGTGCATGGCTGTTCCCGTGTTTTCCGCCGCGATGAAAACGTCCGGCTCGCCCGGTTTTTCGCTGATCAAAAATCCGTATCCGGCCTGATGAATGTGGAGCTTGCCAGTGACCAGATCGGCTGCAGGCGGCAGAACGTAACGATTTTTCCGGATTCGCGCGATCTCGCCCGCGCGCTCGAGGTCGCGCAGCGCCTGGTTCAAACCCATCCGTACGCCGCTTTTCCGGCCGAGCGCTTTCGCCAGTTCGTTCTTGTCCAGCGGCCGATAGTCGGGCGACCCAAGAAGCGCGAGAATTTGTTCTTGAATGTTACGTCCGTTTGAAGCCATCGCAGCGAAACAATGTCGTTGAGTTATGCTCGATGTAACGCGATTTCAACTGGAGGTCGAGTAGTGCCAAAAGCGATGATGGCTGGCGCATTTGCGATTGTACTGGCAGCAATCGCTTCATTTGCTGCAGGAGGAGCAAAGATGAAGATTACAAGTTCTGCTTTTCAGGAAGGGGGCGATATTCCGTCGAAATTCAGCCGCGGCGGCGGGAACGTTAATCCACCGCTTCGTATCGAGGGAACGCCGGCGAATGGTAGGAGCTTGGTGTTAATCGTGGATGATCCCGATGCCCCGGTTGGTCTTTTTACTCATTGGCTGGTCTGGAATATCGATCCTAAAACAACCGAAATCGCCGAGAGAGGTGTCCCCAAGGGCGCAGTCCAAGGCACAAACGATTATCCCAACCTTGGTTATGGTGGACCACAGCCGCCCTCAGGTACCCATCGCTATTACTTCAAGATCTTCGCGCTAGACCAAACACTCGATCTTCGCTCTGGCGCAAAGCGACAGGAACTCGACAAAGCTATGAGCGGTCACGTTATCGCCGAGGGTCAGTTGATGGGTCGCTACACGCACAGCAAATAACGCGCGGCGGCCAATTCGAATAAAGCAGCGCCTGTGATAGTCTCACCCGCAATGGGTGGGAGGCAGTGGAAAATCGCCGGGCGCGTTTTCGATCTTTCCCGTCATGGGCTGATCATGGGCGTGCTAAACGTCACGCCGGATTCGTTTTCGGACGGCGGAAAATTTTTCGCCGTAGAAAAGGCGGTTGAGCACGGCCTGACAATGGCTGGGGAAGGTGCGCAGATCATCGATGTAGGCGGTGAATCGACCCGGCCAGGCGCTGAACCTGTCGCAGTGGAGGAAGAACTGCGGCGTGTAGTTCCAGTGATCGCAAAATTGCGGGCGAAGATCGACATCGTTATTTCGATCGATACTTCGAAGGCTCAGGTTGCGCGCGCAGCAATCGGAGCAGGCGCCTCGATTGTGAACGATGTCACCGGGGGACGAGGCGACAGGGAGATGATGCCGTTTGTTGCTGAAATCAAAGCAACCTTCATCATCATGCACATGCAGGGAAATCCGCGGACGATGCAGTCCGACCCGCGATATGTCGATGTAGTTTCGGAAGTGGCTGATTTTTTTCGACAACAATATGCGTCCGCCCTAGACTGTGGGATTGATCCCATGGCGATTGCGTTTGATCCGGGAATTGGTTTCGGGAAAACGCTTGAGCACAATCTCGACCTGCTTGCGCAGCTTGAGCGAATTCGAGTGCACGAGCGTCCGCTCGTCGTTGGTGTTTCCCGTAAATCTTTTCTCGCGAAACTGACCGGCTCATCAGGAATGAACGATCAGCTTGCGTCTACGGCCACCTTGACTTCTGTTCTGCGAACACGCGGAGCGGATGTTTTTCGTGTTCACGATGTCAAAGAGAATGTAAACGCGCTGCGGGTAACGGAAGCAATCCTGCAAAAGACAAAATGATTCAGGAACTTTTTCATCTCTGGCTCAGGGGCTGGCGCAGCGCCTTCGAAATCGTTCTGCTGAGCGTGGCGATCTACTATGGCTATCTTTATTTCCGCGGGACGCGCGGCGCGAAGGTATTAACGGGTCTGGCAATCGTTTTTCTGACGCTGACGTTGATTTCGCAGTTGCTCAATCTGGTTGTCATCGGATGGCTCGTCCGCAGTTTTTCGGTTTTTCTTGCGGTAGCCTTAGTAGTGATCTTTCAACCGGAGCTGCGGCGTGGCCTGGCCGCGCTTGGCGGACATCCAATTTTCTCTCTCACGA
>WNFR01004542.1_pt1 | contig 14844 bp, 11 predicted proteins | sample 5400221 | NCBI WGS metagenome assembly WNFR01 (sample SAMN13153357, study PRJNA577476) | soil metagenome | isolation source: 40 cm soil under Madrone tree | place: USA:California | collected 2016-06-14 | reverse complement strand
ATTGTCGCCCGTGGAATTGACCAACGCTTTCATTCAACGCATCGAGGCCATCGATTACCGGATTCATAGCTTCGTTTTGGTGACTCGCGACAAAGCGCTACGCCAGGCCAAGACCGCCGAAACGGAAATTGCCTCAGGTCGCTATCGCGGACCGATGCATGGCATACCGATCGGTCTGAAAGACCTGATCGAAACTGCCGGCATACGAACTACGGCCCACTCCAGGGTTCTCATCGATCATATTCCCGCCGAAGACGCGACGGTCGTCAGCCGCCTCAACCAAGCCGGCGCTATCTTATTGGGTAAGCTCGGTTGCCTGGAGTTTGCTCACGGCAGTCCCTCTAATGACCAGGCTTGGCCGGCCGTACGAAATCCTTGGAATCCGGAGCACGGATTCACCGGCGGTTCGAGCACGGGCTCGGGGACAGCGGTGGCCGCAGGGCTGGTGATGGGCGCATTGGGAACAGACACCGGCGGATCTATTCGCAACCCGGCCTCCTTCTGCGGCATCGCCGGGCTCATGCCGACCTACGGAAGGGTTAGCCGAAGAGGTGTGATCCCCTATTCTTTCTCGCTCGATCACTGCGGGCCGATGGCTTGGACTGCCGAGGACTGCGCGATCATGCTGCAGGCGATTGCCGGCTATGACCCGGACGATCCCGGCAGCGCCAATCTTCCGGTGCCCGACTATACCGCGGCGTTGAACAATGGCATTCGCGGAATGCGCATCGGCGTCATCCGCCATTTCTATGAACCGCACTTGCCTCCCGAAGACGAAACGCGGTGCGCATTCGAAGCCGCGTCGCAAGAACTCACGAAACTCGGCGCGGTGCTCGAAGACGTGAAACTCCGAGAACTGGAGGAGTACGACGACTGTAAAGTGATTATTGCCGAGGCGGAATTCTTCGCCGTCCACGAAAAAGATTTGATCGAAAGACTTGAAGACTACGGCGCCAACTTGCGCTTTCGCGCTCTCCCGGGTGGCCTAATCCGCGCGGTCGATTATATTCAGGCGCAACGTCAGCGCGCCAAACTCGCCGCCGAGATGCAGACGCTATTCGCCAACTACGACGCCATGGTCACGCTTTGCACCTACGGTCCGGCGCCGAGAATGACCACGGACAAACCGACCCACTTTTTTCAGCGGCCAAACCTGACCGCAGTCTTTAACGTCACCGGCAACCCGGCGATTTCCATCTGCACCGGATTTGATCGGACGGGCCTGCCGCTCGCCATGCAAGTGGTCGGCAAGCCTTTCGATGAAGCAACGATCCTGCGCATCTCCCACACCTATGAGCAAGCGACGCCGTGGCGCCATCGGCGGCCGAGCCTAGCATAACCGGCCGGGGTTCGTTTCCGGCAAGCAACGATCAACACCGTTCGAAGCGAGTGGTAAAAGGCGTAGAGTTCAAGGTTCAAAGTTCAAGGTCCGAGCGAGTGAAAACGTTGAACCTGGAACCTTGAACCTTGAACACCCCGTTAGACAGGGCTTTTACTTGGCGAAGGCCGTGAAATCTTCGTAGCGAAGCTGCGCCACCGGATAATTCACGGCGCTTTGGGTCATGCCCAGCTGAACGCACATCTCGGCAAATCGAATGCCGATGGCTTTTGTGTTCAGGACCGGCACGCCCACTTCTCGTTCCAGGTCCTTAGGTGAAACAAGGGTTGGAACAACCGCCCCGCCGAGAGGAACGATGCAGCCCGCGCCGCTCTTCTTGATGGTGGCGCGCATGATTTCAACGGCACGTGCAAATATCTCGTCGATGCGCTTCTCCGCAGTTTCGTCGTAGAGACCGATCGCACTGATATCTTTGACAAACCCCTGCATCCCGTAGGTATGAACGATCTGCCAGGCGTAGGCGATGTGCTCTTCGAGGGGCGCGATGATCGCGATCGAGTTGGAAAGAATCGAGGCCACGTGAAGCGCCGTGCGAAACACACCGATGACCGGGATGCGCACCGCCTGACGAGCCGCCTCCACGCCAGGGTCAAATGTATTGCTCTGAACCACGGCGTCGTAACCGTTGTTCTCGGCCCAAACGATTTTTCGAATAATCGCCGGCGTTTGCAGCACGTGGTAAATTCCCGGCACTTCGTTGCGCGCGCCGAGATTCACAGAAAGCTTGGCCCCCGGGTAATCGTCCGGAAAGCATAACTCGACTTGAGTACCCGCAGAGGCGTAGCCGTCGAGCTGGGCTTGAATCTTGGCATATCTTTCTTTGGCCTTGGGGTTCTCCGGCAAATGGCTGAGGAACATGATTCGCATCCTTCATTCCCCTTTCTTTGTAGGTCTTCAGGATTCAGTGCGTTAACCCGCGGAGGCGGCGGAGGGCGCAGCGTGAAAGAAAAACTCCGAGCTCCGCGGACTCTGTATTACTATAGTTCAAAATTTGCGCGGCTTGCGCAAATAATCTGGTCGGGAATTCCTCACCCTCAATCTCCGAACTTTGCGCCCTTTGCGTCTTTGCGGGAGATACTCCGAGTTTCGGTTGCGGCTTTGCCGCGCTGGGTCTCTGTGGTGAATTGAGACGTTGTAGATTTTCACTTAGGCGGGCATCGCTCCAGCCACCAGCGGGCGATCTCATCCCGGCCGGCGAACCAAACCCTGGGAAACCCTTTTGCATATTCGATGAATCGCGCCACGGCCATCGCTCGGCCTGGACGCCCGGACACGCGCGAATGCAAGCCGATCGACAACATCTTGGGATGAGTGGCGCCTTCCTTGTAGAGCATGTCGAAGCTATCCTTTAAATAGCTGAAGAATTGCTCGCCATTGCTCCAGGCGCCGCGCCAGTATTTGCCGTCATTGCTGTCGAACGCATAGGGAACCACCAGCCAAGGTTTGCCTTTGACCTCTGTGTAGTAAGGGAGATCGTCGTTGATACCGTCGCAATCATACAGAAACCCTTCTTCCGCGAGAATCTCTCGCGTGTTGAGGCTAGGCCCGGATTTCGTAAACCAGCCCAGTGGCCTGCGACCTGTCATTTTCTCGATCAATTCCACGGCTCGGTGAATACTTTCCTTCTCGCTGTCACGGTCGAGATGCCATTGTTCCACCCAGCGCAACCCATGTCCGCAAACATCGTGGCCCCGAGCATTGATCTCACGGCCGAGGGGCGGATTTTGCTCCAAGGCCATGCCGCACGCGAAGAAGGTCGCTTTGACTTCGTACTCCTCGAACAGGCGCAATAGTCGCCAAACCCCGGCTCGCCCACCGTATTCCCACTGGGTTTCCGTCTGAAGACTGCGCGCCTCAGGCGGCTTGCGCGACGGGATTTCTCCGTTGGTCTCGTGTCTCTTGTCTCCGTACGCCGGCGTGAGCTCGGAACCCTCCTCGTAGTTGACGACCAGCGAGACGGCAATTTGGCAGCCGCCGGGCCATTCCACCCGGGGTGGATTCTTCCCATAGCCAACCAGGTCACGCTTCATCGCTGTACCTCCGTAATTTGAACGGCTGTTGCCTGTAGCACTACTCTCGTTGCCATGAGACAAAACACAACTGAGATTTTTTTATGTGAATCAGCCGGGGAATCTTCAGATCCCTCATCCTTATCTCACTTGCTCGCGTGCTAAATCCTGCGTCGCAAAAATCCGCATGAGATCTCTCACGTCATCGATGTCCTCGATCCGACTCAGCATCTCTAGAGAGCGGGAAAGGGTCGGCTCTTGGATTTCGCCCTGGCGTGCGCACGCGCGGTATTTTTCGGCGAGTCTTTCCCAGGTCAGCGGATTTTTTGGATGGCCGGGAGCGTAGGTCACCGTTTCTTCGAACACCGCCGCGCGGGTTCGCACCTGGATCGTCACGTCCCCTTCTCCAGGGATTTCTCGCTGTAGGGGCGCATCGATACTGCGGACTTTCTCCACGAGGCCGCGCATCTCCGGATCGTTGACGTGCTCAGGCGAAAAACACTCTTCGTCGATCGTTCTCAGTTTCAGCCCCGCGGCCAATAGGTATTCAAGACTGAATTTCGCTTCCAAGCTGGTGGTTGGCCGATGATGGATCAAGACGCGGAAAGTTTTGGGCGCGGCCGCACAGGTGATTTCGGTCACGTCGTCTGGAATCATGTTATGGCGTTCAGCGATCTTGATGATCGCATCGACGGCGCGTTGCGAGCTGTAGGGGCACGGATAGGCTTTGAATGCGATCCCAGGCTGCAAGAACCTAAAATGTTTGCCGAGCTTCTCGCTGGTCTCTTCCGCACTCAATGCACCGAAGAAGCCGCCTGCTTGATCGAAAATCTGTGGATTCGCGGTAAATCCCGCTGCCGCAAGTTGTGCCGCCATGATCCCGTTGCGCGCCGCGTTGCCCAGATGGAGGGGTTTCACCATAGTGCCAAAGTTCTGGCTCAACCCCGCCGTCAAAGAGGCGGCGATTCCGAGTGCAATCTGAATCTGCTCCGGCCCAAGGCGAAAAATTTTTCCTGCAGCAGCAGCGGCACCCAGCGAGCCGCATACTCCGGCGGGATGAAGACCTATTCCCTGCGCCTCTTTTCCCATGCCTTTGGCGAGTAGCGCGCTGACTTCGACGCCGACGATATAAGCTTCGATCAGCTCTCTGCCACTACAGCCTTTGGCTTCGCCCGCGGCCAGTACGCAAGGGACCATCACCGCGCTCTGGTGGCCGAAATGATCGTAGTCGAGCGTATGCGCCGCAACTCCATTGGCCAGCGCGGCATTTGCCGGCGAGGTACGAAAGTCGATCTGCGCGATCACTGCACATGAGCCCTCGGCGCGCTCGATTCGAATCCAGCGCGCGGCGATCCGGGCGCTTTCCTCGCGGCTGCCGGCCAGCATCACGCCAAAGGAGTCGAGAAAAGCTTCGCGCACTCGCGGCAGCAGTTCGGCCGGCGCAGTTCTTAGACTGAACGCCGCGGCAAAGCCGGCAACATCTTCGGTCATCGTCATAAGTCGGCGCCGTTCTTTCCTTTCAGTGCTCGAATTGCTTGATGAAGCCTTCGCGCACGATCTCATCGACAAGCGAGTTATCGATGAATTCGTCGGGCTTGGCATTCTTGGCGGCGGAGTTGGTCGAGGTCAGCAGCAAAGTTTTGATATTTTCCGCGTCCACTCGAGTCACGAGCGGCAACTTTACGGCAAGATACTTCTGGTACTCTGCCATCAGCTCATCGTCGCTGCTGCGAAAATAATTCTTGAGAGCCGCGCGGGCTTTGATCGGGTCCTTTTTGATGATGCTGATGGTCTCGATTTGCGTTTTGATGAACTGCGTTATGGCGCCGTGGCGTTCTTTGACTTTCTTTTCCAACGTAATGAGACCGGTATACCACCGCACATTGACGTCTTCAGGAAAGACGAGAGCCTTGAGCCCGCGTTTGCGAAAGGCCATGTAATTCTCGTAGGAAGCCAGCGCCGCGTCGTACTGGCGGCTCACGACGCCGGCCAGAGCCGACGGAGTATCTCCCGCCGAGAGAATCGTCGGCTGCTTGGCACCCTGATCCAGCCCGTACTTGGGAAAGAAGAACGCGCGCAGCATATGGGCATAGCCTCCTCCCAAACCCGGCACCGCGAACTTTCCGCCACGCAACTGTTCCATGCTGGCGACCTCAGGTCGAACCAATAAATGAGCGTCGCTCCAGTTGTTGAAGTTGGTCACGTACGAAACCGGCGTTCCCAGGAGCCGCGCGTTGATCAAAGCCGGGCCGGACGTGCTGATGACGTCCGCCTCGCCGCCCAAGAGCGCAGCCGTCGCAACGGTGCCGCTGCCGATCCGCACAATAGTCGCGTCGAGTCCGTATTTTGGATAGAGCCCGAAGCTCGCGGCCAGGACCGGGATCGCGTGCCGGGTGCCGGTGCCGCCGAGAATGCAGATAAACTTTTCCGCGGAAAATACATTTGGCGCAGAGAGACTCTGAATAAGAATAATCACGATCAGAGCCAGGCCACCCCGGTTGCATCTTTGGAGCGCAAAAATTTCTTTCGTACAACGCTGAATCATTTTGCTTGCGGGTTGCTCCCCCCCTTTCCCTCCGTCAACGATTTGAACGGCTTGAACGGTTTGAACGATTGGAACGATTTTTTCTTAGAGTCCCATGCGATACAAGCGGTTGGCGTTTTCACGCCCGACCTTGCGCTTCACGTCAGCGCTCAGCCCGGCGGCAATCCGCTCCAGCGTCTCCTGGGAATAAGGCCACGTCGTGTTGCCGTGGGGATAGTCGCTCGCCCACATGAAGTTGTCCGCACCGAAAACCGGCGTGGTCAGCATCCCCGGCCGATCGTCCTGGAAAGTGAACCAGGCATGGCGCTTCATGTAGTCCCCGGGCGACATCTTCAGCTTGACATCCGAACCATACGCGGTGGCGCGTCCATAGCGGTAGTTGGCTTGCTCGAACATAATCGCCACCCAGCCGACGTCGTATTCCGTACAAACCACCTTGAGCCTGGGATGGCGATCAAAAACTCCCGAAAACATCAGATGACTGAGGAAACCGGTCGCGGTCGCGATCCGCTGCGCGCCGAAGAAATCACCGGACCCTTCCGCGGTCAAACGCTGGAAGCCGAACCAACGCGGTTTGACCCCCTGCGCCGGCCCGCCGAGATGGATATGGACCACCATCCCGTTGTCCTCCGCCGCGTTCCACACCGGCTCATAAACCGGATCATAGTACCCGCCGTCTTTGATCGCGTACGGAATCTGCACTGCTTTGAATCCCAATCCGGCATATTCGTGGATATCTTGCGCCGCTTTTTCCGGGTCGAGAATCGAAATCAGCGCGACTCCGACCAAGCGCGTCGGGTCGTAGCTGCAAAACTCATGCAGCCAAGCGTTGTAAGAACGAAAGATCGCGCGCTGAAACGCGCCGTCTGTGAGACCGTAGAAAAATCTCCCGACGCTGGCGAATAATACTTCCGCCGCGACGCCGTCGGCGTCCTGATCCTTGATGCGCGCCGCGGGCTCCCAGGATGCAGGAAAATCTTCGTACTTAAAATTTTCATGAAAATGGATCCGCTCGTAGTGCGTGTCCATTTCCACGTTGCCGAGACCTCCGGGCTTGCTCACGACGTGTCCGATGGAATAGTTGGAGCAAGGGCTGGGAGGCAGCCCGTCCGTTATCACCCAGATACCTTTGAATCCCTCCGGATCTTTGACAACCTTCGGCGCTCTGTCACCGTATTCCTTTTGCACTCTTTCCCATGCCGCGGGGGGCTCATTGATATGACCGTCGGCGGAGATCAGCTTGAATTCGATCACCTTCTTCTCCTTGCTTCATGGCCGGTCGCTTTGTCCTTTCGTCTTCTCATTTCCGATACCTTCCGATAGAGCTTTTTTTGTGCGCCTGTCAAGCTCGGCACGTTCCCCCGAGAACCGGCGCGTTCGGTCAAAACGACTGACAATGTTGCCCCATCTCTAAAATGTTTGCCGCCAGCGCCGCTCTTCGGTAGGATTGGCCCTGCTGCAAATATTAAAGACGGGGAACTCCGTAGCGAGATAGGAACTACCGATGCGGCAAGCAAAATCATGGACGCGAGTTTTGGTTGTGATGACTTTGTTGTTTCCGACCGTGATCCACGGCGCGGAGATCGCGCAAAAGATCCGCATCGGTCTCCCCTCCCTCGCGCTCACCTACATGCCTTTTTACGTCGCCCAGGAGAAAGGCTTTCTCAAGAAAGTCGGCCTCGAAGCGGAATACATCCAAATGAATACGGGCATCCAACCCCAGGCGCTCGTCAACGGCAATATCAATTTTTTCCCCTCGCTGTCGACCGGTATTTCCGCTGCGGTCGCCGGGCTGCCGCTGGTGGTCGTGCTCAATTTTTACAACATCACGCCGTGGATGCTCGTGACCAGCAAAGACATCAACAAGCCGCAGGACCTGCTCGGCAAAAAGATCGCCGTCTCGGGGATTCGCACCACGGGTCATCAACTGATGACGGCGTGGTTCAAAAAATTTGAGCTCAATGAAAAAGAAGTTGGTTTCATTATGACCGGCGGCACTGCGGGAAGCTTCGCGACGCTCGCCAGCGGGCAGGTCGCCGGCGCCGTGCTGACGCCGCCCTACGACGACAAAGCGGTGACCAAGGGTTTCAAGAAATTCATGTTGATCGGCGACCTGCTCGACATACCGACGTCCGGTCTGATCGCTTCCCGCGCCGAGGTGACGAACAACCGTGACAGAGTGCAAAAGACCATCGCGGCGTTATTCGAAGCCATCGCTTGGATCCGCGCCAATCGACCGGACACCGCCAAGATGATCGCCGACAAATTCAACATCACACCAACGGAAGCCAATGGCACCTACGAGACCTTGCTCAGTATGTTCAACAAGGACGGCCGGCTGCCGGCGAAGGTCGCCCGTGGCTACTTGGACTTGCTGCGCCAAGAACGACCCTTGCCCACCGACCTCGACCCGCAGAAGTTCGTCGATTTTTCCATGCTGCCTGGAGGGAGATAACAAGTGATATTTGCTCTCGTTAAATTTTCTCCATTCAGCAATTCGGCTTCTTAGCGCGACGGCAGCGGCTCGACGCCGGAGAACTTTTTAAGCATGTCGACGACCTCGGGATCGCGGGGCATCTCGTGGATGATTTTCGTCAACTCGTCGGGCATGAGCGGCGAAGCGTCGTCGGTGACGAGCTTTCTGAAGTCGGCGCGAAATTCAGGGTCTTTAAAGACTTTGCGCATCGCCTCTTGCAGGATCTCCACGCGATCCTTGGGCGTAGCCGGCGGCAGCACGAATGGCGACGCCGCCGTTCTGAAACCGCGCCACATCGTCAAGAGTTTTCTTTCCTTTTCGGTTTTGGCGAAGGTCTCGATCTCCGGCAGCTGCGCCAGGCGCGGGTGCGACGGCTTGTCATCCTTCGGCACCGCCAGGATCGCGTGGAAATCCATGATCCCTTTGTCCACCCAGTCGCGATTGCGCGTCAGGACCGAGGTGACGTTGTTGGCGCGCGAATCGATCTCGCCATTGCGCAGCGCGACGTCGGCTTCCAATGAATTGTAGCCGGTGACGAACTTCGGCGCCTTCAAGTCGAGAAAGTACGCGAACAAGCGCGCCGAGATGTACGCCACCGCGCCCACCTCCTGGGCGCCGAGGCGAAGGGCGGTGGCGGCTCGCAACTTGTCTAAAGAACTGAGACCGAGCTCGCGGCGCGTGTAGATCACGTTGTGGTTCTCGCTCACCGGCGTGCCGAGATAGATGAACTTGTCGATATCGTACATGACGCCGGTCTCTTTCATGACCTGCAGGCCGATCACAGAGCTGCTCAGCGCGCCGATCGTCAGACCGTCGGGTTTGGCGTTCTGAAATAGATGATTGGCCGCTCTGCGCCCGCCGCCACCCTCCATGAACTCGATAACGACGGTAGGGTTGCCGGGAATATGCTTGCGCAAGAATGGCATCAGGCTTTTCACCCGCAAGCCGGCGGTGCCGCCGGGATCGTTGTTGATGATCTTAACGGTCTTGCCGTGAAAAAAAGGCGCTTGAGAAAAACCCAGCGAAGGTGAAATGGTACAGCACAATAGCGTAACGATGAACCGCATCGGCATCAGACATTTCGCCCTCATTGGCATCTCCTTAGTCGCCCGTGCTCATCCATCTGTAACCTGCGTCAGACCTCGCCCTAATTGCCCAACTGAAAACGAAATCACCAAACCCACGGCGATCCCCTAATGCCAACCGGGAGAGAAGTTGTCGATTACTGCGGGCCGTAGGATGAACGGCCACCGGGATAATCCGAGTCAGGGTATCCCAAGCGACTCAATCCGCGTATTTCGCGACAAAATGGTCCCATGCGCGTTCGACGGAGGTCGGCTTAAAAGTACGTTTGGCGATCTTCTCGGCTTCGTCGCGCTCCATAAACATCGGCGTGCTGAGCCGCGTCGCTTCGGTTTGCAGTCGCGCCGACTCCTCTAAGAAAAGCGCCAAGAGCGAGCAGGACAACCACATTATACGGATGCGGTCAGGCTGGAGTTAGCGCACAGCCTCAAAAGCCAGGGCGCCCCAGCTATTCGTTAACCAAATGTCCTCGCCCAGTGAGCGAGTCCTGAATTCCACTCCTTCAAAAATCGGGTCGGTCTTTTCCCCGATGCGGCGCTCTTTAATCTCTGTGAACCCGGCCAACTCGAAGGTCTTTCTCAAGGTGGCGGGATCATAAATAAACTGATGGCCCCACTCGCGCATGGTTTTGTTGAAAACATAAGCGGGCATGACCGGAGTCTCGGGCCAGTCATAAAGGCGTCGACTCGCCTTGATAACTTTGCGCACCTCGACGTCCGTGCTAACGTTTATCAATTGGAAAGTTTTCGCAAGGTTCGGCGTCACGATCCTGATCTTTCCTCCTGGCGCAAGCACTCTATGGCACTCTTTTAACATCTTAAGCCCGCCTTCCCACGGCAGATGCTCTATCAAATGCTCGGCGAAAACATAGTGAAATGATCCGCTTGGGAATGGATAATCGGAGGTGGCGTCGAGGTAGACTTCATTGGCCTTTGGCTCAATATCGGTATTGAGCCAGCCGTCGACGGAGTGTCCCCCAGCGCCGAGTTGCAACTTTCTGATCGAATGAGTTTCGAAATATTCACGGATGGTTCTCGGCTCCGTAAACCTCTGGTGGTAGAGTACGATTAAATCGTGGCGATACTCGTGAAATTTCGCCGCTGCGACCACGGCAACGGCGAGGACCAGAAAAATCCGAAAGCGCGTGGTTTTATCCAATCCTGACAGTCTCATAGTACCCCGCTATCTTCGGCGCTTCGACGATGTCCAACGATGCGCCGTGACTCGATCGAAAACTAGATTGATAAGCAAGATGATCCCATACCTTTACGTCAACTTCGCGCGTGATGGCGGCCGGTAAAAAATGAAAGCTCAGAGCCGGCAAATTGCCGAAGAAGCTGAGCATTTCGCACGGTAGCGCAATTCCTTGGTCAATCTCAATTTGTTAGCCGACACCGCGACCTATTGTACAAATCATTGATTCCAGCACCGAGTCTGATGCTCATGCCACAAAAGATAAAAGTTGCCGCGATCCTTCCGCACGAATTCAGTGATCCATCCATGCTCTCCAAGTCTACCCTTTACATCGCGTCCTTCCTAAACTCCGTCCGCATCTCGGATTGCAGCCGCCCAAACAGTATTCCTGCCAATCGATAAATTTTCCCGCTTCGGCCAGCGCCGATGTGCTTCCTGAATCTTGCGCCACATCTTCTGGCAGATGAATCGGTAGTGTAGTTAGGATGGCCTTAAGGAGACGTTTCTGGGTCATTTCGAGCTCTCGTGCAAGGGTTTTCATTGGGCAGTGCTAACTTTGTTGAGCAATCCTTGCATAGCATACTTGGCTAAAGCCTGGTCTTTTTGCGCACCGAGAGTTAGACCCACGGGCTCCCGTGCGGATGCATCTGGCCAGCATCGGCGTGCGTGAATTTGCCGGCTTCTAGATCAATGACGATGAGACAGCCAACGCTGGAAGGACAGCAGGTCTATTCCGTACCACTCATTGCCCATGCGCAATCGCTTTTGGCAGCGCTATAGCGATCGTCGATCATATTTTCGTTCCCCTTTTCCCCGCGCCGCGGAATGAGTCCTCCCCGCTTGACGGTTCGATTCCTGCATGGAGACTCTGCTGTTGGCTAGTGCTTACGGATGAACTCCAGAACGTTGCGGTTGAAAGCCTCGGGCTGCTCCCAGTTGATCGAGTGAGAGGCCTCGGGCAGCACGATGAATTCGGCGCCGGGGATATGGGCGAGTTGCCGGCGCATGACCCAGGGCGGCGCTTGCAGGTCCTGATCGCCGGGCATCAACAGCGTCGGCACCCGAATCGTCGCGAGCTTCGCGAACGTGATCGTCGTGCGTTGCGGCTGCGCCTTTGCGCCCTTCTGTTGCGAACTGTTGTGAATCTCTAGCCAGCGTTGCAGACCGTCGGGATTGGTCGCCATATACCCCATACTCACTTCGCGAAACTCCGGGGGCCACCCCCTAAACCCTGGAAGGGTAGTCTTCTCTCGAAGCTTGCTCAATTCTTCGTCGACGATGGCGCCGCCGCTGGCGGCAACGACCATGCTGCGCAGCCGCTCCGGATGCCAGAGAACGTAGTCGTAGGCGGCAAAGCCGCCGCCCGCGACGCCGACCAGATGAAATCGATCGATTTTCAGATATTCCATGAGCGCGTGCAGATCTTCCGCGATGGTGCCGGGCTGAGGACCGGTTTCCGGATTCGCTCTACTGCGTCCCCAGCCGCGGCGATCGAAGGCGACTACGCGGTACCCTGCCGCGACGAAGCCCGGAATGTTGTACTGCCAGCCATCGGCATTGCCCGTATTCGCATGGAGCAGCACGAGCGGCACGCCGATACCGCCGCTGTCCGTGTACCAGAGGCGCACGCCCGGAAGATCCGCGTATCCGGCGAACGCCGCGCTCGGAGGCTGTGCCGCGGACGCCACAACCATGAACAACGATCCCGCGTGCAGGCCCAGGAGCGCTGCAGCGCTAAAACCAATATCCATCAGGTGCGTTCCATTCATCAGACTTCTCCAAGGCTTCAACCTCTCGGTGCCGGTCCACGTCTCACCGACTGGAGTCTCCCGCGGCTAACTCAGAAAACAGACTGGCCTGTACCCCGACCTTTTTGGGCAGACCGTATCGAATACCGTCGCGTTGTGTCAACTTGAAACCGGCTCAAATCGAAACGCGCGATTCGCAACCGGTCCTAGAAAGAAATCTTAAATGGGAGTTAGGGTCGCTGCGAATCGATTGCTTGTTGGTGCGTTTCAACTGCGACAGGCGGCGGATGATTTCCGCAACGCACGGCAGTCCGCGCCAGTCTCAATAGGCCGAAGCGCAGCGTGGAGAGCAGATCGACGCTGCCGCCGATACTTGCATTACCTTGCGGCTGCGCTCACCGTAACGACGTCCACTGTCGGCGCTGCCGCGCGATCGTTATCGAACGACAAATCGAAAGTCACGACGGTGTCATTCACCACAAACGTTAGCTCGCCCAAAAAATGACCCATCATGGTAAAACTGCCCAGTCGGACCAACCCTTCCGGCTCATGATCGACTCCACCGTCGGAACGCGCCGCCAAAACTTGGTTCGTTCGCCCGTCGTAGAAGCCAACGACCGTGCGCGTTTTGCCCCACACGCTCATCCCCGATCCTTTATGGCCAACCTCGGGGTTTAAATGCACAGCCGTATGGTAGATCGCGACCAGCGTCGGTTCACGGAGCAGTGCCGGCAGAATTTCCTCGCGTGGGAGTTGTTTAAATTTACTGCCGTATATATCCGCCGGCACAGCCAGGTCGGCAGCATCGACATCCAGCGGGAAGAGATACTTTGCAGCGCCCGATTCCAACAGTTCTCTTAACTGGCGAATCGTTTCGCCGACGAACCAGCAAGGCGCTACGAACGGTCTACCTTGGTATGACGCGGCGAAGTCCTCTTTGCCCTGCAAACATGTCTGCGGCTCTAAGGGATGGCGCAGACGCGCGCCGAACTGTTGCTGATAACGATAGGCATCGGCCATTTCGTTGGCTGTAAAAAACCACCGATCATCTTTAGCAAAGGATTGTCCGAAGGAGGCCGCGAGAACGAAGGCTACGCTTACGAATGATCTGAGCTTAAACATAAACACCTCCACCAATCATTAACTCAGTCTGAATCCGCTGAGCGTCGGTAAACCGGTTCAAAGACGATGAGTTAAAGTCTGCCACGGACCGTAAAGTGAAAAGCTATGCTATTGGCTAGAGCAAGCACTGTGCCGGGCAAGGACAGTTAGCGCAGAAAATCCAAGTGGCGGTAAGCCAAAGCTTTTTTGCGGATGCAATTTCTTCCCGACCCATCGGGACATCACTGAACGAAACTTTTGGATACAGGGTGTATCTAAAAGTTTCGATTCTACCTGGCAAACGAGGATCCAATCCGGCGGGACAAGTAGTGGGACAAGCGAGCTGATAGAGACCAATTCGTTTCGTGATCCATGCGCGCTTTATGGTGGAATTTACCCGACCGCTGTCCCCCTCGAGTATTATCTAATGGTGAAAGTCGCTTCGATGTCATTCTGAGCGTCAGCGAAGAATCTCACGCGGTCTTCGTGCTGCGTAGTGCAGTACCTCTCTCACTTCTTTTCTTTATCCAGTTCCCGAACCACTTCAGTCGTCACGCTCCAGTCGACGATGTCGCTGGGCTTGATGGTGCCGGCCTTTTGCTTGGTGCTGCGCAGCGTGGTGTCGATGAAATCCACCACCGCTTCGTCCGTCGTGCGTCCGGTATCGCGAAAGGATTTCACCATCTGCGCCACTGAGAGGCGCGCTTCCTTGTCGTTTAGATTCAAAAATTGCTTGACGAACGCTTCCGCTTCCGCGCGATTCGCCGCGATGTAACGGCGGATGCGCTCCAGGCCGCGTACGATCGCCTTCACTTCGGCGCGGTCCTGCTGCAATTTCTTCTTGCTTGTCGCCAGGCCGGAGAACGGCATGTCGAAGATCTCCGATGAGTCGAACAGACGATTGTTACCCTCCAATTCGGCTTTGATGTCATAGGGCGGTCCGAGGATCGCGCTGTCGATGGTGCCCGCGGCGAGCGCGCTATAGAGCGTGCGGCTGTCGCCGATCTGCAATAATGTCACCTGCTTCTCCGGATCGAGCCCGTGATGCTTGAGAATCGTCCGCGCGACGAGGTCGTAGGCGCCGCCGAAGACGCTGATGCCGACAGTTTTTCCTTTGAGGTCGGCGACCTGTTTGAAGCGCGGCTGCGCGACCAGGTACATCTGCGCTTTGAACATCGAGTAGATGCCGATCAGCGGCGCGCCGGCGATCGCCGCCCGCAAGGTGCCGCCCATGGCGGTGGAATAATCCACGTCGCCGCTCATCAGTCCTTTGGCGGCGATGCTGGTGG
>WNFR01004194.1_pt1 | contig 14845 bp, 13 predicted proteins | sample 5400221 | NCBI WGS metagenome assembly WNFR01 (sample SAMN13153357, study PRJNA577476) | soil metagenome | isolation source: 40 cm soil under Madrone tree | place: USA:California | collected 2016-06-14 | reverse complement strand
TCGACGTCTGGGCCAAGGAGCCGCCGCCGCCGGACCATCCGCTGCTGCAGTTCGACAATGTGCTGGCCAGCCCGCATACGGCAGGTGTGACCAAGGAGGCGCGGATGAACATGGGCAAGATCGCCGCCGAGCAGATTCTCGACGGGCTCGACGGCAAGCGGCCGCCGCGTATCGTCAACCCCGAGGTCTGGCCGGATTACGCGAAGCGCTTCGAGCGGACGTTTGGGTTTATGCCGAAATAGCGGCTCCGGCGGGCAAAATCCGGGGCGAAGATTTTGTCCGCCGCAGGCTCGATCGCGGCAATAAATCCACTGCGAATGGCCATTGGGACAAAGCGGCTGTTGCTATTTTCCCTGTAGTCTCGACTAGTTAGCCGCCAACGACCATTTTCCTGATGCACCCGGCATTCCCGGGGCAAAAGGAAAATGAGATGCGACAGGTAACTTCATTGCTGCGCGCCGCGCCCGCCAGGATCGGACGCCGTCTGGCCCAGATCGTCGCCATCGCCGCCGCCAGCCTGCCGGCCGCGGGCGCCTGATCGGCGCAGACCTCACCTCAGGCTTTTTTGATTCCTCTCGATCACTCCGGCACGACGCGCACCGCGCCACGCGCGGCGCTGGTCGCGAACGCTGCATAGGCCTTCAGGGCCGTCGTCACCGCGCGCTTGCGCGGGGCCGGCTTCCAGGCGGCTGCGCCCTTCGCGACCATGGCCTCGCGACGCCGGCTGATCTCGGCGTCCGGCACGGCCAGGTGTATGCTGCGGTTGGGAATGTCGAGCTCGATCAGGTCACCCTCTTCGACGAGTCCGATCAAACCGCCTTCGGCGGCTTCCGGCGAGATATGCCCGATCGACAGTCCTGACGAGCCGCCCGAGAAGCGGCCGTCGGTGATCAGCGCGCAGACTTTGCCCAGTCCCTTGGACTTGAGGTAGCTCGTCGGATACAGCATCTCCTGCATGCCCGGACCGCCGCGCGGGCCTTCATAACGAACGACAACGACGTCGCCCGCTTTCACCTTGTTGGTGAGGATGGCCTCGACGGAGGCGTCCTGGCTTTCGAAGATGCGGGCGGGACCGGAGAATTTGAGAATGCTCTGATCGACGCCGGCCGTCTTCACGATGCAGCCGTCCTCGGCGAGATTCCCCGACAGCACGGCAAGTCCGCCGTCCTTCGAATAGGCATGCGCGGCATCGCGAATGCAGCCCCCGGCGCGATCGAGATCGAGTTCGTCGAAACGCTCGTTCTGGCTGAAAGCCACCTGCGTCGGTACGCCGCCGGGCGCGGCCATGTAGAAATGCCGGACCTTTTCGCTTTGCGTGCGGACGATATCCCAGCGATCGAGCGCGTCGGCGAGCGTCGCGCTGTGGACGGTCGGAAGCTCGGTGGTGATCAGTTTTGCGCGATCGAGCTCGCCGAGGATCGCCATGATGCCGCCGGCGCGATGGACGTCTTCGAGATGGACGTCGGCAACGGACGGCGCGACCTTGCACAGCACCGGCACCTTGCGTGAGAGACGGTCGATGTCGCTCATGGTGAAGGGGACCTTGCCCTCATGGGCGGCCGCCAAGAGATGCAGCACGGTGTTGGTCGAACCGCCCATCGAGATGTCGAGCGTCATGGCGTTCTCGAACGCCTTGAAGCTGGCGATGCCGCGCGGCAGCACACTGGCATCGTCCTGTTCGTAATGGCGGCGGGCGAGATCGACGATCAGATGCCCGGCCTCGACGAACAGGCTCTTGCGGTCGGCATGGGTTGCCAGCACCGAACCGTTGCCCGGCAGCGCGAGGCCAAGGGCCTCCGTCAGGCAGTTCATGGAATTGGCGGTGAACATGCCCGAGCAGGAGCCGCAGGTCGGGCAGGCCGAGCGCTCGATCTCCTCGACTTCGGCATCGCTCACGGAACTGTCCGCCGCGGCGACCATGGCGTCGATCAGATCGACCGCGCGCTTCTTGCCCTTGATGACGACCTTGCCGGACTCCATCGGGCCGCCCGAGACGAAGACGGTCGGAATGTTGATGCGCAGCGACGCCATCAGCATGCCCGGCGTGATCTTGTCGCAGTTGGAGATGCACACCATCGCGTCGGCGCAATGCGCGTTGACCATGTATTCGACGCTGTCGGCGATCAGCTCGCGCGAGGGCAGGCTGTAAAGCATGCCGTCGTGACCCATCGCGATGCCGTCATCGACCGCGATGGTGTTGAATTCCTTGGCGACGCCGCCGGCCTTTTCGATCTCGCGCGCCACCAGCTGGCCGAGGTTCTGCAGATGCACATGCCCCGGCACGAACTGGGTGAAGGAATTGACCACCGCGATGATCGGCTTGCCGAAATCCTCGTTCTTCATGCCGGTGGCGCGCCAAAGGCCGCGGGCACCCGCCATGTTGCGGCCGTGTGTCGTGGTGCGGGAACGATAGGGGGGCATCGTAAATCCTTGGGCTGGCGCGTTATTTTGGGGTCTTATGCCCCCGCCGACCGGTGGATTCAAGCCACGAGCGCTGCATGCGCGCCCGCACCGGGCGCATTCCGGTAAGGCGGCTTGGGAATATCAGGCTCCAACGGCGGCCTTGCCGGGCCGTCCGGAGCGGACACGCCCCTAGAGCACGTCGGCCAGCGACTGCCCGTGCAGGTCGATATTCAGGCCCTGCATGCCGAGATCGCTGATTTCGCCGCCCATCGCTTTCAGGCTTTCCTCGCGGATCAGCGACATCAGGCCGCGCCGCAGCCCTAAAAATTCCGACGACATCATCATGGATTGCTGGCGCGGCCGTTCCAGCGGAATCGGAATTTCGGCCTTGATCGAGCCGGGGCGCGCCGTCATGCAGTAGACGCGGTCGGACAGGAAGATCGCTTCGTCGATATCGTGGGTCACGAACAGCACCGAGATCTTCAGCCGCTGCCACATGTTGGTGAGGATCTGCTGCATGATGACGCGGGTCTGCGCGTCCAGCGCGCCGAACGGCTCATCGAGCAGCAGCACCTTCGGTCCCGTCGCCAGCGCCCGCACAATGCCGACACGCTGTTTCATGCCGCCGGAAAGCCGGTCGGGATAATGCTTCTCGAACGCTTCCAGGCCAGCAATTCCAAGCAAGGTGCGCGCGGCCCGCTCGCGGCGCGAGCGCTCCATGCCGCGCATCTTCAATCCGAATTCGACGTTCTCGCGCACCGTCTTCCACGGGAACAGCGAATATTGCTGGAACACCATGCCGCGTTCCGCGCTCGGTCCCTTCACCTCTTCGCCGTCGCAGGTGACCGTTCCCGCGGTAGGTTTTAGGAATCCCGCGACTGCGTTCAGCAATGTGGATTTGCCGCATCCGGAGGGCCCGACGATCGAGACGAATTCGCCCGGCTTGACGTGGATCTGCGTGTCGGTGACGGCGGCGACCGAACCGTCGATCGTCTCATAGCTGAGCGCGAAATTCTTGACCTCGATGTGGCCTTGGGCGGTTTTGGCTTCGATCAGGCTCATGTGCGCCCCCATGGCATTGCCAGCTTTCCGGCGGATCGGATCAAGAGACTGGACGTCAGGCCGAGCACGCCGATCGCGATCATGCCGAGCGCGATGTCGGCGTACTGGACCAGCGAATAGGCCTCCCAGGTAAAGTAGCCGATGCCGTATTGGCCGGAGATCATCTCGGCGGCGATCAGCGAAACCCAGGCCACGCCCATCCCGACGGTAAGCCCGGTGAAGATGTGCGGCAGCGAAGCCGGAAAGTACACCTCGCGGAAGATCGAAGCTTCTTTGGCGCCGAGGCATCGCGCGGCGCGAACCAGCACCGGGTCGACCAGCGACATGCCGTGCAGCGTATTCACCAGGATCGGAAAGAACGAGCCGAGGAAGGTGATGAAGACGATGCTCTGCTCGTTGGTCGGCCAGAGCATGATCGCCATCGGCACCCACGCGATCGCCGGGATCGGACGCAGCACTTCGGAAACCGGGAACACCATCTCGTGGATGAGCTTGAAACGGCCCATCACGAGGCCGAGCGGCACCGCGACAAGAGCCGCGAGCGAGAAGCCGAAGATGATCCGGCGGCAGCTCAAGAGGACGTGCAGAAGGAATTTTGGATCGTGGATGGCCTTCGTGAAGCTGGCGTAGACCGCCAGCGGCGAGGGGACGTTGGTGAAACGGACGAAGAACACCACGCGGTATTTGGTCAGGAGGTGCCAGACGATCAGGAATGCGACCAGCGAGATCACGCCGATCAGGATCGCGCGCATGCGCTCCCTGTTGAGCCTGAACCAGCGCCCGGCCAGGACGCGGAGCGTGACGGGATCATTCACCGGCGCGGAGGTGGGCGGCGTCGGCTCGACCATGGTCGCGGATGTCTCGCTTTCCGCTGGTAGTCGCACGAGCGAGGGGCTGCTCACGTCTTGCCTCCGGTCACGGCCGATTTCATGGCATCCTCGAACCCGAGCACCTTGCCGTTATTCTTTGCAGCAAAGGCTTCCGCATCCTTCTTCAGCAGGAACGGTGCGATATCGCCGCCGGCGACAGCGAAGAAGGCCTGGTCGGCGAACAATTTGATGCCGCGCGCGGTATCGAAGACGTAAGCGACGTTGATCTTCTTGCCCTTGGCCTTGAAATCGGCGTAGGCGCCGAGCGTGCAGGTCGTGCTGCTGAAGGGGAGGATTCCCTCGTCGTCGACCCACACCTCGCCGGATTTGCGGGGATCGGCGATCGGCTTCTTGCAGAACTTGTCTTCGCCCGAAATCTCGTAGTTCTTGGCGCTGGCGAGCTGGGCGTCGTAGTCCAGCTTCATTTCGCCATAGGCCTTGCGGATGAAGCTGTCGTCGACCCATTTCCGGGGATCAAACTCCTTCATGCGTCCGAGATTCTGCAGCACCTTGACGTCGGTTGCCGCGGCCTCGATCAGGGCCGGCTTGATAGTGGGATCGGCGGTCATGTTGCCGCTTGGGCCTAAGAATATGTAGACGACTTCCTTGGCGATGCCGGTCCATTCCTGGATTTTTTCGGCCGCCAGTTTCGGGTCGGCGCGGAGCCACTGGTTGGCGGCGATGATCGCCTTGATGTAGGCGGTCACGACCTCCGGATATTTATCGGCGAAGTCGGTGCGGACCACGACGCCGTGCCAGGTCGGCAGGTTGGTCTCCACGCCGTCGAAAATCTTGCGGGCAAAGCCGCGAAACGGCAGCAGCTCGGCGAACGGAACGAAGTCGGCATGCGCGTCGATCTTCTTTTCCTGAAGGTTGGTCGAGCCGACTTCAGGACTCTGGCTGACCAGCTGGAAGAAATCCGCGGGATAGCCGCGGTCCTGCATGGCCTTGAGGACCATGCCATGCGCTGCGGATCCGAAGGGAACGCTGACCAGTTTGCCCTTGAGGTCCCCGAGGTCGTAATAGGGCGAGTCCTTGTGCACGACGATGCCGTTGCCGGAGCCGGACAGGCTGTAGGCGGCAACCGCGATCAGGCGGCTCTTGCTCTCAGGATTGCTCTCGAAGGTAAAGCCGTTCACGATGAGCGGATAATCTCCCATCATGCCGAACTGCAGCTTGTTCGCCATCATCGCGTTGGTGACGGGCGGCCCGGATGTAAAGTTCTGCCATTCGAGTTCGAACTTGATGTTGGCGTATTTGCCGTCGGTCGGCAGGTATTTCTCGAACAGATGAAGCTGCCGAATCACGGTGCCGGCCGTCACCGTATTGGTCGTGGTATCCTGGGTTCCGATGCCGATGCTGATGGTTTCCGCCTTGGCCGGCTGCGCGAGCGCCAGGGCCACGGCCGCTATGGACATCGCTGTCGAGAGTGTTTGAACGTGGCGGACCATTTTCATCCTCATTCGGTTGGATGTGCTGCGGTCCCCATGATTGGTTGGGGAGGCGCTCCCTGCAAATGCGGACTTGTGGTCATAGTCGATTAGTTGCCGTGAAAAGCCGGTTGCATACTCGTTGGGCAGTTTTGCCGGGCAAAGCCGTTTGCGTGTGCATCCCTTTTAATCCGAGGCTTGTTAATCCGAGGCTTGTTAATCAGAGGCTTGTTAATCAGAGGCTTGTTAATCAGAGGCTTGGCCCCGCATCTCCTCCAGAACGTTGGGAAGACAGACGACGATCTGCGACCGCTTCGTCAGCACGATTCGCTTCTCCTGCATGCGCTTCAGGCTGATCGTGACCCATTGCCGGGTCGCGCCCACCATGTGCGCGAGGTCGGCATGGGTGAAGGCCGCGGCGATCACCGTTCCGTCGGGATCTTCGACGCCGTAGAGATCCATCAGGTGCAACAGCAGGTGCGCGAGCCGCTGGGTAATCGAGCGGGTTCCAAGCATCTGCGCCAGCGCCGAATAGCATTTGCCCTTGAAGGCAAGCCCCTCGATCAAACCGATGGCAAGGTTCGGAATTTCGCCCGCGAGCGTTCGCAGTTCCTTGCCCGGCAGCTGCACGACGCTGCAATTGCTGGAAGCAATGCCGGACCATTGATGAATGCCGTGGTCGAATACCTCCGGCCCGCCGACGAAATTACCGGCATGCCAATAGGCCAGCGTAATCTCGCGCCCGGCCGGCGAGGAATAGAACACCCGGACGCGGCCGCTTTCGATCAGAAAAATGCCGTCGTGTTTCGCGCCCTGACTGAACAGCGTCTGTCCGCGGTTGAGGACCTTCCGGCGTCCTTGCTTCAGAACGGTTTCCCGCTCGCGCAGCGTCAGTTTCTCCATCAGGGAGGGCGGACCGCCGATCGATTGCTGGTTCTCGGTCAAGAGCAGGGACGAACTCGATTTCGCCCTGGTTGCCGCGGCCGAAGGCGGGTTTCCGCCCACCGTGTTTGTAGCCTGCAGCAACATTGCCGGTCTCCAGATCATTTATAACTGATCTAAAAAGCAGCAATCTTCGTGCCAGATTGAGTCAGCGCGGGAGACCGAAAAGATAAATAAAATCAATGACCAGCCAGGCTCGCCAGATAACTCTTGGGGTAGATTCCGCGATTGTGCCCATCGGAGAAGCAGATATTCAGGCCGTAGCCGAGATCAGCAACTTCCACGATCGCGATCCCCGGGAAGTGCTCCGGAAAGCGCTCGTCGAAGCGGGCGCGGGTGCAATGGGCGCATTTGCAGAACAGCCGGAGCTTCTCCGCGCTGAGGGTGGTGCAGGATCCGTCGGCTGCGATCATGGAGAGCGAGGCGAGATCGGCGCTCACCTCGCAGGTGAATGAGTCGGTCGCTAGCGGTGCCGTCATCGACATCAGAAAATCCTCTGCGCCAGAATTTACGTCGCTGCCGATCACCGGGATAGCAACTAATTGCCGCCGGGAGCGCTGAACGCAGCACGATCATGCTGCGTTACGGATGGTTCAGATAATCGCGCGACTTTAGATGATCGCGTCACGCTCACCTTCACAAAATTAGAAACTAATCGACCGGGAATATAAGTCCGGCGTTGCGCGACTTTGGTTTCTCTCCGAACGTTCAATCAACGCGTTTGCCTGTTTGTTGATCACGAAGCTGACTTCGATTTCGGCAAATGGGCCAAACATTGGCATTCTCTCTCCGGCGACAACTAATTGCTATCGCCGGAGGGGCAACTGAACAAATCTGCTGACGACGGCGGCGACTGCGCCGAACCAGGAGCGAATGATGGCAATGGATGAAATCGTCGACGGGCTTTCGGAAGTTTCCTGCGATGTGCTCGTGATCGGCGGCGGCACCGCCGGGCCGATGGCCGCGTTGAAAGCAAAACTGAAAAATCCCAAGGCGAATGTCGTTCTGCTCGAGAAAGCCAACGTCAAGCGGTCCGGCGCGATCTCGATGGGCATGGACGGGCTGAACAACGCCGTCATTCCCGGCTACGCGACGCCGGAGCAATACACCAAGGAAATCACCATCGCCAACGACGGTATCGTCGACCAGAAGGCGGTCTATAAATACGCGCAGAACTGCTACAACATCATCGAGGAGCTCGACAGTTTCGGCATCCGCTTCCTGAAGAACGAGAACGGCGATTACGCGGTCAAGAAGGTGCATCACATCGGCACTTATGTGCTTCCAATGCCGAACGGCGAGACCGTGAAGAAGGCCCTCTACCGCCAGCTCCGTCGGGCCCGGATCCTGATTTCGAACCGCTACATGGCGACACGACTGCTGACGGCGGGCGATGGACGCGTCGCCGGCGCCATCAGCGTCAACACCCGCACCGCGGAAATCCTGGTCATCAAGGCCAAGTCCGTCATCCTCTGCATGGGTGCTGCGGGACGTCTCGGCCTGCCGACATCGGGCTATATGTTCGGCACCTACGAGAACGCTGCCAATTCAGGTGACGGTTACGCGATGGCCTATCATGCAGGGGCTGCACTTGCGAACCTCGAATGCTTCCAGATCAATCCGCTGATCAAGGATTACAACGGGCCGGCCTGCGCCTATGTCGCGGGTCCCTTCGGCGCGTTCACTGCGAATAACGAGGGATCGCGGTTCATCGAATGCGACTACTGGTCGGGCCAGATGATGCTCGAGTTCTACAACGAGCTTTTGTCCGGCAAGGGGCCGGTGTTCCTGCAGCTCAAACACCTGCATCCGAACACGATCGAGGAAATCGAATCCACCTTGCACAAGGTCGAGCGGCCGACGCGCGGCCTGTTCCAGAAGGGGCGGGGCACCGACTATCGAACCGAATCGATCGAGATGCACATCTCCGAGATCGGGTTCTGCTCGGGACATAGCGCCTCCGGCGTGTTCGTCGACGATTTCGCTCGCACCACCGTGCCCGGCCTTTATGCCGCCGGCGACATGGCGAGCGTGCCGCATAATTACATGCTGGGCGCCTTCACCAACGGCTCGGTCGCCGGCATCGACGCGATGGAGTTCGCCGACAACCACGATTTTGCCGAGTTCGATGCCGCCGACGTCGCCAGGGAACGCGACCGCGTCATGGCGCCGACCAAGCGCGAGGACGGCATCCCGCCCAACCAGATCGAATACAAGGCCCGTCGCCTGGTGAACGATTACCTGCAGCCGCCGAAGGTCACGCGCAAGTTCGAGTTGGGCCAGCGCCGCCTTGCGGAAGTTCGCGAGGATATGGAGCAGCGCATGATCGCGCGCAATTCGCACGAACTGCTGCGCGCGCTGGAAACCCAGTCGATCCTGGATTGCGCCGACATGGCCGCCCACGCCTCGCTGTATCGCGAGGAGAGCCGCTGGGGCCTCTATCACCTCCGGACCGATTTCCCGGAGAAGGACAACGAGAACTGGTTCTGCCACACGCTGCTCAGCAAGCAGGACGGCAAGATGACCAGCGAGAAGCGGGATGTGGAGCCCTATGTGGTTCCGATCGCCGACGACGAGAAGGATCTCTACGACAAGCAACGCATCCGTGCCAGCGCGTAACCGCCCTGCAACGAAGCAACAGGAGATTTAACACATGCCTCTCGCCAGCTATCAGACCTCGGTGCCGGTCGTCGTCGACGATGCCAAATGCATCGCGGACAAGGGCTGCACCGTCTGCGTCGACGTCTGTCCGCTCGATGTGCTGCGCATCAGCGACATGACCGGAAAGGCCTACATGGCCTATGACGAGTGCTGGTATTGCATGCCGTGCGAGGCCGATTGCCCGACCGGCGCCGTCACCGTCAACATTCCCTACCTCCTGAGGTAACCATGTCGGGCCCTTTCGAATCCTACGACGATCTCGAAGACGCCGATGAGCGCCTTCAGGCCGCCGATCCGGCGGAACGTCGCGTTGCCATCATCGCGCTCGGCCATTCCGGGGATCCGGCCGCGGTCGGACATCTCGCCAATATGGTCCCCGACCCCGACGCCGGCGTGCGTCAGCAGGTGGCGATGGCGCTCGGGGAATTCGACGGGCCGGAATCCGCGACTGCCTTGGCGAAACTGCTGGTCGATCCGGAGCAGGCGGTGGCCTCCGTTGCAGCCGACAGCATGGCCGAGTTCAAGGACCCGGCCTGCGCCGACGCGATATTGCCGCTGGTCAAGCATGGCCACGCCTTCGTCCGCATGGGCGCGCTGCGGGCGCTGAAGGAATTGCGGCGCAAGGACACGCTGAAACCCGCGCTCGAAGCGCTCAGGGACAGCGATGCCGCGGTTCGCGTCCAGGCGATCGGCGTCATCGGCTTCCTGAAGCTCGAAGAGTCCATTCCCGCGCTCACGGCTTCCACCGGCGATTCCGATTCCCATGTCCGGCGGGCGGCGGTCAGCGCGCTGGCGTTTTCGCAGATGAAGCCCGCGGCCGAATCGATCACCCGCACATTGGGCGATGACGACTGGATGGTCCGCGAGATGGCGGCGGAGACGCTTGGCCAGAATGCCAACGGCTCGGTGGCGGCGGATCAGTTGATAGCGGCGCTGGCGGACGATTTCTGGCAGGTGCGGCTCAAGGCGATCCGAAGCCTCGGCAAGATGAAGATCGAGCGGGCGGTCCATCCGATCGGCAAATGCATCACCCACGAGCAGGCTAATTTGCGCAAGGAAGCGGCCGCGGCACTCGGCGAGATTGCCGACGCGGCGGCGGAACCGTATCTCGTGCTCGTGGCCAATGATCCCGATCCCGAAGTCAGGAAAAACGCGCGCTGGGGGCTGCAGCGGATCGCCGCCAGCAAGGCAAAACCCGGCGCGTAGTCGCCTCGCGGATTTCTTGAAGCCACGATAGTCCGGAGCGTCAGATGACGTATGTCGTCACCGAAGCCTGCATCAAGTGCAAATACACCGACTGCGTCGCGGTGTGCCCCGTCGATTGTTTCTACGAGGGGGACAACATGCTGGTGATACATCCCGATGAATGCATCGATTGCGGCGTCTGTGAACCCGAATGTCCGGCCGATGCGATCAAGGCGGATACCGAGCCGGGCGTGGAAAAATGGCTGGCGTTGAACGCCAGATTTGCCGTGGTCTGGCCCAATATCTCCGACAAGAAAGAGGCGCTCTCCGACGCCGAGGAGTTTGAGGGCGTGGAAGGCAAGTTCGAAAAATTCTTCAGCGAGGCCGCCGGTTCACAGTGAAACCGCCACCTTACGGATCGAGTAAGACAAACCGGAAAGGCGAGCCCTTCGATATCACCCGCCCGACGGTTGGTGCCGGAAAATGAACCTCATGTGTTACTGATGCCAAAGACGGGTGAGGCGCCCTAGCGTCTGACATGTGGCGCACGAAGCGCGTCGACGATAACTTTCCGACGCTTAAAAGGTTCCACAAATCCTGACGGATACGCATTCGGGCCGCGCCTTCCTGTAACGCGCGGCACATGCATTCGGGCTGATCTGCGAAATGTACATGTGGTAAATTTCGGCAGTTATGATTTGATTGGAGCGGAAATCGTATTCTTGCTAAGGTTGTAGAAGAGGAAAATTGCAGTTCGCGTGACAAAAATCGTCTGTTGCCTCTTTTTGGCCGAGTTCAAACGTTCAGCTTGAGTCGCATCTAAATCCGGTCACGCACTGCAGCATCGACCGCACGCATCAGTGCAGAACGCGAGACGGCAATGTCATCGTCTTCTGATCAGACACGGCGCACGGTGATCCTGACGGCGCTCGCCACGGCGGTGGGTGTGGTTGCATCCACACCGGCCGGTGCCGACGACGATCAGCCCGGCAGCGACGAGCGACCTCAAAAAGCCGACGTCCTGGTTTTCGCCGAGGGAGAACGGGCGGGCGAAGTCGTCAAGCCCGAGGACCTGAAGCTCGGCGGTCCGCCGGTGCGCGCCTGGCCAAAGGATCCAAAAACCTCCGTCGTCCGCAAGGGTTCCCGGTTGAACGAGGTGCTGATCATCAGACTCGATCCGGCCGAACTCGATGACGAGACGCGCGCGCGGTTTGGCGACGGCATCGTCGCGTATTCGGACACGTGCACCCACGCCGGATGTCCCATCACCGGCTGGGTGAAGGGGGCGACGGGCGACAAGGATATTTTAAAATGCTTCTGTCACAATTCCGAATTTGATCCGCGACAAAGCGCGCAGGTCGTATTCGGACCGGCGCCGCGGCGGCTGGCCGCGCTTCCACTGACGGCAGCCGATGGTTCCCTCACGGTAGCTGCAACATTTGTTGGAAAGGTAGGGGCACAACAGCCGGGTTGAACGGCAGGCCGGGTCGGATTCCGCGCAACACTGAAACAAGTGAAAAACAAACAGGGAGGTAGCGTCCATGACCACAAAGCAACGGTTATTGTCTGGCACCGTCGCGTTCACATGCCTTATCGCAACCGCCGCCGGTGCCGCTCCGATCGAGAATTACAGTCCGGTGACATCGGCCCGCCTCGAAAATCCCGAACCCGGCAACTGGATGCTCTATCGCCGGACCTATGACGGGCAGGGCTACAGCCCGCTCGACCAGATCAACACCACCAACGTCAAAAGCATGACGCCGGTATGGACCTTCTCGACGGGAGTGGTCGAAGGCCACGAGGCGCCCCCGATCGTCAACAATGGCGTGATGTTCGTCGCGACCCCGATGGGGCAGGTGATCGCCATCAACGCCAAGACCGGCGACGAGTACTGGCGCTACAAACGCCAGCTTCCCGACGACCTCTTTCAATTGCATCCGACCAGCCGCGGCGTCGGCCTGTGGCAGGACAAGCTGTATCTGGCTACGACGGACGATCATGTCGTGGCACTCGATGCCAAAACCGGCAAGGTGCTATGGGACACCAAGGTTCAGGATTACAAGAAGGGGCAGTACCTGACCCTGATGCCGCTGATCGTCGACGGCAAGGTCATCGTCGGCGGTTCCGGCGGCGAATTCGGCGTGCGCGGCTATGTCGTCGCGTTCGATGCCAATGACGGCAAGGAACTGTGGCGGACCTTCACCATTCCCGGCGAAGGCGAGCCCGGCCACGACACCTGGAGCGGCGACGACTGGAAGACGGGTGGCGGATCGGCGTGGATGACGGGCAATTACGACACCGACACCAAGACCATCTACTGGGGCGTCGGAAACGCCGCGCCCTGGCCTGGCTCAACGCACCCGGGCGACAACCTTTACACAAGTTCGGTGCTCGGACTCGATCCCAACACCGGGAAGATCAAGGCCTACCACCAGTACCATCAAAACGATTCCTGGGACTGGGACGAGGTGGAGGCGCCGATGCTGATCGACCTGCAAAGGGACGGCCGCTCCTTCAAGAGCCTCATTCATCCCGGACGCGATGCGATCTTCTGGGTGCTCGAGCGCCAGGCGGACAAGATCAACTATGTCGCCGGCTGGCCCTTCGTTCAAACCGACGTCTGGAAAGGCATCGAGCCCGAGACCGGCAAGCCGATCGTCGATCCCGCGCATAAGCCGGTCATGGGTACGCGGGTCGAGTTCTGCCCGTCATTGTGGGGCGGCAAGGATTGGCCGTCGGCGGCCTATAGCCAGAAGACCCGCTTCGTCTACGTTCCCGCCAACGATAATTTCTGCGGCGGTTTTACCGGCGAGAAGGTGCCGCTGGTTCCCGGCCAGCTTTGGCTTGGGACCAAGCCGGAGGATATCGGCCTGAAGGTGAAGCCCGGCGCCGATCATTACGGTGAACTGCAGGCATGGGATCCGGCGACCGGAAAGAAGGTCTGGCAACAGAACTACCCCAAATCGCAGCTGTTCGGCTCAGTGACGGCGACGGCCGGCGATCTCGTTCTGGTCGGCGGCACCAACGACCGGATGTTCCGCGCCTATCATGCCAAGACCGGCGAGTTGCTATGGGAGCAGAAGACCAACTCCGGAATCATGGGCATGCCGGTCGCCTATGAGGTGGACGGCACGGAATACATCGCGGTCCAGTCGGGCTGGGGTGTCGACGCACAGCGTATCCAGGACGCATTGGCGACCACCAATAATATCGGCGTCGAGAATAACGTGCCGCAGGGCGGCGTCGTCTGGGTGTTCGCGGTCAAGAAGTAATCGGCGGATCGAACCTGCCCTGGGGTAGGAACCAAGGCGGAAAGAAAAGGGCGGCGGACAAAGTGTTCGCCGCCCTTTTTGATTGACGCGCCCGCCAGGCGCGCGATGCCGTCTCACGCCTCCAGTTGCTTGCCGATCGGCAAGCTTCGGATGCGTTTTCCGGTGGCGGCAAAGATGGCGTTGATCAACGCCGGTGCGAACGGCGGCACGCCGGGTTCGCCGACGCCGCTCGGCGGGGTATCGGGGCCGGGCGGCACGATGTAGACGTTGGTCACCAGCGGCGACTCGTCCATCCGGATCACAGGGAAGGTGTCATAATTGCCCTGCTGCACCTTGCCGTCCTTGAAGGTGATCTCGCCGTATTTGGCGAGGCTGAGGCCCATGATGGCGGCGCCTTCGATCTGGGACTCGATGCGCTCCGGGTTGACATAGGTTCCGCAATCGATCGCGGTATCGACCCGCGGCACCGTGAGCTTGCCCTTGGCGTCAACGGCGACCTCGACGATGGTCGCGATATAGCTGACGAAGCTGCGGTGCACGGCAATGCCGAGCCCGCCGCCTTTGGGCACCGACCGTCCCCAGCCGCCCTTGTCGGCGACGAGTTCGACCACTTTGCGCAGACGCGCGGTGTCGATCGGATAGCTGTCGTAGGGCTCGCCATAATTCCAGAGGTCTTTCACGGAATCGAGCTTGACGATCCGCGGCGAGCCGATCAGTTCCAGCAGCATATCCTTCTGATCGCGTTTGGTGGCGTGCGCCAGTTCCCCCACCATCGATTGCACCGCAAACGCGCGCGGGATGTTTGACACTGAGCGGAACCAGCCGATGCGGGTATGCGCCGCGGCTTCCGGATTCTCGCATTGGATATTGGCGATCTCGAACGGCATGTCGACGAGGCCCATGCCGAGCTCGAAGGATGCCGCATGAGCCGCACCGGCCGCGAAGGTCGAGGCTATGGTGGGGGCGACGCTGCGGTGCCGCCAGGCAATTACCTTGCCGTTCTTGTCGAGGCCGGCTTCGA
>WNFR01004506.1_pt1 | contig 14846 bp, 12 predicted proteins | sample 5400221 | NCBI WGS metagenome assembly WNFR01 (sample SAMN13153357, study PRJNA577476) | soil metagenome | isolation source: 40 cm soil under Madrone tree | place: USA:California | collected 2016-06-14 | reverse complement strand
CGTCCACGTCCTCGAGCGTAGCGCCTTCCGCGGAAGCCATGAAAATGGGCGCGCTGTTGTATGGGCCGCGGGGAACCGCGGCCTCCCGCCGGGCCATCAAGGCCCGCGAGCGCGGTCCGGGAATTTCCGTGCGAATCTGAATCGTAGGCATTTCAGTACCACCCAATCGGCTCTTCGTCGAGGTTCACCCGCGCCGCCTTGCGTCGGCCATACACAAAAAAGAAAAACGCAGCCGATCCCACAAAAACGGCGTCCGGACCGCGACGACAAACAGCAGGACGAGGTCCCAGCGTCCCAGAACACGCCGCAGGTGCAGCGCTTCTTTTTCTGCCGGCGTGCTCGGCGCAATGACTTCTTTGGACAACCTTGTTCTCCGTCAGGTCGCGTGCACCCGAGCGCACGGGCGAAACTCGCTCAGTGCCCGGCCGAACTTGCCGCAGCAGCACCGCGTTCAGACTGCGCCTTGGCCAGCCCTGGGGCCACGTCTTCAAACGCCGCCAGGTGCCTGTCGATGTCCGCCTCGGTGTGCTGCCCGCGTTCAGACTGCGCCTTGGCCAGCCCTGGGGCCACGTCTTCAAACGCCGCCAGGTGCCTGTCGATGTCCGCCTCGGTGTGCTGCACCGAAATCGTCCATTGCTCGTCCCACCAATAGGGCTGCGCCAGCACGCCGCGATTCACCATGCCGAACCAATACTGCCGCCACAGGTCGACGTCAATCGTGGTCCAGTCGCGGTAATTGCGAATCTCTTTCGGATACAGCATCAGCGCTCCATTCACTCCCGCGCTAGCGACGTACGCTTGCAATCCCGACTGGGCCACGATGTTGCGGTAGCCTTCCGTGAGTTTCTTGCTGAGCTTGCCGACGTAAGCATAAGTTTCGCGCGTGAGCACCTCGCGAAATGTCGCAAGGCCCGCGGCCATCGAAATTCGGTTGGTGTTGTACGTCCCGCCGTGAAAAACTTTGCGCTGCGAGATCAGGTCCATCACCGCACGGCTCGCCCCAAACGCTCCGAGCGGCGTGCCTCCGCCGATCGACTTTGCCAGGCAGATCATGTCCGGCTTCACGCCAAAGAAGTCGCTGGCGCCGCCCCAAGCCAACTTCGCTCCTGTCTTCACTTCATCGAAGATAAGCAAGGCGCCGTTTTTCGTGGCGATATCGCGAAGCCCCTGCAGAAACCCCGGCTGCGGCATACAGAGCCCAACGTTCATCAAAATCGGTTCGAGGATGATCGCGGCAATCTCTCCAGGAAACTGTTTGAAGCGCCGCTCGACGCTGGCAAGATCGTTGAACGTCGCCACCGGCACGTTCTCGAGACTTGCCTTTGGTACGCCAAGCCCGCCCGGCACGGAAGTAGGCGCGTTGATGTCGCCGTAATCCTCGGCCTTTGGCTTCACGCTGACCAGCGCCGTGTCATGCAGTCCGTGATATGCGCCCTCAAATTTCAGAATTTTGTCGCGTTTCGTGGCCGCGCGCGCCATGCGGCACGCGTGCATGGTTACTTCCGTCCCGCTGGACCCGAACCGCACCATCTCCACCGGGTAACGCGCGCAGATTTCCTCCGCCAGCTCCCACTCCATGTCGTGAGGCATTCCGAAGGTAGTCCCCGCGTGGAGCGCTTTCTCGATGGCCTTCACGATCGCGGGGTGGCAGTGCCCGGCCATCAGCGCGCCAAAGCACAGGTTGTGGTCTATATACTCGTTCCCATCAATGTCGCGGATCTTGCTGCCCTTCCCTTCCTTCACAAAGATCGGGTAGGGATCATATGCACGGTAATTGCTGGCAACTCCCAACGGAATGCGTTTCAACGCCCGCGCGTGCGCGTCCGCGGATTTTCGTGTCCGCTTCTCATAAATCGCGATTTCCTTTTGCAATGTGTCGTGCATGATTTACTCCCATGCTTTCGGCAGGTCTATTCCCTGTAGTTAGTATGTATCAAAAACGATTCTGTGTGCGCGGCAAAGGCGCGCCCGCTCGTCAGCCGCGCCCTTTGAAAATTGTTCGCTACTCCTTCACCTCAGAAAAGAATTTTGAGCGCAAATTGGATTAACCTCGGGTCCCGCGCTTTTTGCACGGTCCCGAACGTCGAGCCGAGATTTGTAAAATTCCCGTCAGGAGCGAACTTACTCGTACCGAAGAGCTTCCACTGGATCCAGTTTTGCGGCTTTCATTGCGGGCCATACGCCGAAGATTAAACCTACGCTCACGCTGACCACTACGCCGGCCGTCGCCGCCCAGATCGGAACAGCGCCGCGCCACCGTAACGTAAGGCGAATCAGGAGCACCAGGCCGTTCACCAGCACAAGGGCGATCACGCCACCCGAGGCCGTCAGCGTCATTGCTTCGAGCAGGAACTGCCAGGTAATGTCGCTGCGCTTCGCGCCAATCGCCTTGCGCACGCCGATTTCGCGCGTCCGCTCGGTCACGCTCACCAGCATGATATTCATCACACCCACGCCGCCAATAAGCAAACCGATCGCGCTAAGCACGAGCGTCGCGACGTAAACCATCATCATAATGTTGTGAAACTCCGCGACTTCCTGCGCCGCGGTGCGAATCGAGAAATTGTCCTTGCCGTTGTAAGGCACATTGCGCCGCCGCCGAAGCACTTCCTCGGCCTGGTCAACCGCCTGATCCAGCATGCCCGGATATGCCTGCACGCGCATGTTGATTTCATCCGCGGACGGATACGTCTTTTTGAAAGTGTTGAAGGGGATGAGCACGCGGCGATCTTCATCGCCCATGCCAAAGCCGCCTTTCGGCTTCTCGACTACGCCGATCACGCGAAAGTCGGAGCCATCGATCATCACGTCTTTGCCGACCGCATCGGCGCCCGGGAAAAGCACCGGAGCAACATTTTCGCCCAGCATTACCACCTTTTCGCGGTGCAGGTCGTCGCCTTCGCTGATGAAACGCCCGGAGAGCGTCGCGGCATTGGCGTAGACCTGGCCGAAGTTGGCTTGCACGCCGCGAAAATCGATCGCGCTGACCTCACCGGCCTTGGTGCGCACGGTGTGCACCTGCATCCACCCGGTCTGCAAGAAAGTCGTAACATTTTTCAACCCGGGACACCCGGCAATCAGCGCTTTCGCATCTTCCAGCGTCAACGGCTTGCGCTGTCTCTCTTCCATCGGCGTGTCGCCTCCGTGGAAACCCTGGTCCCATTTGGAAATGAACGCGGTATCCGCGCCAAACTGCTTGATATTTTCCTGAATGGTTTCGTCGAAACCGGTGATCAACGCGGCGACCAACATGATGACGCTGACGCCCAGAACCACTCCAAAAACGGTGAGCGCGCTGCGCATTTTGTGCGCGCGGAGCGTGTCCATCGCTTGCTTAAGGTTCTCGCCGTATGCCTGCGCCATTTTGTTTTTCTCGGTAACCAGCCTTCAGGTCTCCGCTCGCAACGCTTCGATCGGATCCAGTTTCGCCGCCCGCGTCGCCGGATAAATTCCAAAGAAAAGACCCACCGCGGTGGAGACGCACAGCGAAATGATGACGGCGCTTAGCGGCATTTTCACGGGAATGGATGTGGTCGCCCCCACCAGCGCAACCACGCCGTAGGCCAGCAAGACGCCAATAATTCCTCCCGTCGCCGCGAGCACAGCGGATTCCATCATGAACTGCAGCAAAATATGTTTCTTGCGCGCGCCCAGCGAACGCCGAATCCCGATCTCTCGTGTCCGCTCCGTAACGCTCGCCAACATGATGTTCATGATGACGATGCCGCCCACCACCAGGAATACACTGACCAGGCTGACGGCGACGTTCGCGAGCGTGCCTGTCAAATCGTGCCACAGCCTCATGATCGAATCGGAGCCCAGAATGGCGAAATTGTCCGGGGCCTCATACGGCAAGTGGCGCCAGGCGCGCATCAACATGCGTGCTTCGTCCTCGCACGCGCTCATCATTTCCGCACTGCCGGCCTGCACGAAAATAGCCACCCAGTCACGCGGGCGGTGCAGCTCTTTTTCAAAGGTGTGCAGCGGCATGATCATGAAATTGTCTTGCGACTGCCCGAAGGCGCTGCCGATGCGCTCCGCAACCCCAATGACCTGATACTCATGCGTTTCCGCGCGCACCAATTTCCCGATTGGATCGACATTGGAGAAAAGCCTGTCCGCCACGTCCGCGCCGATGAGTACGACTTCCCCGCGATGGTCGTCGTCGGTCTCGTTAATAAAGCGGCCTTGCGCGATGTTGATGTTGCGCACCTCCGCATAGTTAGCGGAAACACCCATGACGTCGGTGTTCTGCAGGCGCGTGTTCCCGGAGCGCACCTCGATGTTGTGGTCGTCGAGCGCGGCGACCGCTTTGGCCGTTTTCATGCTATGGCGCATGCGCTCGTAATCTTCCATGGTAATCAACGGACGCTTCTGCGCTTTGACCCACGCGTCCTGACTGGTGATGATGCCGAAGCGATCCACGATAAAGACGTTGGCGCCCAGGTTGGCAATGCGGTCGGCGACGTAAAAGTTCATCCCGGAGACAACGCTCATCACCGCCACAAGGGTGGCTACGGCCAAAATTACGCCAAGCAGGGTGAGAAAGCTGCGCAACTTATGCGCGCGCAAGGCGTCCAGCGCCAGGCGCATGGTCTCCAGCATGGTCACGGCACCGCCGCGCAACCCGGTAAGCGCAACCCTGCGCCCGCCGGCAGCGGCGGTTACCTGCGGCAACTGCGTCAAACCTTCCAGTGGAGCTACACCCAACGGAACCTCACTCGCTTCTCTTCAACTGCTCTTAAATACGAGTTAGTCGGCAGATAGGTTTCCGTTCCTTATGCTTAGACGCAAAATTACACCCTTTTGCTTCGCCCGCTGATTAATAGAGATTTACGGCGGCGAGCGGCTGATTTCAAGCTGTATTTCGCCGGGATGGTTCGTATCTCATTATAAATGCGATACTTGCGGTGATTCAGAAGCTAGAGAGGCCAGCCTGGTGGCAAAACCGGGGCCCGCAGCCAGTGGTTCCCCATACGGCACTGTCCTGCAATACGCAACGCCCTTCGTCAGGCAACAGCGGGATACTGGGCCTGTGAGTCTGGCTGAAAGCCCGGTGCAACAATCCGCGCTGGCGCCGAATCCAATACAGAGGTTGACGGAGCTTCTGACCATTCCCCTGACTATGCAGTCTCCTAGAGCCATTCTTTTTGCCTCCTTGCTTGCGGCTTGCGGCGGAATTTCGGTTGCCCAGGATGCCCCAATTCCCGTTCCGCAAAGCGAAGGGGACGAGGCCCGCACTCTGCTCGAGCACGTGATCGCCAATCAGAAAAAAAATGATCTGGCACAGTTCACCTATGAGCGCCTGGAGCGCCTGGAAATCCAAAAAGGCGCGCCTGCGTCACATCCTCCGGAAATCAAAACGACGCGTGCAGTCCCGGCTGGAACAGGCATCGATCGTATCCCGGTAGGGCCGGATGGGAAGCCGGTCGATGCGGCGGCTTATCGCGCGGATTTGGAAAAGCTGGAACGCGCGCTTTCCTGGGCTGCGGAAGATGGCCGGGCACAGCGCGAAGCGTACGAGAAAATCGCGAAGAAACAAAAAGAGCGTTCGGACTTAATCGACGCGACGCGCGTGGCTTTTCTTTACACCTTCGTTGACCGCGAGCCCCGCGGCGATCGCATGCTGTCGAAGTACCGAATGGTTCCCAATCCAGCTTACAAAGCGGCATCGCGAGCCACTTCGATTTTCTCAAAGGTGCGCGGCTATGTATGGATCGACGACGATGCGGAGCAACTGGCGCGGGCAGAAATCGAGGTCACGGAGGACATTTCCATCGGCGGCTTTCTCGCCAGGGTCTACAAGGGCAGCCATTTGATGCAGGAACGCTACGAGATGGCCCCCGGGCTGTGGTTCGTCACTTATTCCCAATATGATTTCGACGGGCGCCGTTTGTTTATGAGCTTTTCAATTCACGAGCGGACATTTTATTCGCAGTACCGCCGCATCGGCCCCCCCAAGGAAGCTTTGCAAGCCATCCGTGCCGAGTTGGGCAAGTCGACTTCCGCGAATGCCGACCCCTGATAATCTGACATCATGAACCGCCGGGTTATCTTTGCGACAGCGGCCCTCCTGTCGGCATTTCCCGCCGCTGCTTCATTCCCCTATTCTTCATTGCCTGCGCAGGATTCGCCATCGTCTCGGTCACAAACGTCATCGCAGAAAGCAAGCGAACCCGAGTCACAACCTACGACTCCATCACATCAGGAGTCCAAGAAAACGAAGAAAGTCTGGACCAATGACGACCTGGGAGATGTCAGTGGAAGCGCGGTTTCGCAAGTGGGCGATGAAAGGAATAGTTCGCCAGGGAAAAACGCGGCCACGAAGCCGGCTAGTTCTCAAGTGGTCGCCGCCTATCGCAAACAACTCACGGCTCTTCAGGCCCAATTGGCTGGCGTCGAGAAACAGATAGCGGACTTGAAAAGCTTCAGCAAGGGCGAGGCGCCCGGTGCGAATGGCCTGCAGCTGCACAAGCGCTACTCCACGGAACCCGTCGAAGACCAGGTGCACAAGCTCGAGGAAAAGAGAAAATCGGTCGCGGCGCAGATGGACGCCGTTTTCGATGCGGCCCGCAAGCGCGGGATTGAGTCAGGGCAGCTGCGCTAGCGAACTGCTCAGCGAAGAGCGCCGCTCGCTCCCTCCTCGCGAACAGTCAAATGGACAACCGTTTTTGCCCGCAGTAACATTTCTGCGTTCTCTTCCACGAACCTATGGGCAAAAGGCTTCAGACACTGCGAACTTTCTCCAGCTTCCTTTTTGCGATTATGCTCTTGTGCCTCGGCAGCCCCCCTCTTATTTCCGCCAGTTTGCAGAGCTTCGCCACGGATCTTGACGGCAAGCCCGTCAATCCATTTCGCGCGGCGCCAGGCAAGGTCGTTGTCCTGATTTTTGTGCGGACGGACTGCCCGGTTTCAAATCGCTACGCTCCTGCAATTCAGCAGCTCAGCGCGCAAAATGGAGACAAGGTGGCTTTCTTTCTGGTTTATCCAAGCAAGAAAGAAACGGCCGATGCGATTCGTAAGCACGATCGCGAGTTTGGCTATACGTTGCCCGCCCTCCGCGACCCGCAACATATTTTGGTGAAGCAGAGCCAGGCGCAGATCACTCCGGAGGCCGCGGTTTTCGACGCCAACCGGCGGCTGGTTTATCACGGCCGGATTGACAATCTGTACGAGGATTTTAGTCACGCGCGAAAGAGTGCGACGACGCACGAACTGGCAGACGCTATCGAAGCGGCCATCGCAGGCAAAACGCTGAGCGGGAAGGCGACACCGGCAGTGGGCTGCTACATTTCGGATCTCGAATGACGGTTGTGCCCCAGAAACTAATTCGATCATCCTTGCCGCTGGTTTGCATCGCACTACTACTCGGCATTGCCCGCGGCGGCCGGACGCCGGCGCAACAGAAAACCCCGGCCCGGAACGCTGCTCAACAGCCACAAGTCACGTTCAACCGCGACATCGCGCCCATTTTTTATCGTGCTTGCGTTTCATGCCATCGCCCAGGCGAGGCTGGCCCCTTTCCCCTGCTGACCTATGCCGATGCGAAATCGCACGCGCGGCAGATCGCGGCGGTCGCCAAGAGCCGCTTCATGCCTCCCTGGCTGCCGGAAGAGGGCGCGCTGAAATTTGCCGACGAGCTACGCCTCTCCGAAGACGAGATCGTGCGCATTCAGGCCTGGGTGGAGCAAGGCGCAGCCGAGGGAATTTCCGCAGGCTTGCCGCCGATGCCGAAATTTGTAGAGGGTTGGCAGCTCGGCAAGCCGGACGTCATTGTGAAAGCGACGAAACCCTACGCCTTGCCTGCGAGTGGCTCGGACAATTACTGGAATTTCGTCTTTCGCACGCCCGTTGACCGCACACGCTGGCTCAAGGCCATGGAGATCCGCCCGGGCGATAAGCGCCTCGTGCATCACGCCAATGTTTTGGTGGACCGCCAGCAGAACGGTAGGCGCATGGAGTCAGAACCTGGCGCGGGCTTCGCCGGCATGGAACTGACCATCGAGTCCGAAGCTTTTGATCCGGACAGTCACTTCCTATTTTGGAAGCCAGGCTCGATTCCCTACATCGAGCCCGACGGCATGGCCCTGCGCTTGGACAAGGACACCGACCTGATTCTTAACACCCATCTACAGACTTCTGGAAAGCCGGAAACCATTCAGCCCACCCTCGGTTTGTATTTCACGGACAAGCCCGCCACCAAGCACCCGATTCTCCTGCAACTGGAAAACGATCGCTTGCTGGATATTCCGGCAGGCGAAAAACACTTTGTAGTGACCGACGATTTCACCTTGCCCGTGGACGTCGACCTGCTCGCCATCTATCCGCACGCCCACTATCTCGGTAAGGATTTGCAAGCCATCGCCAAATTCCCGGACGGCCGCTCCGAGACCCTCATTCATATTCCCGATTGGAACCTGAATTGGCAGGCCGTCTATCGCTACGCCCAGCCCGTGAAATTACCCAAGGGCACCGCAATTTCCATGAAATTCGTGTACGACAATTCCGACGGTAACGTGCGCAATCCAAATGATCCCCCTCAACGCGTCGTCGCCGGCAACCGTGCCGTCGACGAAATGGCTCATCTTTGGGTGCAGGTGCTGCCGGAAGACCCCGCTCAGGCAAAACGCGATCCCCGAGCGGAAATTCTGGAAGCCATGGCGCGGCACAATTTACAAAAGAATCCGGAAGATTTCGAGGCGCATTACAATTTGGCGGCTTTGCTGATGGGGGCCGGCGAAAGCGCCGAGGCTATCGCGCATTTTGCGGCGGCCAACCGCATCCGCCCCAACGAGCCAACGGTGAACAACGCCTTCGGCGCCGCGTTGCTGGCGGCCGGCCGCACCGAGGAGTCCATTTCGCATTTAACTGCGGCGCTCAACGCGCGCCCCGATTATTTCGACGCCCGCTACAACCTGGGCAACGCGCTCGCTTCATTGGGCGATTTCCGTGGAGCCCTTGCGCAATTTCAGGCCGCGGTCCGCATCAATCCCGAAGACGCCAACGCGGAAGCCAACCTGGGCAGCGCCTTCGCCGAAATCGGCGACATCAAGCAAGCGCGGCTGCACTACCAGCGCGCCCTGCAGCTCAATCCCAACCACGAATTAGCCAAGGAAAACCTGCTGCAGCTTAGCGGCAACCCCAGCCCGCGCTAGCCACAATATCTATTTCTGCGCAGCGATGGTCGTCCAGGGATACGCTTTCATATCGCGAAGCTCCGGCTTTTCCCACGATTGCTCGGGATGCTGCTGGAGGTGCTTGGCCGCAAGGAAGTCCATACCGCACGCGTGACCAGCCGCCGCGGTGAATTCCATCCTTGCCGCCATCTGCGTATCCGTAGCTTTGTTTTGCACCGCGCCGGCAGTGCCGAACGGACTTTGCCAACTCCCCATGCCCCGTGGCGACAGATCGACGTGCCCGCACAACGTCCGCTCGCTCGGCGCCGTCTTCCCACTGATGCTATCGACGTGATCGGCAAGAAATTGCTCCGCAAGCGTCACATCAATCTTTCCTTTGTTTTCCGCCATTAACTGATCCCATCGGCGGTGGCGCGCATTCGCGCTGACGCCCGGGTCGCCAACCGGAAAATCCGTTTCTTCCGCCGCGAGCTTGGGACTGATCGGAAAGTTCGAACCCACGAAGTAGCCGTCCGTCTTGCGCTCCAGCGTGACATTCTTCAGCCCCAGCTCCAGGCTCGCAATCTCGCCCTTTCGCGTGTCGGCGATCAGCCAGTCATTCGCGTAGCCGCCGTTGTTGCCCTCTTTGAAGATGCGCGCCACGTCATCGATCGACGCGGAATATTGCATCGCTTTTCGCGCGCGCACAAATTCCGGCACGCCGTCGCCGTCGAAGCCGTGAAAACCGGTGATCGTCGTTTCCGTGATGACGATGCCCGCCGTATTCAACCCGAAGTCATCCCCGCTGTGAATCAGCCCCGGCAGCCCGTCCATCACAAAGTGATAGCCGCGCGCCGGCACAATATCAAACGCGATCGTCCATCGCGCACCGTCGAGATAACTGGTCCAGTTGTTGTGCGCGATCACCACCCGGCCATCTTTTGTATAGCTCCCGATCGCCACAAACGCGCTGCAATGATCTCCCGCCGTTACCGTCGGAAGCGACGCAATCTTGTGCGCCTTATCATATTGATCGACGTAGTAGCTCCACTCCATCGCCGCGTTCAGCGTCACGATGTCCCAAATGTCCAGCTTCCCGCCCTGCGCGTTCACTCCCTCGACGATTCCCTGCATCTCATCGCGGTATTCCTGCTCCACATGAGGCCACAAAATATTCTTCGCGGCGTCCCTGAAAAAGTTCCAGTCCTTCCCGTTGTCGTGCGTCAACTCCAGCGCATAAACCTTGTAAAGGTCCTGGATTTCAGCGGCCAGCAAATATCCGTGTTGATAGCCGATCTGCCCCGGCGTTCCTTCCAGGTGCACGAACGTCCAGCCATTGACCGCGGGACGTCGGAAAGCGCCCTTGAGGCGCTCGTCCACCTTCGGCGCCATCGATGCCCCGACCGCCGCGAAAAAAATCACGCTGCACACCACCGCGATGGCTATAGCTCGCCGCACGGTTTGCTCCTTCAGGTTTTCGCCGCGCGCAGTCGCTGCCCGCGGCAAACGCTGCACAGAAATTATCCCGTCCCGCCGTTGCTGTCAACGAATCCACGCGCAGCGGATCAAGCAATAGGCGTGCCTTTCTCGCCCTTCGCCGCAAGCTTCTCGATCCCCGGTAAAGATTCCGGCACTGTAAGAGTTCGTTCCGCAACGTCTTTCCCTGTTTTCAGCGCTTCGACCATCATGGATATTGCTTGACCCGCGTTGGTCGGTACCATCACCGTCGCGGCCAGCGTCCCGCCGCGCACCCAAGCCTGCCCCGTCTTCACCAGTCCGTCGACCCCGGTAAACGGTAGCCGCAGCCACTTTTCCCGGTCCGCAATATTCGTTACACCCTCGAACGCTTTTCTCGCCCCCATGGCCATCAGATCATTTTGCGCGCCCACCACATCTATCTGCGTTTTGTTCGAGGTGTTCAATCGCAGCCACGATTCCACCGCGCGCTGCGCGCTTTCCTCCGTCCAACGCCCCCGCAGCGAAATGATTTGTACGTTGTGCGGCACCGCCATCTGCATGCCTTCCGTGCGATCCTGCGCCGCCGAATTTTCCGACGGCCCCTGAATGTACAGCACGCAGCCGCCCTTCGGCAGCAGCGCCGCAAATTGCCGCCCTTGAATCCGCCCGATTTCCTTGTGATCAGAACTGATCGAGAACACCGGCACTTGCGCCGTCTTGCGCAATTTCGGAATGTAATCCGCCTCGCGGTTCAGCGCTGCCCAGCCAATCTTTGCGCTCACCGCTGCCTGCGCCACCTGCGGAAACGCCGTGCCCCCGACCGGCTCAAAGACAATCGCGTGCGGACGCATCGCCGCGTCCGATTGAATCGCCTTAAGCAGTTGCGTGCTCTGCGTGATGGCGTCGCTGTCGGCGTACAGAATCTGCGCATCGACGCCCACTTTCAGCGCTGCCGCCTGTGCCGAAGCCGCCTGCTCGAGCTGGTAATCGTTGTCTTTCGTGGTCAGCGAAACGATGAAGCGCAAATTCGCCATTCGCGCCTTTCTTCGTTAAGAATTGGAAGACCCTGCCAGAGTATCGAAGTTGCGACTCCCTCGTATTAAATGGTTCTAGCGTTGTGTTATATCAGGAACGTCTGCCTTCAATCCGCGGAATGCAGCTTGCCATCTTGCCCGCGCGTTTCCCACTCGATGCGCACCAGCCAATCAAAATGCATCCCTTCCGTCTTCAGCCACGCTTCCAGCGCCTCTCGCGATTCCGCGCGAAACTCCACAAACATTTTCCCTTCCAGCATGTTGACCAGCACGCGTTCCGCATGCGCCGTTCCGCCGCTTTGCATCCGTTGCGCAAGATTTTCCGCCCCTTGCCGCGTCAGGCAAGCCAGCGTGTGCTGCGTGAGATAGCGAGGCATGAGAGCTCCCGATTTGGAATCGAACTCCTAAGTATTCCATACCGAGCACTAGTCCGCACCGCACGCGCTCGATGCGCTGCAAAAACAAACAAAGTCGCCTCTGTGCTCTCTGTGGTGAGATCTAAAGCAGGTTCTTCCGCTTGTACAGCGCGAAGCCGCGACTGGTTAGCTTCCCCAGTTCCCGAAACAGCGGCACATCCGGCGCCAAAAAATTAAAACAGCTCTTCCCCTGCATGCGCTTCTTGAGGTTTGCCGACATGCCTTTCGCCAAGGAAGCGTCCCAATACAGCGGCATCAAGTGAAAGCTCACGTACGCGCGCCCGCGGATCACCGCCCCAAAAAACAGCGGTTTGCCGTTGAGGCTCGGCGAGCGCGTCTGCAGATAATACTTTTCTCGCGTGTCCGCGTTGACGTGCAGATGCTTCTCATACTTCGCGAAGACCATCTTCAGCGCATAGAACGCCTTCGCAAAATCATTCGCGCGGTCCGCCGCAACTTCGCCAGCGCCGCGCGCGCTCTTCTGTCTTGCCATCGAGTTCCTCTGGGGACAGGCTCTCCGTTGCCCCGGAGTATACTGTCCGCTCCCCACCCTGAGAAGCCCCGTAACTCCGCAATCACGTAGCTCCCACTGGCTGACCGCGTCGCGGTGATGTACGCGGGGCGTATCGTGGAAGAGGGGCCAGCGGAGGAAGTGTTGCGCGCACCATCTCCGGCACCGGGAGTACTCAGGGTAAACCGGCGAGACGCTCTTCGCGCGCCTGGGTGATGTTGTGGGTGTGAAAGCAGTAGCAGCTGCCGCACTCCAAAATCCTGTTGGATTTGACATCGTGCCGAACTGTGGCGCAGCGTGCTGCGCCCCTACCCGATGCTGGCTGAAATTTTGCTGGCGTTCCGGCGTAATGCAGGGTAGAAGCCAGTACGAACGCGCCTATAAGGCGCTCCTGTGGGGGAGGGACCTCGATGGCAACCACTACTTCCATGCCTGCGCCGGAGGCGCAAGCTCCGATCAATCATTTTGGGCGTCTTATCGGCGTTTTTTTCAGCCCGAAGCAAACCTTCGCGAGTATCGCCGAGCGGCCTAGTTGGGTGGCGCCGCTTCTGCTGATGGTAATCCTTGGAACATGTGTGGGCGGGCTGCTAAACACCAAGATGAACTGGGGGGAGTACATCCGGCACAAAGCGGAAGAGAGCCCGCGTTTTGCGCAGCTTTCCGAGGAACAGAAGGATCAAGCTTTGGCTGGGCAGATTAAGTTTTGGTCTTCCTTCTCCTATGTGATCGCGGTCGTGGCGGTGCCGCTTTCGGCTTTGTGTTTTTCTTTAATTTATTGGGGAGCGTTCAATCTTTTTCGCGGCGCGGGATTGCGCTACGGATCTGCGTTTGGGATCACCACGCACGCCTTTTTGCCCACGGCGATCGCCAACATTCTGGCACTGATCATCCTTCCGCTGAAGAGCTATGGCGACGTCGATCCTGAGAGTATGGTAGCTACGAGCCTCAAGGCGTACTTGCCGGACGGTGCGCCGAAGCCGCTGGCCGCGCTCGGAAGCTCGCTCGAATTGTCCTGGATCTGGTTTCTGGCGCTGGCGGCGATCGGCTTTGCGGCCGCGAACCCGAAGAAAATCAAGCCGGGCGCAAGTTTCGGGATCGTATTTGGACTGTGGGCCATTTGGGTGCTGGCAAAAGTAGCGTGGGCGGCGATCTAAATCGGCGCCCTGCTACACTGGCGGGGTGAGCTTTTCGTTTGAAATAGAGAAAACGGATCCGACGTCGGCGCGACGGGGCAAACTGACGACGCTGCACGGCGTAGTCGAAACACCGGCGTTCCTGCCGGTGGGCACGGCGGCCACGGTCAAAGGGCTGACGCAGGAAGCGCTCGAGGAGCTCGGCGCTTCGGTCCTTCTCGCCAACACCTATCATTTATATCTACGGCCGGGACACGAGCTGATCCGCAAGCTGGGCGGCTTGCATCAATTTATGTCGTGGCCGCGCGCGATTCTTACGGATTCCGGCGGGTATCAGGTCTTCAGCCTTTCCGAACTGCGCAAGGTCGCGGACGAGGGTGTGCGATTTCGATCGCATCTCGACGGCTCGGAGCATCTGCTGACGCCGGAGAAAGCGGCGGAGGTGCAGCTCGCGCTGGGCTCGGACATCGCGATGGTTCTGGACGAATGCATTGAGACTCCGGCGCCGCGCGAGCTGGCGGAAGCAGCGGTGAAGCGGACGACGGAGTGGGCGCGGCGCGCGCGGACGCATTTTTTGGAGTACGCGCAGCGCAACGGCGAGCTGGCGCAGTGGCAATTCGGGATTGTGCAGGGGGCGACGTTCGCGGATTTGCGGCGCACGAGCGCGCGCCAGCTACTCGAGCTCGATTTTCCGGGTTATGCGGTGGGCGGGCTGGCGGTCGGCGAGACGCATGCGGTGACGTGCGAGATGGCCGGCGAGGTAACTTCTCTGCTTCCTGAGGACCGCCCGCGCTATCTAATGGGTGTGGGGCGGCCGGAGCAAATAGCCGATTACGTGGCGCTGGGCATCGACATGATGGATTGCGTGTTGCCGACGCGTGCGGCGCGCCACGCATGCCTTTACACCAGCGAAGGCCGGGTGCTGATCAAGAATGTGCGCTACGCCCAGGACCAGCGGCCGATCGATTCGCGATGTGCGTGTTCGGTTTGCCGGCGCTACACGCGCGCGTACCTGCGGCATCTTTTTGCGGCGGGAGAGATCACCGCGGCGATTTTGGCCACCCACCACAACGTCCACTTTTACCTTGACATCATGCGGCAAATCCGCGAGGCTATCGGGTTTGGACACCTAGCGAAATTCTCATCTGCGATGCACGCACGCTACGCGGAGGGTCCGG
>WNFR01004192.1_pt1 | contig 14847 bp, 11 predicted proteins | sample 5400221 | NCBI WGS metagenome assembly WNFR01 (sample SAMN13153357, study PRJNA577476) | soil metagenome | isolation source: 40 cm soil under Madrone tree | place: USA:California | collected 2016-06-14 | reverse complement strand
TTTGTCCGGGCTAGGTTCACTATTCGGCGACTTGCCAAAAATTGCGCGTGAAATTTCGCATCGAGCTACAGGTATAGGACTGCAAACCAATGTAGCTGTGGCACACACGCTCGATGCAGCGCTGCTCGCCGCGCGTGGATTCATCGGAGCAACGGTCATACCAGAGGGAAAAGAGGCCGCTGTTTTAGGCAGCCTCCCACTCGAGGTGTTGTTCGCAGACGACATTGATTCCGACGAAGCGGCAGAATTTCAAGAAACGTTCCGGCGATGGGGAATCAGGAAATTTCGCGATCTGGCGACGTTGCCTGAAGTTGACTTGAGCGAGCGACTGGGACAGCGAGGACTTGAGCTCCAGCGCAGAGCTTGCGGCACAGGCATGCGAACGCTGGTCTCCTCCGATCCGCCCCTGGTTTTCGAAGAAGCCACAGAACTGGAATTTCCGCTGGTCCTGCTTGAGCCGCTTGCGTTTCTGCTGAGCCGAATGCTCGATCAACTTTGCGTACGCTTGCAAGCGCGGGCACTGGCAGCACAAGAATTACAGTTGGAATTGACTCTCGACAATGGACGGCAGACTAATCCTGAAAATGCGGTTTTTGAGCGGACCATCCACTTGCCGGTGCCTCTGCTCGATGACAAAGTTTTTCTCAAGTTGCTGCAGCTTGATCTGAAGTCGCATCCTCCGGGCGCTCCGGTTGTAAAAGTTCATCTGCGGATCGAGCCCGCCAAGCCGCGTCCCGCACAAAATGGCCTTTTCATTCCTTGTTCACCGGAGCCGGAGAAACTCGAGCTCACGCTGGCAAGGGTCAATGGAATTGTCGGCGAAGGCCGCGCCGGATCGCCACAATTGCTGGACACGCATCGTCCTCAGACTTTCGAGATGCGGCGCTTCACGCCATCAACATCCAACAATGGAAATGGCCATGCACCAAACGATCTGGTGACAGCACTGCGTATTTTTCGTCCTCCGATTGCGGTCACAGTGAATCAGCAGGACGGCAGGCCGTCTCATATATCGTCCGAAAAACGACAGCAGATTGCAGGGGAAGTGCTGTGGGCCGCCGGCCCGTGGCGCTCCTCCGGAGACTGGTGGGAAAAGGACGCCTGGGTGCGCGACGAATGGGACATCGCGGTGCAGGAGAAAACCGGAATCGTGCTTTATCGCTTAATTCATGATTTGGTTTGCGGACAATGGTTGCTGGAAGGAAGTTACGACTGAACAGAATTGAATCATTGAGCGATTGATTCATTGAATCATTTGAAACCAATCCCCCGATGATTCAATGACTCAATGATTCAATGTACATCGAACTCCACTCCCGCTCGGCTTTCAGCTTCCTCGAAGGCTCTTCTCTGCCTGAAAGCCTGATTGCCCGCTGCTCTGAACTGAACATGCCAGCCATGGCGTTGCTAGATCGCGATGGTGTATACGGCGCGCCGCGTTTTCACATGGCCGCGCAAAAAGCAGGAATCAAGGCGCACATCGGCGCTGAAGTCACTTGCAATTTTTTATCACAGAGTCACAGAGACACAGAGAACAAATTTGCCAGGACTCATGGCGCGCGATATGGAGATTTTCACAAACTAAAAAATAAAGAAGCTTTCTCTGTACCTCTGTGTCTCCGTGGTGAAACCCGTCTTCCGCTGATCGCTTCTTCCCGCGCTGGCTATCAAAACCTATGCCGCTTAATAACGAAGATAAAGCTGCGCGCCAAAAAAGATGAAGGCGTAGTTTTCGCAGAAGAGCTTGAGCAATATTCAGAAGGATTGATTTGCCTGACCGGCGGAGATGATAGCCCGCTCGCACACGCGCTGAAGAATGGCGGCTTTGAAGAGGCACGCCGTTCAGTCGAACGGCTGATTCATATTTTTGGCCAAGCAAATGTTTATATCGAAGTGCAACGTCATTTCCATCGCGAGCAGGAGATGCGCAACCGCACCGCCATCGAGGTCGCCCGCTCTCTCCATCTGCCATTACTCGCCACAAATGGAGTGCGCTACGCGACCCGAGACGCGCGAGAACTTTGCGACGTTTTCACAGCAATCCGTAACCATTGCACGCTGAACACTGCCGGACGCCTGCTCACTCGAAATTCCGAGTGCCACTTGAAATCGCCGGGAGAGATGACAACGCTTTTTGCCGATCTTCCGGAAGCAATCGCCAACACGGTCGAGCTTTCTTCACGCCTTGAGTTCACGCTTGAAGACTTAGGCTACGAATTTCCTAAGTACCCCGTGCCCGAAGGCGAAAACATGATGTCCTTTCTTCGCGAGCGCGCTCGCGAAGGATTTCAGTTGCGCTATGCTCGCGCTTCTGCCGAATTGAAGGACAAAGCCCGCCGCCAAATCGAACGCGAACTGGCATTGATCGAACATCTCAAGCTGCCAGGATATTTTTTGATCGTCTGGGACCTGGTTCGCTTCTGCCGCGAACAAAGCATTCTTGTCCAAGGACGCGGCTCCGCCGCCAACAGTGCAGTCTGCTATTCGCTCGGAATCACTGCTGTCGATCCAGTTGGCATGGAACTGCTCTTCGAGCGGTTCCTCTCTGAAGAACGCGGTGAAATGCCTGACATTGATCTCGATCTCCCAAGCGGCGACGATCGCGAAGCCGTGATCCAGTACCTGTACCGCCGCTACGGTGAACGTGGCGCGGCCATGACCGCCAATGTCATTACTTACCGCAGCCGAATGGCATCTCGTGAAATCGGGAAAGTGCTTGGATTCGATCCGGAAACTTTGGACAAACTTTCTGCGGCTGTCGCGCACTGGGAATATCGCGATGCGAATGACACCTTCGACCACCGCTTTCGCGATGCAGGACTGGATCTGCGCCATCCGCGTATTCGGAAATATTTTGAGCTGTGCGAGTCCATCCAAGATTTGCCGCGCCACCTCGGCCAGCATTCGGGCGGCATGGTGATCTGCCAGGGACAACTCGATTCCGTGGTCCCGCTTGAGCCTGCGTCCATGCCAGACCGCGTGGTCGTGCAGTGGGACAAAGACGATTGCGCTGACCTCGGCATCGTCAAAGTTGACTTGCTTGGGCTGGGCATGATGGCCGTGCTCAAAGATTCGCTGAATCTCATTCGCGATCACTGCGACGAGGAAGTTGACTTGGCACACCTTCCCGCAAACGACCCCGAGGTTTATTCCACGTTGCAAAAGGCGGACACCATCGGCATGTTCCAGATCGAAAGCCGCGCGCAAATGTCGTGCCTCCCACGACTGCAGCCAAAAAAGTTTTATGACATCGTCGTGCAAGTTGCGATTATTCGGCCCGGCCCGATCGTCGGCCAGATGGTCAATCCTTATTTAGAGAGGCGGCAGGGGCGCCAGGAAGTCACCTATGCTCACCCCTCGCTCGAACCGGTGCTTAAGCGAACTCTGGGCGTCCCGCTGTTTCAGGAACAGCTTCTGCGCATGGCCATGGTGGTTGCGGGATTCACCGGTGGTGAAGCGGAAGAGTTGCGTCGCGCCATGGGATTCAAGCGCTCCGAAAAACGAATGCGTGAAATTGAAGCCAAACTCCGCGCCGGCATGGAACGCAATGGCATCTCGCACGAAGCGCAGGAACAGATCGTGCTGTCTATCACGTCTTTCGCCCTCTATGGATTCCCAGAGTCCCACGCCGCCAGCTTCGCTCTGATCGCCTATGCCAGCGCTTATTTGAAGCAACATTATCTTGCAGCTTTCACTGCCGCTCTCCTGAACAATCAGCCCATGGGCTTCTACAGTCCCGCAACCATCGTAAAAGACGCGCAGCGGCACGGATTGATAGTGCTGCCAATTGATGCGATGAAATCGGAGTGGGAGTGCACTCTGGAACAAGCCGTCAGCCATCAGCCATCAGCCATCAGGCAGACCGTTCGGCGTCGCTCTTCAGTCATCGACGAAAGCGCTGGTCGTGATTTTTTGCGTTTTGACCAAAACAGCGGGAACGAACCAGAACGGCCTCGTTTACGAGAGCACCAGCCCCGAAAGGGGCGGAATTCATTAGCCCAGGACGTAAGTCCTGGGAAAGTGTTCCATGAAACCGAGCCCCGTAGGGACGCCACTCTTGCACTCCGCCTCGGATTACGTTATGTACGCGGACTGCACGAAGAAGCTGGCCGCGCCATCGCGCGCGAACGAAACCGTGCTCCATTCATATCCATTCAAGATCTCGCGCGGCGTGTGCCGGAATTACGGAAAGACGAACTTAATACACTGGCCGAGATCGGCGCACTGAACTCAATCGGTCATTCACCGCAGAGGTACTCTTCGGCTTTGCACAGGACAGGCTCCGACACGGAAGAATCTTGGAATCGAGGCAAAGAAACTAATTTCTTCTCCGCGTCTCCGTGTCTCCGTGGTGAAGAATCTTTGGATCGTGGTGAGCAACTTTTCCATCGCCGCGATGCTCTCTGGAATGCCGGCGCGGCTGCGAATCCCTCTGGTCCCCTGCTCGATGCAATTCCCGAGCCCGACAACAAATCCCCATTAAAGATAATGTCCAACGAAGAACGCCTAGTTGCTGACTTCCGCGGCACCGGCATGACAGTCGGTCCGCATCCAATGGCCTATCATCGCGCACGCATGGAAAAACTCGGCGTCCGCCGGGCCACCGATCTCAGCCAAATATCGAGTGGGCGCAAAGTTCGCACCGCAGGTGGCGTGATCGCACGCCAGCGTCCTGGCACCGCAAAGGGATTTGTATTTTTAAGCCTGGAAGATGAAACCGGAGTTTCCAACGCAATCATCACTCCGCATTTATTTCAGAAAAACCGGCTGCTGCTAGCCACAGAGCAATTCCTGATGATCGAAGGCATTTTGCAAAATCAGGATGGAGTGATCTCAGTCAAAGCCGTTACTGTCTCACCTCTCCACATAACTCACGCCCAGACCACTTCTCACGATTTTCACTAAGTTCTAAGCCATAGTACCTAGGCCTCACCTGCTAATGCGGTCCATTCTGTTTGCAGAGGTATTCATGCGAAGTACATATCAGAGGTACGGATCAAAGGAAGGAATTCTACTAAGCTTGCCTTGCCGTGCGGAACGATTGCGGGAGCTGCCGTTCCAGTCGAGGGGAGCAAGAACGGCGACTCCCGCTTGTACTCCGGTACCAGCGTAAGCCGTACTTGGCTACGTATACTACGCACAAAGCGCAGTTTTATACTTGCTTCAGAGCAAATTCTGCGGACACGATGATTTATTGGAAGGTACGAAGCAGAACAATACGTCCGCGCTTCTTAGTCAGGATGCCCCGCTGCTCATACCCTCTGAGCGCCCGACTTACGGTATAGATCGTCGTAATCGCTAGGTCGGCGATATCTTGTCGAAGGGCTCGGCCAGTTATCGTTGTGGCATGCCCCTGAGTGTAACCGAAGTTGCGAGCCAACTCTGTCACAGCCCAATGAACTCTGCGATTGACCGAAGCTGTTGCCAGCATTCGGTAACGTTCACGCGAGTAGTGCAAATATTGAGTCACAATCGTAAACAGGTTTATTGCGAGCTGAGGCACTTCCTCGAGCAAAGCCACGATGGTCCTAGCTGTCCATGCATAAGCTCGCACTGGTGTATCGCTCTCTGTGGATGCCCGATAATCCGCGCCCGTAATTGCTGCTCTGTCGCCGAACACCTCGCCGGGTCGAACAAACCGAATCAGCCACTCGCGACGCCGGGTCGAACAAACCGAATCAGCCACTCGCGACCATCCGCAGTGATCTCATGCAGCCGCACACGGCCAGATTCAAGCAAATAAATATTGCTCGCTGGTTCCCTTTGGCGGAATACAAACACTCCTTTCGGCACCGGCTTCAGAGATGCTCGGCTTAACACTTAAGTCCTGGCGGCAATCCTTCGAATATGGCGGCCTTCTGGATCCTCTTACTATACGGGTCCAACGTGGCTATGGTTCTTCCAACGTCGTATACTGGGGCGCGCTCGTGCATGTCGCTACTGAAATTATACGTTTATGAAACGGCTTAGGTTTAAGAGGAAGCATCCGCTTTTCACGTTCCCCATTGCGAGGGCTAGGCGCATTTGGGAGAGCAGGACGCATTGTCGAGATCCGCCATGCCGGCTAACTAGTCGCTCTCTCCGAAAAAGCTGCGTACTCGGGTGCCGCTTTGTTATCCAAACGATTTTGTAGTCCATCAGAAGCTAGGTAACCCTGGGCCGAAGCCCATTATGGAAATCATTAAATTTTCTTCTGCCCTTAAACGAAATTTTTTACATACTAATTGACCATTCCACAGGCCCTCAGGTTTATCATAAGGACATACCCGCCACAAAAAGATGTATGCAGCCACCCGGTTGTTGCGTCAGCGTGTGGCCAACACCATTTGACGAGAATTTAAGGAGTAAAGTAATGGCCAAAGCAAAAACCCCTCGCACCACCAAACCCAAGGCAGAAAAGAAAGTCCTGCAGATGCCTGACAATGGCAACGGCCGGAACGGTTCGTCTTCTTCCGACTTAGAGTACGAAATTCGCCTGCGCGCTTATGATCTCTACGAACGACGTGGATGTGCTCCTGGCCAGGAAGAGCAAGACTGGTTCGCCGCCGAACGCGAGGTGCTTGGCCGCCACACCGATCAGAGCCACACGGCCTGAGTTGCGTTAGTATTAGGCGCCCTCGTCCACTGCTGAAAGCGGGAGCTGCGCATGCCTGACGTTCTCGTCATCGACGATAATCCAACGCAGCTGTGTGTGCGCGAAGCCGTGCTGCGCGGAGCAGGATTTTCGGTATTGACGGCCGAAAGTGCCGAGCAGGCTTTGGAACTTCTGCACGACCACTCGGCGAGCGCCGGTCTGCGCGTCATTCTTACGGACCACGTTCTTCCCGGCGCGAGCGGTGACGCTTTCGTTCGCGAATTGCGCGAGTTCAGCCCGTCTGTGCCGGTGCTTGTCATCAGTGGCATGGATGAGGCAGAGCAGGAGTACGTAGGCCTCGATATCAAATTCCTGCACAAACCTTGCCCGCCTGAAGAACTGATCCAGCAAGTGCGCGATGCGCTGAAATAGTGCCCAGTGGCTCGCCGGAAGTGGCTCGTCCCGGTTCTTCTATCGAGCTACTCACCATTTGATTTGCGTACTTCCTGTAATTCTGAAAAAATAAATTACCTATCATGGCGGAAGTAGGCAGTTTCGTTCTTCTGCTCGCCCTGGCTCTCAGTGCTTACTCGTTTATCGCCGGGCTGGCTGCCTTAATTCGAAAGCAACCTGGATCGGAGCGCCTGAGCGAGACGGCGCGCCGCGCGGGCATCGCCAGTTTCGGCGCAGTTTTTCTCGGCGCCGTCGTTCTGGTAACGGCAGCGTTTCGCAATGATTTCTCGGTTGCTTATATTTTTCATCACAGCAACCGAGATCTTCCGTTGCCGTATAAATTCGCGACGCTCTGGTCGGGACAAGAAGGCTCGCTTCTGTTTTGGTCGTTGCTGCTCTCCAGCTACGGACTGGTCCTTCGCCTGCGCCACAAGACGGACGAGCGGCTTTTTGCTCATGCCTCGGTGGTCATCGCGGCTGTGCAAGTCTTTTTTTTGCTACTGCTCAATTTCGCCGCCAGGCCATTCGCAGTAATGCAAGGAACACTTCCTCGGGATGGCACCGGACTCAACCCATTGCTTCAGTATCCCGAGATGGTGATTCATCCCCCGATGCTTTATCTCGGCTACGTGGGATTCACCGTCCCCTTTGCTTTTGCTCTGGGTGCCTTGGCGATGAGATATCCCGGCGAGAAGTGGATCCACATCACGCGTCGCTGGACGATGGTGACTTGGGGATTTCTAACATGCGGAATCTTTCTCGGCGCGCACTGGGCCTATTCCGTGCTCGGCTGGGGAGGCTACTGGGCGTGGGACCCAGTGGAAAACGCATCATTAATGCCCTGGCTTACCGGCACAGCCTTTCTGCATTCCGTCATGATGCAAGAAAAACGCGGCATGTTGAAGACATGGAACATGTGGCTGGTATTCTCCACGTTTTGGCTAGCAATTCTCGGAACATTCCTGACGCGGAGCGGAATTATCAGTTCAGTGCACGCCTTCGCACAGTCCTCCATCGGAGACTGGTTCGCGTGGTTCCTAGCCATCAGTCTGGCGGCGTTCATCTTTTTCTTTTTCAAGAATAGGTCGCACCTCACCAGTGAGCACAAGCTCGAGTCGCTGATTTCCCGCGAATCGAGTTTTCTGTTCAACAACTTGCTGTTTGTGCTGGCGTGTTTCACTGTGCTATGGGGCACGTGGTTCCCGAAGCTTTCCGAGTGGGTGGAGGACAAGAAAGTTACGGTCGGCGCTCCTTTCTATAACAAGGTTGCGATTCCTGTAGCTCTGCTGCTTCTTCTGCTGACCGCGGTTGGTCCGCTGCTAGCCTGGCGAAAAACATCCCTCGATAGCTTGAAGCGCAACTTTCTCTGGCCGGCTTTGGGTGCGTTGACGGTTGGGATATTCATGCTTATCTACGGCGTGCGCCCGTGGAAGGACATGTCTTACTTCTACGCGCTTATAGCGGCCATGCTGGCGGCAATGGTGGCGCTCACAGTGATTTCAGAATTCGTGCGCGGTGGACGCGTCATCTCTCGCCACACTGGACAGAACCTCGCAGCCTCAATGGTGCATTTATGGCACCGCAACACTCGGCGATACGGCGGATACATTGTGCACTTCGGCGTGGCGCTCGTATTCATCGGAATACTGGGCACTCCCTTCAATCAGGAAGCTGAGAAGGAAATGGCGTTCGGAGACAAGCTCGCCGTCGGCCCTTACACTTTGGTCTCACGTTCGTTTTCCCAGGAAGAAAATCCGAACCACAGCAGCGAAAAAGCCATCATCGAGGTATACCGGGGCGGCAATTTGGTGGAGACTCTTTATCCTGATAGTCGTTTCTTCACCGCCAGCCAGCAGCAGCAGCACATGCCAGCAATTCGGTCCACGCTGGCCGAAGATCTCTATGTAGTTTACGAGGGCCAGAACCCCGACTCTGGGCGCCCCATAATCAAAGCCCACCTGAATCCGTTGGTTTCGTGGATTTGGATCGGACTGATCGTAATGGTCTTCGGCACTGTCGTAGCACTGGTTCCGAATGCAGCCCCAGTACGCGCGACCGTGCCAGCAAATTTAGCTGCAGACATCCAGGTCCGCCCGGCTCCGGTGGGGGCCGGAGATTAATGCCATCGTTGCACATTTTGGCGACACGCTTGCGACTTCTTGGCGCCCTGTTTGCCGGGATGCTGATGCTGCTCGGTGCCGGTGATAATTCAGCGCGTATCGACCGGCTCGGCCATCAGATGATATGCATGTGCGGATGTAGCTATATCCTGCCCGAATGCAACCATCTGCACTGTCCATCTTCGACGCCAATGCATGAGGAGCTTGTCGCAGCGGTTGATCGCGGAGATGGGGACAGCGCGATTCTGCAATCCTTTGTTGAGAAGTACGGAACTGTCGTCCTGGCGGCGCCGACCACACATGGTTTCAACCGCGTGGCCTGGATCATGCCGTATCTAGCGTTGATCATTGGAATAACGGTGGTCGTTTTTATCGTGGGAATGTGGAGAAAACGGGCCCTCATCAAACCGTCCGGTGTTCCTACCACAATCCAGAGTACTCAGCTTGACCGATTCCGTGACCAAGCACGCAAGGAGACCACTCTATGACCTTGTTTGCTTGTGTCCTAGTCACTGCGGCTGCGTTGTATTACATTTTTCACCTCCCGGACACGATGGTCGCCGGCCCGGAGAAGACGCGGGTTGCCTACCTTCACGAACGAAAAGAAGTGGTTTACGAGAACCTGCGCGACCTGAACTTCGAATACAAGGCGGGCAAAGTCCCGGAGGTTGATTATCAAACGATGAGGAATTCTCTCGAAGATGAGGCAGCGGCAATTCTGGCCGAGATCACGGAGTTAGAATCGGGAGTATCGTCGGGACAAGCGGTCCTCTTCAAGAAGGGCCAACGGGTTTAGCTTGGGCGGAAATTATTCACGAACGATTGTGCTATTGCTAGCCGCAAGCACGTCATCTCTGTTTGCAGAGACGATCACCGGCAAGGTCACAAACGGTACTACGAACAAAGCTTCCGCTGGCGATGAAGTCATCTTGATCAAGTTGGCCGCCGGTATGGAAGAATCCGGGCACGCCACAACTGACGCTCAAGGGAAATTCAGTTTCAAATTTGATGACAGTAATGCTCCTCATCTGATCCGCGCGATTCATCAGGGTGTTACGTATCATCAGCCCGCGCCTCCGGGGACCAAATCCGTTGACTTGCAAGTCTACGACGCTGCGAAGAAGGTCATGGGAGTAAATGCGATTGCCGATTTGATGTACTTGCAAGCTGGCGGCGGAAATCTTGGCATCACACGCATTTTTGCGGTTGACAATACCTCGTCGCCACCGCGCACCCAGATGAATGACGCTAATTTTGAATTCTATGTTCCGGAGGGCGCGGAAATCGAAGGTGCCCAGGCACAAACCGAAGGCGGAAAGAGCGTGAAGATCGATCCGACCCCACAGGCCGACAAAGGACGTTACGCGTTCGTCTTCCCGCTTCGCCCTGGGAAAACGGAATTCCAGGTTGTTTATCACGTGCCTTACGCCGGTAAGGCTACCGTCGACCCGCGGTTGATTTATCCCTTGCAGCACTTCGTTGCCATGATGCCGCGGTCCATCGCGTTTGCTCCTGCACAATCCGGCGTGTATCAGGACAAGCGGCCACCCGATCTGCCGGACGCAGTTGCCGAGGTGGCCAGCAACCCGCAGCCAGGGCAGAAGTTGGCCTTCGATATCTCCGGCGAAGGCATGTTGCGCGACCAGAACGAGAACGCCTCCAACACTCCCGACGGAGCGACTACAGCCTCCACTGATAACCGTCCTGGCGGAGGGCTTGGCCGTCCTATCGACGCGCCCGATCCCCTGGACAAATATCGCTGGCCGATTCTTGGCGGCTTCGGCGCGGTGCTGCTGGCGGGTGCCTTCTACACCATGAACCATTCCAAAGCTCCGATTGCGCCTGCGCCATCAACTCCGGCCTCCAAACGTCCTGGAGCATTGCTGGAGGCCCTCAAAGAGGAGCTCTTCCATCTGGAACTTGAGCACAAGCAAGGCCAGCTTTCCGACCCGGAGTACGCCAAGGCCAAAGCAGCGCTGGATCAGACGCTCGCGCGGGCCATCAAGCGCAATCGCTGAATTCACTTTGTCGCGCAAGACTCCCCAACTTTGCCGTTCCCTGGGAGATGAAGCTGGCGGCTCGAATATAGCATCTATTCCCTAGGGGCAACCTTTATGGGGAACACCTTTAAAACTGCGTTTCTGCTGACCGCGCTTACGCTGCTGCTGATGTTCATCGGCCGAATCTTCGGTGGCCAGAACGGCATGCTGATCGCATTGATCATCGCGGCTGTCTTGAACTTCGTCTCCTATTTTTATTCTGACAAGCTCGCACTGGCCATGTATCGCGCCCAACCGGTGACGCGAGAGGAGCTTCCTCGCGCTTACCAGATCGTGGAGCGGCTCACGCAGCGGGTTGGAATCCCGATGCCCAAGATTTACGTGATCCCAACTGAATCGCCTAATGCCTTTGCTACTGGGCGGAATCCCGACCACGCATCGGTTGCGGTGACCCACGGAATACTTGGCCTGCTGAACGATGAAGAACTGGAAGGCGTTTTGGCCCACGAACTCGGTCACGTGCGCAATCGCGACATCCTGATCAGCTCGATTGCCGCGACTATCGCGGGTGCAATCACTTATGTGGCGGATATAGCGCGATGGGGAATGATCTTCGGCGGCTACGAACGCGATAGCAATAACCGCGGTGGAGGACTGGGCGCGATCTTCATGCTCTTTCTAGCGCCGCTCGCTGCTATGCTGATTCAGCTGGCCGTCTCTCGTTCTCGTGAATACCAGGCCGACGAAACTGGCGCACGCTTGACTGGAAATCCATACGCGCTGGCCAGCGCTCTGGCTAAGCTCGATGCCTATTCGAAGCGTGTGCCGCTACCAGCCACTCCCTCGACCGCGCACCTGTTCATCATCCAGCCGTTCCTGGGAATGAGCTTCGGGAGCCTATTTTCGACGCATCCTCCGACTGCAAAGAGAATTGAACGGCTGACGGGAAGGCCGGCAGAGTTTATGCAGTGAAGAGTCAAGTTCGGGCCACGGATTTACACGGATCTTCACGGATTTTATTTTTCCCTGTTCTTGATCCGTTGAAAATCCGCGTAAATCCGTGGCTAAGAAGTTGACTTGCCAAGAGCCGATAGCTGCCTTTTCGAGTCACCAAGGTAACCAATACGGGCCCATGCCCGCATAGTAGAATCGCCTCCATGCCCCTGGAAACTGTGATTGCCGCGTCGCATCGGGCCTCACGCCTGGAAAATGAGCTTAAAAAGGTCATTCGCGGCAAGGATGACATCGTTCGTCTGGCGCTGGTTTCGGTTCTTGCCCGCGGTCATTTGCTGATCGAAGGCGTTCCGGGCGTCGGCAAGACTACTCTGGCACACGCTCTGGCGCGCGCTTTAGGCTGCAGCTTCCAGCGCGTGCAGTTCACCAGCGACATGCTTCCGTCCGACATTTTGGGTATCTCGATCTACTCGGCAACCGAGCAGAAGTTCGAATTCAAGCGAGGCCCGATTTTTACTAATGTGCTGCTCGCCGACGAAATCAATCGAACCACGCCCAAAACTCAGTCGGCCTTGCTTGAAGCTATGAACGAGGGCCAGGTCACAGTTGATGCGACCAGCCATCAGCTTCCGCAGCCGTTCCTGGTAATCGCCACTCAGAATCCGGTTGAGCATCACGGAACATATCCGCTGCCCGAATCGCAGCTCGACCGCTTTCTCATGCGCGTCCACATGGGATATCCGGATAGCAAGTCCGAACGCGAAATCCTTCGCGCCGAAGCCGGCACTGCACAACTGGAGAATCTCGAAGCAGTACTCACCGGCACTGACGTGCTTGAAATGCAGCAGGTTGTTACAGAAGTTGAGGTCGAAGATTCGCTCATCGCCTATGCCCTTGAAATCGTCGCCCGTACCCGCAAGCACGAAAAGCTTACGCTCGGAGTGTCACCGCGTGGCTCGCAAATGTTATATCGCGCTGCACAAGCTATGGCTTTTCTGGATGGCCGCAGCTTTTGTGTCCCCGAAGATTTCAAGCCGCTGGCTGTGCCAGTCTTCGCTCACCGAGTCGCGATTCACGGTATGCACTCTTCCGGCATAAAGAAATCAGTGCGCACGGAAGAGGTCATTCAGGACATTGTGGATTCAGTCCCCGTGCCCGTGTAGCGCGTGACGTTTGCTGCACCTGCCTGCAGCATCACACCCTAATCGAGATGTCATTCCGAACGGCTTCAGCCGTGAGGAAGCTGCTGTTCGCACGCGCCATCGGTGCTGCGGGAAAAAAGCAGGTTCCTCACGGCTAAAGCCGTTCGGAATCACAGTACTTGGAAATGCGTTTTGTTGCGTGCGCTCATTTACACGATCTCATTTACTATTCCCGGATGAACTTCCTGCGCTTTTTGATGCTGCTTGCATTGTCAGTCTGGCTGGGCGGACTCATCTTCTTCCCAGTCGTTGCCCAGACTGCCTTCTCGACGCTTCCATCAACTCACATGGCAGGACTGGTAGTACGAAGCTCGCTGCTGAAGCTGCACTGGATGGCTTTCGCCTTCGGGTTTGTGTTCCTCGCAAGCTCTTTAATGTACAACCGCACCATGCATGGAAGCTTTCGCGCATTCGAATTTAGGCACTTGCTCGTGGTCCTGATGCTCGCATTTACCGCGATCTCACAATTCAAGATCATCCCGCGCATGGATACTCTCCGCGCCTCAGTCGGGGAAATTGCGTCTCTCTCATCTGATAGTCCCATCCGCCTGCAATTTGATTCACTCCATGTGTGGTCGACGCGAATAGAACAGACCGTACTCGTGCTCGGCTTAATTGTTCTGTACTCTACATCACGCAGAATCGGTTCCTCGCAAGCGTAGGTACAACCGGCACGAATCATTTATTCTTTTCGTTTGAGGTTTTTGCGCTTGGCCTTTTGGCTTAGCTGATAGCTGACGGCTGAAAGCTGATAGCTTCTCTTATGAAAACTGGAATCATCGGCCTGCCGCAGGTAGGCAAAACATCTCTGTTCAGAATTCTCACCAAGGCGCATCTTTCCTCTGCGCCTTCCAATCCACGCGAGGCACATGTTGGAGTCGCGAAGGTCCCGGACGATCGTCTCGACCGCCTTGCCGCTCAGTACAATCCGAAAAAACTGACGCATGCATCAGTGGAATACGTCGACCTCGGAGCCATCGGGCAGGACGCGCTCAAAGAATCCGGCTACATCGGCCATCTTCGGAATGTGGATGCGCTTGCTCACGTAGTCCGCGCCTTTGAAGATGATTCCATTCCGCACGCTGGACCGATTGATCCCGTCCGCGACATAAAAAACGTGGAGTTTGATCTCATGGTCAGCGATCTTGGCCAGATCGAAAAACGACAGGAGCGCGTAGAAAAGGATTTGAAGAAGATGCGCTCGGCGGATCTGGAAAAAGAACTCGAGCTGCTGAAACGGGCGCGAACGCAGATTGAATCCGAGCGCCCGCTGCGCGAAATGGAAATGACTCCCGAAGACAAGAAACGCTTTCGCGGCTTCATGTTCCTCAGCGAGAAGCCGATCCTCTACGTGTTGAACATTGGCGAGAGCACGGATTTGGGGAAAGACCTGGAAGCTGCGGTTGCGAAGTACGGTGTGACCGAAATCGCGTCACGTCCCAACGCCGGAGCCACTGCCATCTGTGGAAAGGTCGAAGCCGAGCTCGCCGAGATGAGCGACGCCGATGCCTCTGAATTCCTCGCCAGTTATGGGCTTCTGGAGA
>WNFR01004191.1_pt1 | contig 14848 bp, 15 predicted proteins | sample 5400221 | NCBI WGS metagenome assembly WNFR01 (sample SAMN13153357, study PRJNA577476) | soil metagenome | isolation source: 40 cm soil under Madrone tree | place: USA:California | collected 2016-06-14 | reverse complement strand
CGCCTGTCAAGCTGAACTTTGCTGTCAAGGACAATCTTCGCCAACTGCCTCAGGGAACCAGGGCTGAACTTTGGTTGATCGGCCGCGAAGCTCTCACCAATGTGATGAAACATGCAGCCGCAAGCAAGGTGCAGATTGAGCTAGGCGTAAAAACCGGCGAAGTGAGGCTTCACGTCCATGACGACGGCAGAGGATTTGTTGTCCCTTGCGGTACGAGAAACCATGATGAGCTTGGCCTCACCAGTATGCGGACACGTGCGCAGCGTCTCGGTGGCGAAGTCGTTGTTGAGAGCCGCCCCGGGCTTGGTACGTGCGTCATAGCGCGAATGCCAGTCCCATCCCGCTCCGTGCCTATCGCGGCGTAAGAGCCGAACTGGTGCGTCTCCACAAACAATAGCGCTGGAGTCATAAGCGCAGCTTTATCTAGTCGGTGACCCGATTCTAAGTCCGCTCTCGACTTCTGAGTCTATCCTCATGACGAATTGTCGGGCGCGTGGAAGGTCGTTAACATGCCGTCATTCCATTCAAAACTTAAATTCCGCGGGTCGGAATTGGGAGTGACAAGTGCCAATTGAGACGTTGAGGTTAACTGGTAGTGTAATTGAGGTTTCCCGTCGCGGGCTCTACCTGGACGAGCGCGAACGCATCACGGTCGCAGTCGAAGGGGCGGAACCGTTATATGCAGAGATCAGGGTCCCTAACACGCAAGGTTGGGTTCTGGGGCAAAAGTTGATGGTGATTATGGTGGTGAACGCGGCCCCTTATGCCAGAGAAATTGCCGCGTGATTCAAACGTCCCTGTGCTACAGCACGAATGTGCTCGTGCGGTAGCACAGGAACGTCTCATTTTTTCCAGTTTCAAAATTAGGCCACGCGCCGTATCTCGACGGGAATCGCTGGCGCGCTATGGGCGGCAACGGCTAACATCACATAGGACCAGCCTCGGAGGATCAGTGAAATACCAACTGACAGGCCCAGGAACCAGAGGCCCGACGATGGCCAGTTCACCCAAAGCAGCACCCCGAGAGCGACCGTCACGGCGCCGTCGAAAACCGCCCATCCCCAGTTGGGGAATTTCAGGCGGATCGCGGATATAAGCCGAAACGTCCCGATTACAGTGAAGAACGACGCAAATAGTAAGGTCCAAGCTAGTGCACCGGCAACAGGGTGCGTTACCACGAGCAGGCCGACCAGTATCCCCAGGATGCCTGCTATCAAGTGCAGGAAAATTCCGCCCCATCCGCGAACTCGAAATGCGTGCACGGCTTCAATGATGCCACTCACTACCAGTAACCAGCCCAGGACCATTACTGTGCCAATCGTCGCAGCCGGCATGATGAACAACGCCACCGTCCCGAGAAACACCATGACGATTCCAAGCGCGAGGAACCATCCCCACCTGTGTCTCAGACGGTCAAAGTCGAAGAATAAAGGAGTTGTGGCCATGTTCCCTCTCGTAAGTTCGCAAATGTAGGATTCGAGTCTCTACTTCGGAATGCTAGCGACCCCATTTGGCTATAACAATTCCCGTCGTGACCGAATTCTTCGTACTAAAGAAGTCGTAATACCGACTATTTCTGGATTAGTAAGTTTTGCTAGCAGTCAGGTCGATCACTGGTTCAGGAGGCTATGGATCGTGGTTGCAGTTAGCCGCATCTCATACGCCGAGAGGTTCGTGACAAGATGCCGTTGATTCGCGTCTGCAAAAATTGCGGAGCCAAGAACCGGGTGCCCGCGAAACATCTTGCCGATACCGGCCGTTGTGGAGTGTGTAAGTCACCTTTGCCGCCGGTTGACGAACCCCTGGATGTGGATCCTGAGCAGTTCGACGAAATTGTTCAGAATGCGCGCGTCCCGGTGCTGGTAGATTTCTGGGCGGCATGGTGCGGCCCATGCCGAATTGCCGCGCCGGAGGTCGCCCGGACTGCAGCCGACATGGGGGGCCGCGCCATCGTAGTCAAAGTTGATACTGAGAAGTACCCGCAGCTGGCGGGGCGCTATCATGTGCAGGGCATTCCCCACTTTGTGGTTTTAAATGCGGGACGCCCAGTTACGCAGCAGGCGGGCGTTGTTGACCATACCCAGATGGAGAACTGGCTCAAATCCGCTGGCTCGGTTAGTGTCGCCTGACGCAGACGCGGTACCAGGACCGACATCTGCGCCATCGTTCTCTTCCCTATCGTCTGCGCTGAGAGTCTCGCCCTTAGACCGATTTACCACTACCGCCACGTCAAATTTCGAGTAGTACTTCTTGATGTCGGGCTTGCCATATTTTTCCCGGAACTTGTCGACGATTGCAGAAACTACTTTTGGATCCTTGACGATGGTGGCTTTGAACTCCGCCTCCGCCCCCGGGCTGAAATCCGAATACGAGGATTGCGAAGCACGTTCTTGTACCACTGGGTGTCGGAACCCTGAACAGGTCACAGATAGAGTTTGTCTCCCTCGACTACAAACCATACAGGCCGGGAGATCCAGCGTCCGGACTTCCTTCCGATTACGCTGAGCCTGATCTCGCGGTACCGCTCGAGCCTGTCCCGAAGGACATCTTTCGATTGTGACGTGGTATTTGATCGCGTTTGAACTGTCACCGACGTTATCTCCCCCCAAACCAATTCGAGCCTGTCCTCGTTCGATCCGCTTCAGGCTTCGATCGTAATCCGGTTCTCCACCGAGAGAATGCCGGGAGCCGACCAAGCCACTCGCTCGGCTTCTTCTCTTTCAAGCCCAGGATCGAACTGTTCCTTTCAAGATAGCTTTGCTGCCTTGCACCTCAACGATGATCCTTTGACGATGACTCCAATCTCGTTAGGCTGAAGCCGCGCATCCCATTTCAATTCAGCCAGGACATCTCTCTGAATTTCCTCGTCCGTCTTGGTTACGGTTGCAACCGCCATACTTGTCTCTTGCTCCCACTATCGTGGAATGTTTTCGTCGTCCTGCCAAGCTGTGATCGTAATAATCTGCTGTAGCGATAGCAATTCGTCGCAGGGATAAAAGAAGATCATAGACAGGAGTTTAAGACCCATTCCACCGACCGTGGAAGGGGTGCGTACTACGTACGCGCTAGGTTCTAAGCACCGCAACACGGCTTTAGTTCGCAACTTTCTGCAAAGTTGCCGCCGCGCAGATGAGGACTTGCGCTGCACCGGCGTAAGTTCCAAAAATACGACATCCGTAATAGTCGAAAATCCGAACACAAGCGAATTGTGTCTCTCCCTGATTCATTTCATCATGGGTTCAGCTTCGAATCGAACGTTGGGTTGCGGCCAACGTTCTCCCATGCCGTGTACCAAACGCTGCAAAGGTGGCCTACAGTGATCTTGTCTGGGTGGAAGGAAATTGCCAAGTATCTGAATTCCGGTGTCCGTACCAGTCAACGTTGGGAAACCTCGGGCCTACCGGTACAACGCCCGGTTCACAGCAAGCGTTCCCCGGTCCTGGCTCAATCCGAAGACATCGATCGCTGGCTGCACAATTCCGCCCTTATCGACGGCAACGGCGCCAGTGACCCGGTGCATGTTGAACAGCAACAACTTTGTCTCGAGATGAAGCGAAAGATACAAACCTTGCAATACCAGATAATCGCCCTTCGGAAGGAACTTGACACCATTCGAGGACTCCGAACATCCGCCTCGGCCGGAACCCGAACGTCTCCGGTTGTGTGAAGATCCGTCATTAACTGCCCCAACCCTCGTCAGCCAAAAAGAAAGGCCCCGGAATCTATCCGGGGCCATTTTTGTTGCGAGCCGGCTAGAACGTCAGAGTTCCTTTGACTTGGATGAGTCTAGGCGAGGCGTCACCACCCAGGAATGATCCCAAAATACTGGTCGGCACACTCACTGTGTTAATGATCGAACCAAAATCTGGATTCGAAATATCGCCGACGGGCTGATCAAAGTTCGGGTGGTTGAGAATGTTAAAGAATTGGAACCCGATTCCGAGGTAGCTGCCTTCGCTAATGGGCAAATGGAAGTTCCTCATCACCGTTAGGTCGGTGTCGAAGAAGTGCGGGCCCCAAACTTGATTGCGTCTCTGGTTCCCGAAACCGTTTACAGCTGGAGTGAATTGAGCGGTACGGTCGAGACATGGAGTGTAAAGGGCCTGACGAGTGCAGACGACGGGGCCACGCGCAAAGTCGTTCGCAAATACATTATTGCCAGCATTAGTGCCGTAGTTGAAGCCACTCAGGACGCCGGTGGCATTCCCGTCGTTGACTGTGAACGGGTAGCCGCTACGTGTAAACAGAGTTCCAGCCACGGTCCAATTGGCCAGCGCGCCGACCCAGCCTTTCACCTTCGGTGTGGTCCAAACGTAGTTCAGACTGGCATAGTGCCGCACGTCGTAATCGGCATTGCCATGGTTGAAGCGGCGGATGTTAAACGGGTCCTGCGGGTTGAGAATACTTTCGTTGGTCGCGAAATTAAACTGAAGAAAACCCCCGTTCGAAATTAGATCCTGGGCATGGCTGTAGGTATAGTTCGCCTGGAACTGAAGCGACGAGAATCGGCGGCTCAAGGAAACCGTGACCCCGTTGTAGTTGGACACGTTGGAACTGGAAACTTCCGTTACAGTCCCGAATCTCGGATCCGTAGCAGCCGTTGGCAGATCAGAGAATCTGGTAGATGTCGCTCCCAGATCGGTCAGGCAAGTTGCATCACAGAAGGAGTTCAGACCGCCATTTAGGAGCGCGCCGTATATCCCGTGGTTGCCAACATAATTGATACTCAAAGCGGTTTTCTGGCCAAAACCTTGCTGGAGCTCAAGGTTCCACTCCTGATACTGGGGGGAGTGAATGTGGCGGGCCGAACTCGATATGGCTGGTGCGAAGAAAAATGGGTTTGCGGCTTGAATGCTGGCGAGTGTTCCGCCGCTGTTAAACCCGGTGACAAAGGACTGGTTAGCGCCGGATGCCTGGGACAGGAGGTTTCCAGGTATTCCAGGGGTCAGGGCCCCAGGCCCCACAAAGAACTGGTTGTACAGCGGAGGATTGTTCAGGAAGTTGTCCGCAACGGTTGCCGGGAAGAAGTCATGAAAGATTCCGATCCCACCTCGAACAACGGTATTTGTGCCGGTACCGCGGGGCGTCCATGCAAAGCCCAACCGAGGTTCCCAGGCGATAGCAGTGTAGGAAGGAAGGGTCTGATGCAGTCCTGTGCGGATTGCCTGGTTGTAGGGTTGGTTTACATCATGCGAGATATTCTGGAAGTTGCTCGTCAGTCTGGCAAAGCAGTTGGTCTGGCACACGGGGTTGGAATCGTGTTCAGCGCGCAACCCCAGAGTTAGCTTGAACGTCGGACGCAAGGCCCACTCGTCTTGTGCGTACAAACCCAGCCCATACAGCGCGACGGGCTGGGTAGGGCGCTGAGTGAAAGCCTGAATGAACGAGCCGCCTGTCGCACCTCCCTGGCCGTTGAAGAAGTCGGTAAGGGTTTCTTGAAACATTTCTCCAGTTGTAAAGAATCCTGGCGAGAAGTCCGTAATATCATTGCGGCGGAAATTCACGCCCACCTTGATGTTGTGATTTCCGTAAACCTTTTGGAGGTCATCAATCACCTGGTATTGCGTGACGTTACGGCCCTGCGGCCAGATGTTCAAATCGAATCCGAGATCGTAAAATGCCCTCCCGCTGAACCTCAGGCGGTATGGCATTAGCGTCGTTGCCGCAGTCAGGCTCGCCGGTTTAAAGATCGCGCTGTACCAGGATCCCGACAGAATGAACTGATTTACGGCATTCCCACTGAAGGTGTGGGTTTCATTGATTTGCCCCTCATACTGCGGCTGGTCGCTTTGCGCGTTGAAAACTCTATTGATCGGATCGGTATAGGTCGCCTGCACACCATGATCGGTTCGGAAGTGGATGTACGCACGGTCATTAGAGCCAAGGTTCTGGTCCGCTCGTGCCGAAAGCAGCCACTCATGGGTAAAATTGCCGATAGTGGACCGGAATTGCAAAGCGCACGGGACACCTGGGCCGAGCCCCGGCGTAAATGTGCCACAACCGAGGTCGCCGGCTGGCAAAGGGCCCGCCCCGGCCACTCCCGGCGCTGTGTTCCACAGAGAGAACATGTGTTGGTAGAAAGCAAGCTGCGCCGGCTGGGTTGCTGTTATGTTGGCCAGAGTTGCGGCTTGAAACTGCGGGCTGGGAACATTCACTTGGAGGTTGGTCGGCAGCACTACCCGCAGACCCTCATAGTCCACGAAAAAAAATGTCTTGTCATGGATAATCGGTCCGCCCAGGGAGGTCGACCACTGGTTGGCGTTAGAAAAAGGCTTCGAAGTTCGCGGAACGCTGTGGTTGTTGAACCAATTGTTGGCATTCATCACGCTGCCATTCCAGAAGTAATTCGCGTTGCCGTGAAAGTTGTTAGTGCCGGATTTGGTTACGTAGTTGACGTTGGCTCCGGCCAGCCCGCCATACTGCGCAGAGTAACCGTTGTTCACGACCGTGACTTCCTGGACGTCATTCAGTCCGAGCAACAAGTTAGTGGCGCCCGAGTTGTTCAAATTCAGAAACGGGTCGTTCTCGTTCATTCCATTTACGGTGAAAAGATTCGAGGTTGCGGGCAGGCCATATGTCGCTGAGTTACCGAATCCGGCTTGCGTATTCATCACCGCGCCCGGCGCACTCTGAACTATGTAGCTCAGATCGTTGCCTGGATTCGGCACCAGCGCGACCTGCTCTGGCGTGAACGTAGTCGAGATATTTCCGTTCTGGGTTTGTATAACCGCGCCTTCTGCAGTCACTTCGACGGTTTGTGAAGTGCCAGCGACTGCGAGCTGAACATTGTTCGTTGTCGCTTGTCCCACAACGACGTGGACGGTCCTCTCGGCGTTCTGGAAACCAGGAGCGTTTACCGTCACGGTGTACACACCCGGTTCGACAAATGAGAACCTGTACACGCCGGAGGCATTTGTCGTAGTGGTTTGTGTCTGCCCCGTGCCGTTGTTCTTCAGGGTAGTTGTGACGTTCGGAACTATTGCGCCGGAAGGATCCGAGACGATGCCGGTAACATCGCCAGACACCAGAGACTGCGCAGCAGCAGGAATCGCAAAGACTGCGGAAAGCAGCGCAGCCATCAGAAATGAGAGCGTTCGTCGCGCATACATATGTCTTCCTCGAGGTGAAATCTAGTGGTACGCATGAATGCAAACGTCGTGCCAGATACGCTCGCCCGGGCTATTGTTGAAATGCCGGAACTTATACTCGAATCGGAACTCAATTAGGAAAGCGCGATGTGGAAATCGAGAGCGCGCTGTGGAATTTCAAAGGGAGAGATATTGTTGAGTGAACCTCGCGGAGAAACGACTGCGCTGACGACTTGTGTCTTGTCCAATGGAGAACTAAACAGCGCGCGATTGCAGCCTTACATAAATCTGGACGTGCTCCGACCTTGGGCAGAGTTCGCGCTTGCTTGCACCATGACCTGCAAAGCCTCAGGCCTTCGGTCCAGGACTTTCATCGAGCACGAAATCAACAAAAGAACGTAGGGAGTGCCCTGCCCCGCGCACCCGTGTTAGCCTAATTTGGGCCGCTCGGCAACTGATACTGTTTCTGTGTCCGGCGCCGCCTCTTTCTCCCGAATGTGGAAGAAATCCAAACCGGCAAGCCAGCCTGTAACCCCTTACAAACAGGGCACATCCGCGCCAGAACCTCCCCGAGACGACACGCAACTTTCTCATCCTGACAGGGTTACCACTAATGTGAGCAGTGTGGCCCTGAATCCCGGATTGCTCGCAGTGGGCGTGCATTCAACTGCGGCGGTCGCCGAAGCTGTAGCTGCAGGGATGACCGACGCCGAAGTCATGCTTCGCGTAAAGGCGGGTGATGATTCCGCCTTCGACTATCTGGTGCAGAAATATCGGCGACAGATCATAAGTTTCATGTACCGGATGGCGCATAATACGGCGGCAGCAGAAGATCTGGCACAGGAAGTTTTCCTGCGAGTATATCGATCACGCGCCAGCTATGAGCCGAGCGCGAAGTTTACGACGTGGCTGTACCGGATCGCGACCAATCTGGGCGTGAATTATGCGCGCGATACGCGGCATGAGCGTCCGGAGAACACGATGAATCTGGACGAGCCAGACTCGGAGACGGGAACAACCCCGGATCTGGCGGACAGAACGCCCAACGTGGAAGAGGAGATATTGCGGCGCGAGCGCCTGGCCGCGATACGCCAAAAGGTCGAGGCGCTGCCAGAGAGACAGAAAATGGCGGTGCTGATGCATAAGTATCAGCAAATGGATTATCGCCAGATAGCCGAAGTTTTGAAGTTAAGTGAATCAGCCACCAAGTCTCTGCTGTTCCGCGCGTACGAAACACTGCGGACGCAGCTTAAAGAATTTGTGTGACATTCGCGGGCGAAAGCCTGCCCTGAGCTTGCCGAAGGGGCGCCCGCGCCACACAATGAAAGAATTTGTATGAAGGACACGAAAATGAAGTGCACTGAAATTCGCGAACTGCTTCCGGACCTGGCCGCCGGACTGACCGCCCCTGCGCCCGAGGTCAATGATCATCTGCGCTCTTGTGCGGATTGCACAGGAATGCTCGAGGAATTCCGAAGAACGATGGCCCTGCTCGATGAATGGCAGGCGCCGGAACCTTCACCGTATTTTGACGTTCGTTTGCGCGCCCGCTTGCGCGGAGAAGCGGCAAAACAGCCAGCGGGCTGGTGGGCATGGGCACGTCGTCCTGCAATGGCGGTTTCATTGGCTGTCGCAATGGTAGCCGGCGTGACCCTATGGATGGAACATAAGGGCGCCAACCCAGGCGCCATTCAGCCTGGCACCGCGGTCAGCGATTTGCAGACGCTCGACAAAAACCTCGACATGTTTTCAGATTCGGACTCGGATTCGCCTTCCAATCTGCTTGACGATCTACAGGTTCAGCAGGACGTGAACGCAAATCCATAAGTTCGTTCAGAGGATTGGTTAAGTGCGGCAAAGACCGCATTGAGTTTTCCGGGGAAGCAAGGATGAAGGCACAATCACAGATCACGAAATGGGTCAGCGCTGGCATCGTACTGATGTTGGCGGTTGTGCCGTCATTCGCCCAGAACCACAGGAATGACCAGCGCTCGGTGCCGCGTCCTGGGAACAATGTGCAGAGTCAGTCTCGTCCGCCGAGTCCACCGCAGTCCGGGAATCGCGAAACCCAGGCCCGGCGCCCGGAACCACAGTCTCGCCCACAGTTCCAGCCCCGGCCCTACCAGCCACCCGCGGGAGGTCATCATTCCGGGCAGTGGCTAGACCAACATCGCACTCAGCCACTCGATCAGCAAAGACGGGCGCTACAGAATGATCCTCAATTTCGCCGCCTGCCGCCTGACCGGCAGCAGAAATTCGAACAGCGATTGCAGCACTTCGATAGCCTGCCTTCGGACCGCCAGCAGCAGGTTTTGAGGCGCATGGAAACCTGGGAACACCTTACGCCGCAGCAGAAACAGCAGTTCAGGTCGTTCGACTCGCAGTACAAAAATCTGCCGCCGGACCGGCGTCAAGCGGTAAGGAATGCCATTGAGACATTACGCGCAATGCCGTCGCAAGCGCGCCAGCGGGAGATTGAGTCCGGGCGGTTCAGCCAGTTCTCGCCGCAGGAGCGGCAGGTCCTCGACGGCGCTTCCCGATTACCTTTGGCTCCGGCGCAGCCAAGCGCTCCGCAGAATGAGCAACCAAGCACGGGTCCTCAGCGCTACATCCCCCGTCCGCCGCAATAGAGTCGCGCGGTAGCCAGCCTATTTTCTGAAGAGGTTTCTTGCTACGAAGAGCACGTTGGCCGGGCGTTCGGCCAGCCGACGCATCAGGTATGGATACCACTCCGTACCGAACGGAATATAGACCCGCATTCCCCATCCTTCGCGTGCCAATGCCCGCTGCAAGTCCCGTCGAATTCCGTACAACATCTGGAATTCGAAAGCCTCGCGCGGAATCTTCTCCTCGATGGCAAATCTCTTGGCCTCGCGAATCATATTTTCGTCGTGCGTCGCGAGGCCGTGGTAGACGCCGCTCTTCAGCAGAATCCGCATGAGCTTCACATAATTCGCATCTACTTCGGATTTCGCTTGAAACGCTATCTCAGGCGGTTCCTTGTACGCACCTTTGCACAGTCGGATCCGAATGCCTTCCTGTAGCAACCTGGCTACGTCATTTTCCGACCGCCGCATGTAACTCTGAATCACTGCGCCCACGCACCCCTGGTTACCTGGACGGCGGTGCAGTTCGTGAACGAAGTCGAGCGTGCGCTGAGTGTACGCCGAGCCTTCCATGTCCACACGAACGAAGTTCACGGGCTGCATGGAGGCTGCCTGAGCGACGAGCGCCGTTACGATCTCAGATGCAAGCTGTGGATCAACGTCAAGGCCCATGTGCGTGAGCTTGAGGCTCACATTAGCATTCAGGCCGCGCGCAGAGATTTCGGAAAGCAGCTGTCCATACAGCTGGGCGCTGTGGCGCGCTTCTTCCGGATTGGTTACATTTTCTCCGAGATTGTCGACCGAAACACTCAGTCCCGCCTGGTTCAGGGCTTGCGTGACCCGCAACGCATCTTCAACCTGAGTACCGGCAACAAAGCGGCCGGAAATACGTTGTCCGATGGAGGATCGTTCAGCCACTGTCCGGAGCGAGTGGCTTTCAGAAAGAGAAATAAGGAGAGACCTCAGCACGGCTCTCCGGCGCGTACCAACGTTCTTCTGCTATCGATCAGCGTCCAGATCACAGAAAGTTGTATCACAAACAGGAAAAGCCGTCCGGTAGGGCTTGTATCCACCAGCCAAGTGAGATTGAGCTAGGGCTGAAACTTGAATTCGACCAATTCGGTCGTCTCGTGTTCAGCCTTTACCCACTTCCATTCGCGGATGGCGTTCTGGGCCGACTGCACCAGGAGAGGATTGCCGCCCTTTACCTGAACAGATTTGACAGTTCCGTTCGGAAGCACCAGCGCTTCCAACCGTACCGTTCCCTTTAAGCTCATGGTGCGGGCCAGCTGTGGGTACATGGGAACGACTTTCGTAGATACTTTTCGCGTGACTTCAGTCTGCTCTGTTTGCGCGAAAGCGGGCTGGAGTTGGAATCCGAAAATGACCGACAGCGTAAGTAACCCAATAATAGGGAGCCGTTTCATAATGGTTAAACGGTAAACCGTTGCTTCACAAATGGGGAAGATTACCGGAGTGGTAACTGAGGTGAACTAAAGTAATGGGCGGTCACATGGTTAGTGACTCTGCTCTTCCAGGAATTTCTCGACCTCAAGCGCCGCCATGCACCCAGATCCGGCCGCGGTGATGGCCTGCCGGTAGCGCCGGTCCTGCACGTCGCCGCATGCGTAAACCCCGGGGACTCTTGTAAATACGTAATTCGTAGTTTTTAAGTACCCGTCCTGGTCCATATCCAGCTGACCCTCGAAGATTTTCGCGTTGGGAATGTGCCCAATGCCAAGGAACATCGCGCTTGCGGGAAGGTCCGAGAGTTTCCCCGTCGAGACATCGCGTAGCTTGAGCCCGGTCACCTCTTTTTTCGAGGCATCGTACACATCTTCGACGACCGCATTCGTGATGAACTGAATTTTGCCGTTCTGTTGCGCGCGCTCCAGCATGATCTTGGACGCGCGGAAGTGATCACTACGGTGGATTAATGTGACCTTGGTAGCAAACCGGGTAAGGAAAAGCGCCTCCTCCATGGCAGAATCGCCGCCTCCGATGACGGCAATATCTTTGCCGGAGAAAAAAAATCCGTCGCAAGTGGCGCAGGATGACACTCCGTGCCCGATCAAAGCCTGTTCATTTGGCAGTCCCAGCCAGCGCGCCGAGGCACCGCTGGCGATAATAAGCGTGCGTGTCTCCACAGTTTCTTTTCCGAAGTGGACAGTAAAAGGGCGTTTAGTGAGATCGGCTGCAGTGACGTGCGCGAGCCTGTACTCAGCCCCAAACCGCTCGGCCTGACGGCGCATGTTCGCGATCAGTTCAGGTCCCTGAATTCCCTCAGGAAAGCCGGGAAAATTCTCGACCAGTGTTGTGAGAGAGAGCTGTCCGCCAGGCTCATGCCCTTCGATGACCATGGGGCGCAGATTGGCACGCGCGGTATAGAGCGCAGCTGTGTGCCCGGCACATCCCGATCCCATAATGACCACATCTCGAACATTGTCCATAGGATTCTTTAGATTACAGAAACAGGACTTAGTTTCATCTGCGGATTCGCGGGCTTACTTATGATTCGAACTACCGGACGTCTTCGTCGCCGGCTTCGGCTTGTCCAGATTGCTCACCCTGGCCAGTTCCTCGGGCACTGTTCTCTGCGCATGAAGCAGACCACGGTAACCGGACAGAACAGAAGTAGCCGCGGAAAACAGCGGCTCATACACACTCTGGTCGGGAGGCGGCGATCCGGCTTGGCCTGGACAGCGGGCAAGCACCACGGAAGATTTCCCGAACCGCTCTAGTTTGATTCGGCTGGCCGGTGTCCCGGCTCCTAACATCGCAACTGCCGTAGTAACAGATGAGGCGCTGTCCTCGATGGAAATCTGCAGCAGGTCCTTTGGCTCGCGAACCCGAAATACCAAAGTTTCAACCATCTGCTTGCTGTCGCGGCTGAACGAATACTGAACGTTTAAATAGGCAGTCTCACCTGTGAAATCCCGGCGCATGCGGACAAAGTCCGCGCTGACTACGTCAGAAGAAATCTGTGCATTGCCGGCCGCAGCCAGCAAATTCGCACTTGGGTCGAGCAGAGAGCGGCCGCGATCCACTTCAAAATCCGGACTGAATGCCGGATGCCGGGGTATGCGTGACAATGCAGAGGATATTTCCTGCTGCTCCTCGGCTGAAGGAGAGCAGACGTTCAGCATGTGAACTTTGACTTGGGGCTGCGACGGCGCCTTGTTTTCCTGCGCATAGGCGGCGCATGCGAGACCGGTTACCAGCACTATAATTTTCCGGAACACAGCCGAATTGTAGCAGCAAGAGTTGTTCGTACGCCGTTGTGAACAAAAAGCTAAAATCAAAGAATGGCAAATTTAACGCTGGTTTATGGAATGCGGCTTCTGCCCTCGGAGGAAGTCACCGAAGTGAACGACGCGACTTTGAAGTTGAAGAACGGGCGGGAGGCGCACGTGACCATGCACGTGCTCGAAGGGAGCAAGGAGCAGATCGAGAAGCAGCTCAAGTCCAGTCTGGATGCGTTCTTCGACTTTTATCCAGAAATCTGAGCTGCACGCGCCGGCGTACAAGAACAGCCGGCAGCAGATCCGCCACCGGCCCTCCAGCGATTGGGTTTCTACTTCGTTCTTCCACCTTCGACCTTCAGCTTGTCAGTTGCCGCAGCCTGTGCTGCAGCCAAACGCGCCGTGAGTACACGGAAAGGCGAGCAGGAGACGTAGTTCAATCCCACCTGATAGCAGAACTCTACCGATGAAGGTTCTCCACCATGCTCGCCGCAGATTCCGACTTTTAAATCATGGCGAGTCTTGCGGCCGCGCTCGGTAGCCATCTTCACTAATTGGCCGACCCCTTCGCGGTCGAGAACGGCAAACGGGTCCTGCTTGAGTATGCCTTCGGCGATGTACGTGGGAAGGACCTTGTTGACGTCGTCACGCGAGAAGCCGAACGTGGTCTGAGTAAGATCGTTCGTGCCGAAAGAGAAAAACTCTGCTTCTTTCGCAATTTCGTCTGCCACGAGGGCTGCACGCGGAAGCTCGATCATTGTTCCCACCAGGTAGGCGATCTTGCTTTCCTTTTCGGCAAAAACCTCGTCTGCTACACGTCGCACAATTGCGGATTGATTCGCCATTTCTTTCAAGGTGGCGGTCAGCGGAATCATCACTTCAGGCAACACCTTTACTCCAGCTTTCGAAACTGCGATGGCAGCCTCGAAGATCGCCCGCGCCTGCATCTCCGTGATTTCGGGATAAGTGATCCCCAGGCGGCAGCCGCGATGCCCCAGCATTGGGTTTACCTCGTGCAACTCTTCCACCCGGCGCAGCAGTTTGCGCAACCCTACTAGCTTCGGGGACTTCGGTTTGGTCGCTTCGAGCACCGCAATTTCGACCATCAGGTCTTCGCGACGTGGCAAAAATTCGTGGAGCGGAGGATCCAGCAGCCGGATGGTTACCGGGAACCCGTCCATCGCTTTGAACACTCCAGCGAAATCTGAGCGCTGCATTGGCAACAGCTTCTTCAATGCCGTGCGCCGGTCCTTTTCGTTGGTTGCGAGAATCATCGCCCGCATGTGCGGAAGACGGTCTTCCGCAAAAAACATGTGCTCAGTGCGGCAGAGGCCGATTCCCTCCGCGCCGAATGCTCGCGCCTGGATCGCGTCGCGCGGAATGTCAGCGTTGGCTCGGACTTTCATTGTACGGAACGGTTCCGCCCAACTCATCAGCTTCAGCAGTTCGGGGTCGTCCGCCTTCGGAGGAATGGTATTGAGCTTGCCTTTGATAACGCGGCCTGTGATCCCGTCCAGAGAAATCCAGTCGCCTTCTTTGAATACCTGGCCTTTGACGTGCATCTCACGCTTTTTCTCGTCCACGCGAATGTCGCCGGCGCCGGCCACGCAGCATTTGCCCATGCCGCGTGTGACCACGGCGGCGTGACTGGTCATCCCGCCTCGTGAAGTCAAAATTCCCGCGGCGACTTCCATGCCGTGAATGTCCTCGGGCGTTGTTTCCGCACGCACCAGAATCACGGGATTTTTGTTGGCGCCATGGCCAGCTTTCTCGACAGCCTCATCAGCGGTGAATACGATTTGCCCTACAGCTGCCCCTGGCGAAGCGGGAAGACCGGTCGCAAGAACTTCAACTGTGCCGCTCTTCTCATCAAGACGCGGCACCAAAAAGTCGTAAAGCTGGTTGGGCTCGA
>WNFR01004862.1_pt1 | contig 14849 bp, 15 predicted proteins | sample 5400221 | NCBI WGS metagenome assembly WNFR01 (sample SAMN13153357, study PRJNA577476) | soil metagenome | isolation source: 40 cm soil under Madrone tree | place: USA:California | collected 2016-06-14 | reverse complement strand
TGGATATAGAACATGACATAGACAGCAGGTTGCCAGGCCTGTGGGGTGCCCTACCTCGTGATTGGGATATTATCTATCTTGGTACGTTGGCACCCTAAAGCCCAGACAATGTCCAACAAATCGTATTGCAGACCATTGTTGGTCGGACGAGTCACAGTTTCCGCCCCTGCGTAACATATCTCTGAGACTGCCAAGTGGCCGCATGGCATCCTCAGCCTTGCACCCTGCCAGCGCTCCCAAATGCACACACGCATACGTGCTATCGCGTACTGGCGCACGTCGCATCGTTGTACATTTGCGTCATCCGCCATTCGCGTACTCAAGGGCGATCGACCAGGCGTTGTCGTGGCTTGTTCAGAGCCAGCGGTTACGTGCATTTAGCATTGTACCGCCTATCGTCGTGCAGCGCAAAATTTCGAGTAGCGATGTCACGCCTGGTGTTGGTAGCGCCTGGCGGGGCAGATTATATGACGGTGTGTTCAGCGCCAACGAACAGATTAAGAAACCTGTATTATCGAGGAGGGATACTTGAATGTAAAAAATTTACTTCGAATACTGTAAATCGAATTGATTTAATGTAAGATCGGCTGGGTCTTATTTGTTATCATTATCATTATCAGATGTCGCCGTTCCTGGCGTCGTCTCGCGCGCGAATCACAACACAGTAGCGCTCCTCAATTCAGGAGAGATGGCCGGTCACCCACGGTCCTTCAAGATACGCGTACCTGCGACGTCTGCTAACATCGGACCTGGTTTTGATGTCGTTGGACTCTCACTTTCCCTCTACCTCAATTTGACTGTGACAGTGCTCGACTCTGTCGCTTCCTCCTCGGAACGTCCCACCATCTCACATACTGGCGAGGGCGCAGAAGAGGTGCCGCTCGACGCCTACAAAAATCTCACCACGCGAGTTGCGCTCTACGTTCTCCGATGCAACGGCATCACGTCTTTCCCATCAGGTCTCACTATCCACGTACACAATGAGATACCTTTCGGTCGTGGGCTCGGGTCATCCGGGGCTGCCGTGGTCGCAGGTGTCTTGTTAGGGAACGCCCTTGGCCACCTCGGTCCTCCGTTGCCACCAGTAGGAATCGGGCATTATGTGAGCTTCGGGTGGGCAAAAGAGATACGCGCGGTCGCTATAGTCCCTCGCTTTGAGTTGAGCACCGCAAAAGCTCGAGATGTCCTTCCACAATCCTACTCTAGAAAAGACTTGGTATGTGCATCTCCAATGGGGCCGGAGCCTGCTAGTTGACGTTCGCATACCATACGAACAGGTCTTCAATCTGCAGCGCCTTGCTGTCCTGACGACGGCCCTCACTAGATCGCCTCCGGATCCCGAGCTTATTTTTGAAGCCATGAAAGATCGTGTCCATCAGCCATACAGACGCGGTCTGGTACGTCTTCGATAACCCCATCTCAATTCAGGTCGGTTCATCGACCTTCTCAGATTCCGGGTCTGCCAGAGGTTACCTCCTTAATCACCCCTATTTCACACCCGGGACTATTGGGGATATGCCTTTCTGGCGCCGGTCCTACCATACTCGCACTCGCGGTAAACAACTTCGAGGCTATCGCCGAGGATGCGCGTAAAATATTTCAGGAGAAGGGTGTTGAAGTAGATTGGTTACTGTTAGACGTTGTGGTGGAAGGAAGTTACGTGGAGGATCTATTGTGAGGTGTATCGTTTACGCGGTTAGACCCATACGATGATATGCGAGTAATACAGCATAGCACCAAGACAAGTTCGGTCTTGAAGGAAAACAACTTAGACATCAACTTTGTCGGCATGCTGTGATTACATCTCTGATCGTTGGACGAATGAAGTACATGTATATTAATCGCGAAAAGGGTATGAGATGAGGGAACCAGAACGGTAATACTGTGAGCGGGATTGTACATGATGCATGGAGAGCATATGACCTAGAAGACCATTACATAATTATCCGCAAGCCGTTAGACAAACCGCGCGAGTGGAAACCAAGGCGCCAGCACTCCTGTCAAATGGTAGATCTACTGTAAACAAAACATCACTGCGATCGTTGTTGAGGTACACAGGTAGGTTGACAAAGGTGGCATGAGAGACAACATCGTCTATCTGGATCCACCGGACCTGGGATGGGTCTAATCGGGTGGACTCCCCTTGGTTAAGAACGAGTTGATCGTCGACCCAGGATGCGCCCTCCAAGACCAGACCTACGGTGATCTTAATGTGTTGATCAGAATATGATGGGTAAATGCGTACCTTCCACAACGAATGCGCTAGGATCATTCACTCGCTCGATGTCGAGTCGGAGATGCAGTGTCTCCAAGCTCCACTTCTTCCGATGAGCGACGGCTTGGCGACTTGCTGTGATGTAGGCCTCAGGGAAGAACAAACCCCCGAGCCAAACCTCGACATTAGCAAGATTATCCACTTTGGCAAGGCTATCGAGCTGGGCTAGGCGACGAGCAAAATCGGGAATCCATTCTGACATGGATATCGTCTTCTTGACCTTGTAACGTCGCCAATGGTCGGGGATTGTGCCTGACAAGCAATATCAGACATCATCTGCCAATGGGTCTTTCTATGCGATCCATACCTTTGGTCAGACAGTTCATTAATGTGCGGAGGTGGTTTGTCTGTTTCAGTTGACCTTCGCAGACCTTGACAACGTCAGTGAGGTCTCTCTGCACAGAGCTCAGGAGTTTCTGTCCGGTGGAACCCTCGCGCCAAAACAGGCGATAAAGCGGATCCTGGTTATCCACGCCTTGTTTCTGTAAGGTAAGGAAGGTCTAAAAATTATCGTGAGTATGTGCACGAAACGCCAGTGAAGATCCGTACTGAAGGCAACTGGCTCAGCCAATCTTTACATCTCTCGTACAAAACGCGCATCCAAGCAGGTTGTTGCAATGTCGATCCTTTTGTTGGACCACTGGTAGATACATTGTCATCGTCGTCATCAGCTAGCATTCGCATCTTCCTCAATTTCGAAAGCAGTTCGTTTCCTACCCGCTCATAAGCTTCCAGCTTTCGAAAAAGATCAATAACTTACCTTGGGCAACCGCAATGACACGCTCAGCAGTGGGGGGAAGACTCAGCCAAGCAGGGGGTTCCCTGTCTGGTAGGCCTTTGACCCACGACAGGAAGTTATCTAATTTCGTACCGTCCGGAGCAGTCAACAGATGGTCATTCGTGGTACTAGGGACCAAATCAAAGTCAACGTTGTACGCTGCTGGGTTGAAGAGACCATCCACAAATGCGTCGAGAATTCTTTGGTCGAAATCGCTATCTATACGCCCGCCGTATACAGATTGTTTGATCAACGTCCGAATCGCATCCCAAGGTATCTGCGCAGGATCGACATTGGTACGGCCTTTGGCAACAGAGTGTAGCCACGTGTCAATGGTCGTGAAGGCAGACGCCATATCTGAGTCATTAAAGTCATAGGTTTTGCTCCACCCAAGTGGTACGTATCGTAAGCGCTCCTGCACAATAGCGTGGAACCAAGCCAAGAGGAAGTATAAGCGGACTTTCTCTGCAGGACCTTGAGAAAGGCGGGTGGGTGGGATGCTGCGAAGCGAGTCCAGTAGGTTTGCTTTGACCCCTGGCGCGGGCTCATTCATAATGATGCGTGACTGCCGTAAAATGTTGACGGGGATAGATGGGTTCGCCTCCATAGTCAAGAATAAACGGAAGTTTCGGTGCGCATTCAGCGTTTGCAGTTTCTTCTCTAACTGACCAAGCCACGATGGTGCTAGATGTACGTTCTTGAGTAGAACCCAGGTCCCTTGACGAGAAGCCACGCCTATCGCCTGGTCCGCGAGCCCAAATCCTTCTTGTGAACCCATGGCCACTTGTGTGCAGCGTGACTGAGTGCTCTGTACTAAACTTTCGACACGGTAACTGGCGTCGTACCCAGAGATGGATACCAGCGCCAAAGGAGTTTGGGCTTTTACCTCATCGACAACCATGCTACCAAGATCGAAGGACGCTTCCGCTGACAAGTCAATCTCGAAGACAGTCCGAACGAAGATAGCTACGGCTTGCAGAAGACGATCGGGTCGTAGACACTTAATTATAAGCAATGACCTGATTGCTTCCACAGCAGCTGTGCCAAAACAATTAAAAGCACACTGGGACTTGATGGTAGCGATGACTTACGAGTACTTGGATCCCAAGGGGTGGGAACTATGGTTTCCGGATTGCTGGAAGATAAAAAGGGGACCCAATCTGCTTCGTGTTCAATTATGTGCGATTGCACCGGCTTGAACAAGGATTGCTTGGCATAAGCGTCGAGGCGTTGCTGTTGTTCAGCAGTCAGGGAGTCAATGGCTCGATCGGTTGAAGTTGGTGCGCCAACTGAGCCATCTCCGCTCTCGAGCAAGAACTCTAACTCTTCGTTGATGTCCTCTAGGCCACGAAGTTTGATTTGGGAAAGAAGGACCGCGAGCATGACGTGGTCTCGATGAAAAAGGGCACGAGATGTGCGCCTGTAAGTGATTAAGAACAAGTCCTTGAGAAGAATGTCGCGCCTGGTTCCGTGATCGGAAATGCCTTGGAGGTGCGGATTATGGTGAAGGGCGTAGTCGAAGATGTCCAAAAAGAACCGCAAAGAAAATTGGTAGAAGTGATTGATAAGGTTCAATTGCTCGAGTATGAAGAAGACTGAACTGCAGGCTTGGGCAATGGGGAGATATTCTGCCGTAACCTGTTCCACTTCTTTCATGACAACATCGGTTTCTTCGACCTTTCGTGTGATATCGGCGGCTTCCCGTTTCAGAGTTTCCAGGGTATCAATGACCTTGTCATCGTCAAGAATGTTCCCAGATGACTCATTGAGAGCTTGTAGCAACAGCTTCTCGAGCGTACGTAGGCGTACTCGGAATTCACCTTGCACTTTCATGAGGTCTGTCCTCTTTTGTTCCGTGTCTGGTCGCTCCACCTTCAATACTTGATCAAGCGACTGACTCTGCAGACTGCTCCTCGTCATGGTGAAGTTGACAAAAGTGACGCGACTACAGATGTCGGGCGAGAAATCGACCGAAGGGTCACGGGTTGACAAGAACATTGTGAAGGACGGTGAGAAGTCAATGTCTTGACTTCCCAAGCGGATAAGCACGCGGCCCCCGGTTCTGCGGATCTCCTTATTGAGCACGGCATTAAGGATAGGGTCTAGATGTTCCACATCTTGAATGAGGAGTGGGTTTCCGAAACGAAGAGCGCTCTCCAAGACTTTGAGGAATGCTTCATCCAAGAAACTTGTGACAGTAATTTTGCGATCTTTATGCTCATTGAGAAGGAATGTAGTTGCTTGTCCTGTGGGGTCGATGATAAGTGGGTAGCGACTGAAACGCTTGAGCATGATTGCGTTTTCTGTGAAGAGATTATCCGACGGTAGACCTTTCGACTGCCAACTAAGACGATCATCGGCCGTGGACAGGTACTCGGTAAACGAGAGTTCGAGCTTGAACTTTATGTTGGCTTCAGTCAAGTGATTGATCCATTCTTGCCACATAACTTCGCGATAGTGTTGGTCAAAGAAGCCGCTATATGCAAGGAATGCGGAAGAGAGCACAACGTCGCCAACTATGGTACTCATTTCCACGTCGAAAGTTCGGCTGCCTGCCTCCCAGCGAGCCCTTTCTGACGACAAGCTTTCCAAAAGTTTCATGCTGCGATCGACTTTGCCTTGCACGCGCTCCATCTCGAACTTGATTGCTTGGGTTTCACTGATAAGTAGTGCGTACTCTTCCTTGTACTTCTGGATACTAGCCTCGAGCTCGGAAATCATTGTGATAATAGTGGCCGCCTGCTGCTTCGTATGTTCGGCCTGTTTCTCCAGAGACTGGACTTCGTTTCGCAATGGTTCGACCTTGTCCAGGATTTCGGAGAAACGGACTTGAGCAAGTACCCATTTGACAAGGGGACCACAAGCCTTCGAGGCACGCTGGACAGTCTCAAAGTTGTATGAGGGCCGACTCAGGAAATCTCTCTTCATTAGGTCTCGTAGAGCTTTCGTCATCTGCGCCGTTGTATCGAAGTTGACGATCCTTTGTATGAAATCGTCGCGACGAATGATGCCTTGCACAGTTCGCCAGCCATCAATTTTATGGCCCAAGATAGTGCACACGGACTCCATTGCCAACTTAACGGCCTCCGGAGGGTTAGCCATTGTCCGGACTTCCTGAAGATGCTGCCTCTTAATGTTGCTGACCGCAGATTGAGCCTCTAGTACAGCTGGCTCGGCATCTGCAAGGTCCCCCATCACCACAGCGCGACGTTGCTCAATGTTCTTGTCTTGTTCGACAAGAGCAGCTTGGATCTCGATAGAAGCTGCCTTCTTTTGCTCGGCTTCCTGTTGATCGGAAACCATCTGTCGCAGCTTTTCATTGGCTTCTTTGTCCTTCGCCTCAAGCTGAGCGCGCTTAACGGCGAGGCTTTTTCTCAACTCCTCGACTTGGGTGACCGTGTCGTGGAGTTTATCCAGTCCTACATGAAGATGACGCTGTTGCTCTTCTAGTTCGTCCCTCTTTTCGTTGTAAAGACGAACATAATGATTGATGCTGTGGTCCCGTCAACAGAAGAAATTGAATAAGTGAAGGCGACCTACAAATCCAAATAATGGCGGGGCGTGACGTAGTTGTAGCGGCCTTGCCTGCGGCTGAGACGCTGATTGATTTGATACAAAGACATATGCACGTAGACCAAGGCATTGACGACAGCGGCGCGATGGATGGGTGGCATGGAAAGTTCGCGATACGCGATGGGGAAGTTAGAAGGCGGGGAGTATGATGACAGGTCGAGATCAAGTGTGTGGGTAAACTCCATGCCAACTTGATAGAAAGCTTGATCAGACCAATCCCCAAACCAGTCAAGGACACAACGATTGAAAAGGGCTGGAGATGTGGCGGCGCGTGAGGCAAGGCCATTCTCAGGGGGGTTCATTGTGAAAACGACGTGAAGGTTCTTCGCCACTTGTTGGGTAAACCAACGATAGAGTTCTTCGTGGGAATCCAACATCAAGCCATCCCGTTGTGAGCCCTCTTTGCAGGCCGTCATAAGAGCAGCATGTTCATCACCCTCGAAAAGGCCAGGAACCTCGGCGTTGGCGAGTAAGGTATTCATGCGCTCCAAGAACCCAGAGTCAAGGACATTCGATTCATCCATTATAAAGCAAATTTTTTCCCCTTTGGTACCCGCACGCCGAAGCACAGTGCGCAGGTCTTCATCGAAGTCATCACCATTATATTTGTTGGAAACTTTGATCTGAAAGATACTCAAACCATTCATCCAGGCGACGAAGCGAGACAATGTGGTCTAGAAATGGCCCAGTCAATAGCCGCAGATGTTTTATCGCGAAATCGTACCTTTCCACTTCCACTGACTCCAATTAATAAGAGATGGCCTTGCACTTGACGGAATACACGATCGATCCGAAGAACGTGATCTAGCACATCGTTGAAAAGAACAAGCGGAACATCGAGTTCTTCTTCGTAGAAGACACGGAGGCGCTGCTTCGTATATTCGCGGAGGACTTCACGATCAACAGGTATGTAATATTTTGAAGTCCAGTTAGAAAATAGGATCGGGCGTGCAAGCGCTTCGTCTTTGTTGATAGTAGGGAAATGGGTCATGGCAGTAGCATCGATGTTTTCGTCGGTCCACAGTCTTTCCTCCTCGGCAACCAGCCTATCTTGGAAGAGTCGAAGAGCCTCGTGTGCCCAAATGCGTACGAGCCCTTCGACAGTCAAGATTTCCAATGGCCGTATCGCTTCGTAGATTCCGCGTACCCATCGAGTTAGTTCACGGGGGCTGTAAACATAGTGGGCTTGAATGTCTGTTGTAAATCTTCGCTGCGAAGCCAAGTAGAAATCCACCATGGCGTCCGTGAGCGGCTCGGTATACGGACGAAGGTTGGGGACAACTTTCAGCACAGCCCGTGTGTACGTTCCATAGATCTGCTTCAGTGAAATCTCTCCGGGATAGTCAACCATGATGAGCGGAGCATGGCGCAAAAAGCGATGGCTGAGAGGCACACGGCCTGGATCCGTAGGAGGATTGCAGGCGCCTACGAATTGAATGCGTTCTAGTCTGACCCAGGACATATCTGTGGTTCGCCAAAAGCCGCCAGACTCGACGAGCTGACGGATGAATGAAATGACCCTCTGGGTCCCATATTTATCCAAGGCAGGAAGGTTGATCTCATCGCAGAACACTACGAGCCAGCGACCCAACTGGATCGGGGCCAAAAGGACGCCATTGGGAGTCTTTCTGTATTCACAGTATTGTTCGAAGGTCTTCAGTATTAATTCCGGTGTTGTAGCACTTGAGAAATTGAGACCAACTATCTCCATGTCAGGAAGTTTCCTCAGGGCACTGAAGAGCGTCATTGTTTTGCCGGAACCAGGGGGCCCGCAAAGCATGAGGGGCTTATGTTCGGAAAGCCACGAGTAAAGGACCTCTTCATGACGCACGGTGTCCACAGTAGGGACGACAACATCCGATGCGGTGACTGTGTGCGGTTCAATCTCAATTTGCGGGACCTTAGAGGCCCAGGCTGACCATTCGCCCGTTGCAATTTGAACGTCGAAGTCGATCAATGAGGTACCGCTTACTAATGGAGGAAGATCGACACCAGTCCTTTGACTGAGAAAGTGGCCAAGCTCGGCACGCAAGTCGAGCTTGGCGTCTCCAGAAAAGGCCCAAATAATGCTGACAAGAAACCGTTTCGCGACATATTGCTCTACTTGCTCTGCGCTAAGGGGGAAATCCGGGTGGTGAGCGTTATACTCCAGAATGTTCCGAACAGTCTTGTTGAGCAAGGAAAACAGGGTGTTCAGAGCACGGGTGGTTGTGAAATCCATGATGTGTTCAATACCGGATGCGTATAAGAGAGCGGAGGAAACAAGCTCCCCATCCGAGAAGTACGGCTCCAGAATAGCGGCAATCTGCTTCTGAGTGCTTAAATTGATACTGGATGCGTCTGTTCCATCATCCGCACGCCGACCTGTGATGCCTGGTGTTTCGTCATCATCAGCATCTAGTGGCACAGCGGCCAGCGAGTCCAGATATTGGCGATAGATCATAGCAGGTTCAACAATATCTTCGCTAAACCAGATCATTCCGCAACGACTGACAGTCGCAAGCGTGGCGTAGCGAAGGTGCTCAACCTCGAACATAATGCGAACATTGGGGGGGAGATTAAGGCGTTCGCCATTTGGCAGTGTAAGCAACTTGTTGTCGTCGAGCACACTGTTGCCGATGACATGAGAAGTGTAAACAGATAGAGTGAGTCACAAACCTGTTTAGATTCTCTACCCATTCAGGATCGACATCGCCATCGAAAATGATCCAATGCCTCTTCCCACTTTCACCACGTACATCATCGACTATTTTGCGTAGGACATGAGTAAAAAGTCCGTCGTTCCATTCCCGGGTGGTTGGGTCCAGTGTCCCGTACAGTGCGTCCTTGTGCATTGCTTTTGGATCGATGACATACGCGACGCCCTCTATACCATCTAGACGCTCGAGGGCTGTGAGAAGTACCCGCCAAGCGTTTGTCTTGCCACTGCCAGAAGGTCCCACCATCATGAGTCCATGCTGGATCTTTTGGATTTGATAAAGCTGTAAGATCTTGCTAACCCATCGCTCGCCTTCCACAAGGCGTCTCTCTTCGCAGACCTTGCTAATGTAACCACGTAATGCGCCGAGGTCCACAGGAATATATTCAGTACCAGGAAAGACGTCAGCCAGGAGGCTGTGGGGATTGCTTGATCGGAAATCACAGATTCCAGGTTTCAATGGACAAACCTTGTGAGTAGAGGCACATCATCTGCGACAAGCTTCGGCACAATGGTTTCTGTAACGCTCTGAATAAGAATAACTTGCTCGGAGACGACATCGGAGAGTCCAGCGATATCGCCACCACCGTTAGAGCGAGCCTCTTGTAAGCGCTCGCGTTTGAGAATGCCAGCACTTGCAAGGACAGCCTTTAGCGCGCGCAGACCGAAGTCATAGTGTGGCTGGGTGGAAAGTTGTTCATCACAGAGATTGAAGAACGGAACGATTTTGGATGCGAGTGATTCCGCTGTGCGGAACCCTTGAGAAAAGAGCATAACCTGAGCAATGAGCTCCCGGTCAGGACGAGTCATGGCTATCCTGGGAGTCATCAGGAAAATGCAGCCTCGGGTAATGTTGGGCACTTACGGCCTGAATAGCTTCGTCAAATTTGGCGGAAGTTGAGAACGGCCGGCGTAATTAGGGTTAGTCGTTATGAAAATCCCGATGTTCTTGTTGATCTTTAGGTTTTTGCCCACCAGCTCAATTTCCGCATTGGGGTTCTTCACGAGAGCGGCCAAACCCTGCTGTATGCTCTGTACTTGTTGACTAACAGCACTGAGAATTCTTTCCTCCAGTCGGTTGAATTCGTCGAAGCAACCCCATGCGCCGACTTGGCAGAGACCTACGAAGATGCGACCCATAGCTTGGAAATCGAACGTCTCGTCGCAACAAAAAACGAGCACAAATCTGCCTAGCTGAAGGCCAAGCGCCTTCACCGATTCTGTCTTGCCTGTACCTGCAGGACCAAAAGGCGCTCCACCGAGTTGTGTATCCAGAGCTTGGGTAAGAGTGAGATAGCACCGATCGGTCAATGGGGTTTGCACTAGACGTTCAGAAACACCGAGGTATTCCCATCCATACGGAAAGGACGCGTCCGCTACACGAATGACCAGCCGGTCAAGCGGGTTTTCGGTGGAGCGATCAAGGTAGAAGCGCATTTGATATAACCACGCGAAGCTCTTGTTATCTGTCGCGCCCTGGTGAACAAGGGTGCGTGTAACGTCACGCTGGTGCACTAGCTCGGTGATGAGATGTTCGCACGTCTTGCGTGTGACGGGACTCAGCTCCGTGAGCACAATATCAGCAAGGAGATCCAAACTTTGCTTAATGATATCGAGAGGGCCGCTGAGCACATGAGACGATTCGAACGCGGATTCGATGGAAGCAGTCCAGGCAACTTGAACAGCAAGAGTAACGAGTTGCGCAGGGAACTTCTCTAACCAGGCAATGAATTTGTCTACAGGCAAACTTGCTCCGCCACCATAGAACGTCTGCAGCTCATCGACAGCATCACAAAGTAACTGTGCGAGAGACAAACGCATAGAATATTCGATCCTGGCTAGCCAATCGTTGATCTTGGGATAATCCTTAAGCAATATAGGTTCTTTGAATGCGACCTCCTCACCCTCGCGAGAGGCCATGCCTTGGATCTGCGTCAGGTCGTCATCAAGTTTGATGGTTGCAATGCCTGCGAACATCTTCTTGAGATGCTTCATAATCCGCACGATGTCTTTGCTGTTTCCGATGATCTCCAGCAAGTCTTCGTCACCGACGAAATAAAAACGAGGGAATGACGCCCGTTCCCGCTCAAGGTACTCTCCAAGAGCCTTTTGAATCTTGTTTAGCAAATCCGCGAGCCGCTCGAGGCTCTTCTGGATACCCTGTATATTCATGACGTCCGTGACGAATGGAGACTTGTAAACTTTCTTCATCACTGTAAGGAACTCGGTGTTGATATTCTGGAAACGGGCGCTCTCGACCGGAAGGAGGTGTTTTATGTCAGCACTTCCAGAAAATATACCTTCCAAATATACCCATTGACGTTGAACATCGATCCATATGTCTATTGATCCATAAATATAACGCCAATAGCAAAAGTAACAAGGACTAACCAAAAAGGACGTGTATCCTATTGAGCTTTTCTTCCCAGGAGCTCGCCTTTCAAAATATATCAATACCGCGTGAGTTAATCCTACATGTAGCCATACCTCTTCCTCGAATACTACAAAAAAGGCATCTCAGTATGACAAGAAATCGCAGATGAAGATATTACCTTTGTAGTAAGGAGACAACTTCATGGCCACCAAAGAGTTCAAATTCTCGCTACACTTATTGAATAGGTCGTCCCAGCCCCTGAGGGAATATAATATAAATCATCACCATCTCAAGAAGAGTGGGCGATCAAGGCATACCTGATTAAACGACACTTGTTCTGATAATTTACGAGATCGAGAGTATAGTTGGTCCAAGTCTCCTTGACTTGCTTGATGTATTCCTCAAGTGCCATCTACGCGCGGTGAGGAGGGGATCTAGGAGAACAGACAAGCGGGCAGACCTCTCCTTGAGCTTGAATGATAACGTCTTTGATCTTACTTTCGTTCTTCTTCAAGTCCAGATCATAAACGTTTCCTAAGGTCATCCTAACCCAAGTTCAACACATCAGCCATCTAGACAGGGAGTACTCACAGTGTCAGACTTGGTTGGGACGACGTTTTGAGCAGTTTGAACAATTGCTTCCAATGCCGATCCTTCAAAGCTTCGCTCTTCAGCTCTCCGACCAGAGTGTTCGATCTGAGTAAACCCCTCAACACGTCCTGGACGTATTCAAAGGCGGCATATTGCCGCATCCTCGTGGGCATGTCCTTGGTACTGCTCAGCAGTCCATCGATTTGTTGCCTTAGCTTCCGCGGCTGAACAGTGGCCCAGGCCAGGTCCCGCAGCTCGCTTATCTGGTTCCAGATGCCAGAAAGTGCCGTCCAGACGGCTTTCAGATCGCGCAACTCTTCAAAGACGGGTTCGAGACGGGTATGACGGATAAGTTCCAGGTCCAAGGCTTCCTTGGCCCGACAGACGAGATCGTATTCCTCCTCCACGCGGTTTAGCTTTCCCTCGAATACGTTGATAGTATTCATAGCGGTATCGGCGCGCATGTTGCCTTGGACTGGACGTGTCTGAACCCATTCCTCTAGGATATCATTGATCTTGTTTTCTACTATCTTATCCTCCGCGACAATCTTGAGCTGCAAACCGGCTGTACTCAACTCAATGTCAGTAGAGGTCACATCTTGGTTGCCGGTATGAAGCAAACGCACCAAGCTGCTCTTGGATAGAATCGTTCTTCCTCTTCAGAATCTCATTATAGGCACTCCATTCGCCGCGTAGCTGATCGCTATAGAGCCAGTCATCTGGGAATTGGTATCGGAATCGCTCTAGCGTCTTCTCCCCCGAAGCGCAGAGTTCGATCATGGGGCCCCATGCTTTGGTTTTCTTCTTGAGGTCCTGCACGAAAGTGATGAAAGTGACCGCCGCGGCGGTGGATGAATTACTTGGTATCAGTGCCTACGATTACCGTGGGTCAGTAAACACGAAAAAATGCGAGAATACGCGTGAAAAATGCCCACCTCCATCGTAGAAATGAGGCAAGGAGTTGAGTTGCCAGTGGTTGACGCGTCTCTGAATCGACCAAACACGGCTAACGCCCGGACCTTAACCCTATTTGTCTTTCCCAACAGCTTTTCCCAATCAGTTCACATCACACAACTCTTTGACCACAAGCTCCTCAGTTCACATCACACAATTCTTTGACTACAAACACCTAATACCTGATTCAAAATGTCGAGCCGTCAGCAACGTGTGATGGTTCAGCCCATCGTAAGCCATAAATTAGATCTATTACACGCATGATATCTCACTTCTGTGACAGAATGTTATCTTCAAAAATCTTCAACAAGTATGTGGCTCCGCCCCATCCTCACGTATCAGAAACGTTTTAACATTTGACTCATCAGAGGAGTAAGGTCGTCGTCTGGCTTTATGATAATATCGAAATGCGGATAGAGGGCCGAATCACTGTGCGTGTCTTGCTCATGGTCCCCATCATTATGTTGAAGTTCTATCGCCACACTCGAAGGGGCTTCTCTCTTCTTTCTGTTTCCCGTGCTTTCGGACGCTTGGCTGCGTATCCCGAAGCGCATTCCTTCTTTGTCTGGTTCCCTATTCTATTGCAAAAAGCTAATGTCGCAACCACCCAGGGCTTCGACGAGTTTATGAATATAGTATTGGATGAAGCAGCGGAGGTATACGTAAAACAGGCCAAACCTCGGCGTGAATTAGGTATGTAATCTACTGAAAAATTGTGAATCCCTGCGAATCATTCTGTCAGGGCGGATCCTGTTAAAAGGAGACAACATCACACTCATACAGCAAATTGTGTAGGGCTGTCTTCGGACTCCTGCTGTATCGCTGTGTAAAATATCTCTGTTGCTGTGCATGTTGCAGCATCAGGCCACGTGTAGCGTCCATCACTGTCTGATCTAACTTGCCAACACATACAATGAACTCTTGAACAGAGTTTTTACTACGCTACAGGTTGTGAATGGGTAATAGCCTCGTCAAGTTCAAGAACTGCCGGCACAGTGGACACTCGGCCTAAATGAGGCTTGTCTCAGAAACTCCACAAAAGCAAGGTAATGACACACCCTTTCTCTGCCCCAACTGTATATACAATTCCAGTCAAAGAGATGCCCACATTCCGTGACGCAAGTCGCAGTTCGTTCCTCCAAACAAAGTGTGCACATCCTGCCAGCTCTGACAGATGCGGGCACTGACTCGAAATCTAGAACAGTTGGCCGTTCTTTCCTATTTGATGACACAATGTCGGCCTCTGGGTCGTAATTGAGCAAAGCTGAGATTGGGCGATCATCGAGTTGTGGCTTATCAGGGTTGTCGTACTCAGGAGATTTCTCGTCGGAAACGGATGGCGCACTCCGCGGTGGATGAGAACGCAGGTGAGAAAAAAGGCGATGGCCCAGTCGAACAAGAAGAAGCATGCCAAGTAATGAGTATGATGGCGGCCGGGAGTTTGGGTCAATGAGAGTTGCAGACATCTGCAGGGACGTCACATCGGAGAATCAGCGCGATCCCCCGGGCACACAACAGAAAGCACACGTACATGTGGTACGCCCAAGAGCCTCTGCACGAGGCGATAGTAGACCCCAGTGATGTAAAAGAGTGCGACGTTGATCTC
>WNFR01004984.1_pt1 | contig 14851 bp, 12 predicted proteins | sample 5400221 | NCBI WGS metagenome assembly WNFR01 (sample SAMN13153357, study PRJNA577476) | soil metagenome | isolation source: 40 cm soil under Madrone tree | place: USA:California | collected 2016-06-14 | reverse complement strand
GAGCAGCTGCTCAACGTGTTCGAGACGTCGCTGCAGCAAATATCCGTGAGGCGGCATTCCAACCGATTGCCGGAAAGCCCGTGCGAAATGGTGTTGGGAAAGCCCTGCCATGGAGGCAAGAGTGTCCAGGCTTATCTTTTGGTCCAAGTGCGATTCAACGTATTCGCATATGCGACGTGCGAGCGCGGGTGAAAGGCCTCCGCGGCTAGGGAGCGGAACCTCCTCTTCCGGCATCCGCAAGCTAGCCAACATGGTGATACGGGGCTGCGAGTGGATGAGTGCCTGCGGCGAGCTGCGCGATACTCTCGATCGGCCGAGAGGCGGAGTGATCAATCCATGCCACCAGCCTTTACCACCAGTGCGAGCCAGGCGAATCGAAATGTCCTGGCCACTACCGCGTCGGAAGAGTGAAAGGCTGTAATCGAAGATTGCGGAGAGGTGCACTCCGTCGGCCAAGCTTCTGTCAGTCAGCGAGAACGCCAGACGAGCGACTCGATCCGCGCCAACAATGCGCTGATCTTCGTCGACTGCAAGGAGCAATGCGGTGCGGCTGTTATCGGACGGCAGAGCTGCGATGATCCATGCGTATCGAAAGAACTCGCGAAAGAGTCGCTCTTCGATTGCGCGCGCCGATGCAATGGTTGCGGCGAGAGCCAACTGCTGCGTTCGGTCCGATGTATCGAGAATCGCGGTTGAAACGTCCAGCACGCCCGCCAGTTTGCCAGCGGGATCAAAGATCGAACTCATCGGCCCTTGCCTCATCGCCGCGATGGTGAATAGCGACGCCATTTTCGTCGCACAAGAGAACGACATACCCTTGCTGCCGGACGATTGCATAAAGACGATCGATCTCTTCCCGGGCGTGAACGATGACGTCGGAGAGCGGTTCGCTCGAGACCTTTAGTTCGGCTTCGGTGATGATGTGGGGCGCCGTCCGGCTCCTTGGGTCGACATGATATTCGGCCAGACACCTTCGCCACGAGTCGTACACTTCTTCCGGAGTCGAAATTAGACGTGTATTGGCAAGGGAAGCCTCGATGGGTTGGAGACGAGAAGGTGCCGCGTCGGGGGTGAAACCATGCATTACTGCAGAAGCCATTTTGGCCTCCAGCATCCAGCAGACTTACGGGCTTTGGGCCTGGTCCTGAGCAGGTAGCGAATCGGCGCGTTATGGGCTGGGGGAAACTTCAGTCCTTTGGGTTGGAAGCCCAGTCTAGCAGGGAGGAACGCGACCAACAAGGTCAGGCGTCCGGCAACTGCGCGCCAGGATTTTGCGCCACGCCAAATGAGAAATCCACGCTTCTTAGATGTGACGGTCGTCACTCTGCCCAGTGACAACGGTCACAGCGACCCCCTTTTGGCTAAGGTATGTCTTGAATTCAGGGGAGGTGCAACATGCAAAAGGATGCGCGCGACCTGCTGGAGGTTTGGAGATTTGAGTTATTCGAAGAAACGATCGGAAGTTGGCTGCGGTCCATTATTCAGCGTCTCGAGAAAGAGCGGGCGGCTATTCGATCTGGACCGTTCGTCATCGATTCCAAGCAAAATTGTCGAAAGGGGGTTGAACGCTAATTCTTGAAGCGATTCTTATTGATCTTCAGTGACCGGATCTTCGACTCCAAGGTGGAGCGTGGCATGCCGAGCTTGACGGCCGCGCCGGACGGTCCGAAGACGCGTCCTTCGCTTTCGCGTAAGGCCGCCTCAATCATTTCTCTCTCCTGATAGGCGAGCTTCTGAGCGAGGTCAAGCGGCCCTTTCGGCTCAGGGGCAAGAGGCTCGCGGGAAAGCCAGCTTTCATCTACCGAAAAAGTGTCCGACTCACATACGATAACGGACCGCTCAATAACATTCTGCAGCTCGCGAATGTTACCTGGCCAGGCGTACGACTGCAGAAGGTCCAATGTCCTTTTGTTTAGCACCCGTATGCTCTTGCCTGCTTTTCTTGCGAAGCGATCAATGAAGTACTCAACCAGCATAGGAATGTCTTCTCTGCGGTCACGCAGCGGAGGAATTTCGATGGGGAAGACGTTAAGGCGGTAGAACAGGTCACTGCGGAAGCTGCCCGCAGCAATGGCAGCCTGCAAATCACGGTTAGTGGCCGCAATTACGCGAATATCCGTTTGGATCGAGCGAATTCCGCCGACACGCTCAAATTCGTGTTCCTGCAACACGCGCAACAACGCAATCTGAGTTTCGGCGGGAAGCTCTCCGACCTCATCGAGGAAAATCGTGCCTCCTCCCGCCAATTCAAAGCGCCCGAGGCGTCGTTGGGTCGCACCCGTAAAGGCACCCTTTTCGTGACCGAATAATTCCGAGGCGATCAGGTCGCGAGGGATAGCGGCGCAGTTTACACTTACGAAGGCGCGCGAGGAGCGCTTGGACCTTCTGTGAATCGCCCGAGCGACAAGTTCCTTGCCGGTGCCGGTTTCGCCAGTGATCAGGACGCTGGAATCGGTGGGAGCGACCTTCGATACGCGCGAGAGAACCGTCTGAAGAGTGGGAGACGCTCCGACGATCTCCTCAAACATCGAGGTCTTGTCGAGCTCTTCGCGCAAGGCAACGTTTTCATGCTGGAGCCTCTCTTCCGTCTGCTTGCGATCATCGATATCGGTCCCCGCGACAAACCAACGCATTACGCGTCCTTGTGAATCGCGCAGCGGGTTGAAGCGGAAAAGGAACCACCGATGTGTACCGTCGTGTCTCAGCAACCGAGCTTCGGTTTCATGGGGAGACGCGCTTAAGAACTTGCTTTTCAATTCGCCCATGAGGCGTTCCCTATCATCGGGGTGGAAGACGGTAAACGGAAGCTCGTCAGCCCGCCACTCTGCGACTGGACGCTCCCTCCAATCTTCCAGGGCGGCACCGTGATACTTGATCGCGACCTCATTCGTGAAAACAAGACTGGCATCAGCCGCCAGCACGTGGACATGTTGTGGCGTGAGGTCTAGCATTTGCCGGAGTGCTATTTCCTGCTCCCGGATCTTTTGTTCCGCCTTCTTGCGCTCGGTAATGTCGGTCGAACTACCTACGAATTGCAGCAAGTCCCCGGCGACGACGGGATGGCCGACGGTGTGAATCCACTTGACCATGCCATCAGGCAAAACGATACGGAAATCCACGTCGTAATCGGCTTTCTCCAGAATTGCCCGCTCAATCGTGCTCTTCCATTTAAGACGATCGTCCGGGTGGACGCGTTCGAGCCGCTTTTCCCACACCGGCGCTCCTTGATCTGGATCAAAACCGTAAATCCGGTACCACTCCTCGGAGAGGTGTACTGCACCGCGATCCGCCGCATTCCAGGCCCAACTGCCCGTGTGAGTTAGTCTTTGCGCTTCGGCCAGGTAAGATTCGCTTCGCCGGATAGCTTCCCCCGCAACTTTGCGTTCCGTGATATCCATAACCGCGCCAACAAACTCGGTAATGCCCGATTTATTGCCCGCATGGGCAACAACGTGGAGATATTTCACGGAACCATCCGGCATAAGCAAACGATGTTGAAGATCAAAGTCTTTCCCATCCTGGGAGGCGCGTTCGATTGTCTGTTTCACGAGGGCGGCATCTTCGGGATGAACCCGCTCTAGCACGAGTTCCACAGTCGGCTTCGTCGCCTGGTCGTATTCAAAGATCCGAAAGGTCTCCTGTGACCAAAACATCTCGCCGGTAGAAACCCTCCATCCGAAGCTCCCGGTATGGCTGAGCTTTTGCGCTTCTGCCAGATAGGCTTCGCGGCGCTGGAGTTCCTGAGTCAGGTGCTCTTGCTCAGTCACATCCATGGCCGTGCCGATAATTCTTTTCAATTTTCCGTGGTCTACGATCGGGACACCGACGCAGCGTACATAGCGAACCTCGCCGTTGGGTCGCACGATGCGCTTTTTAATGTCGCAACCCGAGGCCTCTGCCAGCATTTTTTGTATCGTCGTTGCCATGGACTCGCGCTCTTCAGGATGGATGAGGGCAAGATATTCGCGCAGCGTCGGAGGTTTGCTTGCCGAATCGAGGCCGTAAATCTGAAATAGTTCCCGGGACCAATAGTCAAAACGCCCCGAGGGACAAAACGCCCAGCTTCCCGTGTGGGCAAGGCGCTGTCCTTCCGTGAGGTAGAACTCGCTACGCCGCAAGTCTTGTTCCGCTCTCTTTCGGTCCTCGATATCGAGGCTCGATCCGTACCATTTCAGGATATTGCCGTAGCTGTCGCGAACCGGGACTTTGCGATGCAGCATCCAGCGATATTTCCCATCAGCCCGCCGCACGCGCGTTTCCGCTTCAAAAGGCTCGCCACTGGCCAAAGCCGCACGCCATTTCTGCAGTATTCCTTCCACATCCTCCGGATGTATGAGGTTCGTCCACCGCCAGCCGCAAACATCCTCCAAAGCGAGTCCCAGGTACTCCAGCCAACGCTGATTAAAATAATCGACGTATCCGTCGGGACGAGCGGTGTGTATAAGTGCTGGCGTTGTGTCGACGACAAGGCGAAGGCGGTCTTCGGCTCGTTTAAGATCTTCGATGTCGGTCCTTGCGCCGTACCAACGGACGACGCGTCCATGCTCGTCGCGGAGCGGGTTGAGTCGAATCGAAAACCAGCGATACCGTTCATCCTTTCCTTTTATCCGTGCTTCAACTTCAAACGGCACGCCTGCTCCAAGGCGCTCCTCACGGTGGGCCCGAAGTTCCTTCAGATCGTCCGGATGAAACATGCTGGTCGCAGCGTTCCCGGTGCGAATGTCCTCCAAGGCGAGACTGGCATATTCCAGATCTTGCCGGTTTGCGTAAACAGGAGTGCCGTCAGGTTGTATTACGAATACGTGCGCGGGGATAGTATCGATAAGTTTTCGTAGTTCCAGTTCGTCTTGCCGAAGCCTCTCTTCGGCCCGTTTTAGGCCCTCGATATCGTGACCCGTTCCATACCACCTGACGATCTGATTTGCCTTGTCCCGCAAGGGCACTTTTCTGATTGAGAACCAGTGATATTGCCCATCAGCGCGCCGCACGCGCGCTTCATTCTCGAAGGGCCTGCCGGCTGCCCGGGCTGCGTTCCATTCGTCAACAAACATGCGCAAGTCATCAGGGTGGATTACCGTCTGCCAGCCCCAACCTGTTAATTCTTCCAAAGTGGAGCCGGTGAATTCGCACCAACTCTGGTTAACGAATTCAACGGAACCATCAGGAAGGGCGCACACTACCAAGGCTCCAATTGTATCGATCACGTTCCGCAAATCCAGCGGGAAGCCGAACCACTTGGCGTTGGGTACTTCAACAATCATTTCCGGAATCATACTCCCGTTCTTCGGTTAGGGCTGTACCGGGAATCCCTCACCAACTAGCTGATCCAGGTGGATTGGTCGCCGCAGTGCAATCGCAACCTCCAGCGTCAAAGCCTTGACTAGTTCGTCGAGCCAGTGCGCCTCGATAGATGTTCGGCAGGCCTCTTTCAGCACCTAAATATCAATCGGTTCAGCGGGTTGCCTGAACTTCATCAAGACTGACTCTGGCAATTCAAATGCCTCCAAGAAGACGGGGTGAACGGAAGCCCGCGAGCGGGTACGCTCGGCCGAATGCGGGATCTCATCTCAGTGGTTCGCGACTCACCTTGCCCAGTCGTGAGTGTGTGAGGAATCCAAGGGCTGGCTGGATTCGGGCCTGAAAGACCGCCTTCGTCAAGCGCGCGACACTGAGCAGGCCTCCGAGCTAGCGAATGAACCCCCAACCCAGCGTCACGACGTTCTCCCATAGCTTGCTGGGGCCTGCTCGCCAGATCAGGTAAGCAAACAAGCCGGCACTCATCGCGACAGCGAGAACCCGAAGCAAGAGTCGCCCCTTTGGCGGGATTTTAAACACCGGCGAACGTTTCCATAATCGGGTTCCCGCAGAAGTTGCGGTCAAACATCTTTTCGGCGTGAACCAGTGCCTCGGGACTATCGACGTCGTGCCAGTGCGCGCCGCCGATATTAAAGGCCCTCAGTTTCTGTTCTCGCGCGAGTTGGCGCATACCGTCCGACAGCGAGCAGTCTCCATCTCTCTTTGCCGATTCAAGCCTGTCGAACAGTGCAGGGCTGCACAAAAACATCCCTGTATCCAACGCGTCATAACGGGCAAGGTCTTTGCCAATTTCTACGATATGGCTCCCTTCGCGTCTGACCTTCGTTGCGTCGTCCAAGTCAAAGACGTCACCCAGCTTGCTATCGACCGCGAGGATGACTTCGTCATGTGCGAGTGGCTGCTGCAGCAGCGCCTTGGCGGTTTTTGGCTCGAAAATGTGGTCCGCCATCAGCAATAAGAATGGGTTGTCAAACTGTTGTCTCGCAGCCAAGGCAGAAACGCCGTTAGCTTTGTGGTATTCCAGGTTTTCGATCAAGGTGACGGAAATTCCCGGGAAGGATCGGGTGTTAAGCCAGCGGCGGATCAAATTCGCGCGATACCCGGCAACAATCACAAAGTTATTAATTCCGGCTTGTTGAGAGGACATCATCACATGCTTGAGAAGCGGCACGCCACAAAGCGGCACAAGGGGTTTGGGAATGCCGCCAGACACGGATGCAATTTGGCTCCCGTTACCCGCAGCGAGAATCAGACACTGACTTACGCGTTTCATGGCTTCGCCATCTCCTTCGCGGACATCGTGAAGTTGTCGGGAGGATGCGAGGCTTTAGGGGCGTAGTCGAAATATTCGATGCTCACGCCAGTAGGGCCAAAAATACGGGCTTCGGTGACGCTCTGCGTCGAGAGTGGAAACCAGAGGGGACCGCTCTTTTGGTACACCTGTACGAAATGCGTACTTTTCGTCCAGAACGAAGGATTCTTTGCCGGATTACCCTCTGCGCGGACGAGCGCGTAGTCCTCGGAATCTACCCGGATGCGGCCTCGGAAAAGGTACTTCTCCTTGCGCTTGGGTTTAATTTCCAGAACGAAGGCCGAGCGGTCAGCCACCAGTTCTGTTCCAACGATTTCAAAGTCATAGTTGTCCGGATTTAGTTTTGTCTTCGCCCGCATCTCGGGGCGAGACGTTTCACTCTCCGATTCAAGCATTTTGCGCAAAATATGCCTGTCGAAGCAGCTAGAGTGGCGCCCTGGTGAACAGTGCGAACGGCGTGGAACCTCCGCTAGGTGCGCCAAAGTTGCTCCCGCCTTCGGTTGAGTTTGTGTGCGCACGCTTGTGACGTGGACGCGCAATACCGGGGCGGCGCATCTCGCAGATGCCTAGCTGTTCCGCACTCAATCCATTTCCACATCAACTTCGATAAGGCATTCCCAATTCCAATGGGTCGATTACGCGGACCACACTGGATTTGGTTTCTTATCAGTGGTTTGACGAATGCGAACAACTACAAGTCAAATCGGCCGCGGCATCAGCCGCGAATGAATGCCGAGGTTTCGACTTTTTGGGCGAATCGTCGACAACTCCTACCACTATTCAGCGACTCACTGAATTTGTGAAGGCTTAGGCACCATTCCACGTTCGCCGTGAGCCTTCAAACACCGCGAGTCCGGATGACTGCTCGACCCGCCTAGGGTTTGACAAGATCGTCAATTCGATGACGACACCGGCGTTCAGCCCCTCAACTGCGTAGCCTCCGTCTCAGCCGGTAGTGCCTCGAATGAAAGAAGATAAGCGGAGAGGCTGGGAAAATAAACCGATGGAGCGCGGGATGCACCGCAGTTCGCGTGGGCGGCCGTTCACCTCAAGTTTCTGTCGCGGTCTAGCCTGCGCGTCGATAACAGGGAGTGATGGGCGCATAAGCGCGGCTGGGAAGGCCCAGGTGGGGGACCGAGAAGAATGACCGATGTAGCGCACCAGAACGGAGATCGGGGAGTGGTCGTCGGTCGGGCTATGGGAATACTTGTTCTCCTCGTCGGAATACTCTTTGCAGCGGGGCTGTGCACGGCGAGCCCGCCACCTGACAATCCCGTTCCCAGCATCTTCGATCCTCACTCGACGCCGGCAGAGTCGATCCGTCATTTGTCGTATTTCGTTTTTGCCATCACTGGTTTGATTTTCCTCGTCGTTTTCATCTTGCTGACCTACGCCGTCGTGAAATTTCGTGACAAGACCATGGGATCTGAGCGTGAGCCAGCGCAGGTATACGGGAGCACACAGATTGAGCTGGCCTGGACCATCATTCCGATTTTAATCGTGGTCGTGCTATTCCTGGCTACCGCCCGGGTGATTCATGCAATTCAGGATGCGCCGAAACCCGCAACGGCGTTGGATGTTACCGCCATCGGCCATCAGTTTTGGTGGGAGTTCCGCTATCCGCGGCTCGGCGTTGTCACTGCTAACGAACTGCATATCCCGGTGAGCGCGCCGACCTTCCTGAAGTTGCTTTCCGCCGATACCGATCACAGCTTCTGGATTCCCCAGCTTGCGGGAAAGACCGACTTGATTCCGGACCGCGTAAACGAGATGTGGATAGACCCGCATGATACCGGCCTGTTTCTCGGCCAGTGCGCCCAGTATTGCGGCACGCAGCACGCGAAGATGCTTCTGCGGGTCTCGGTGGACAGCCCTGAAGATTTTGCTGCGTGGATTCGCGCGCAAAAGCAGCCCGCGAATCAGGATGAGAAGGAAGTCGCCGGCAGACGCGTTTTCGAAACAACCGCGTGCATAAACTGCCATTCGGTCGGCGGCACCGCTGCAACGGGGCGCTTCGGTCCCGATCTGACGCACCTGATGAGCCGTCGCACGATCGCGTCCGGCGCGGCCGAAAATACGAGGGAAAACCTTCGCTTGTGGATACAAAACCCCGACGCAATCAAACCCGGCTCGCTCATGCCCGCCATGAAGTTGAGCGACACGGATCTGGACGCGCTTGTGCGTTATCTCGAGACGCTCCAGTAGCGAGGGATTAGGGAGACCAGCTATGTCATCGGACGCAATGGCCATCCACGCAGCGGAAGTAGGAGCCGGGCGGCCCTGGGTTCAAGTGTTGCACGAGTGGGTCACCACCGTAGATCACAAGCGTTTGGGCATTCTGTATGTTCTCTTGGCATTGATGTTTCTCCTCATCGGGGGAATCGAAGCCATCATTATCCGCATCCAGCTGATGCGTGCGCATAACGACTTTGTTTCTCCGCAAGTTTTCAATCGCATGTTTACGATGCATGGCACGACCATGATTTTCTTCGTGGTCATGCCCGTTATGTTCGGGTTTGCCAATTATCTGGTTCCATTGATGATTGGCGCCCGGGACATGGCCTTTCCGCGGCTAAACGCCTTCAGTTTCTGGCTGACCGCTTTCGGCGGCCTTATTCTCTACTTCAGTTTTGTTGGCGGAAACGGGCTTTATGGCGCAGGCAACGCGCCTGACGTGGGATGGTGGGCGTACTCGCCGCTGACCTCTCGAGCGTTCTCTCCGGGCCACAGCTCGGACTACTGGACCGTTGCTCTGTTGATTTCTGGCTTTGGGAGCATCGGAACAGCGATCAATATCATCGCCACGATTTTATCGATGCGATGCCCGGGGATGACCCTGAATCGCATGCCGCTGCTGGCCTGGCTTAATCTCATCATGGCGGTCTTGGTTATCTTGGCCGTATCGCCTCTTACCGCTGCTCAGGTGATGCTCTGCGTGGATCGCTATCTCGGCGGCCATTTCTTTGACACTCAGGCCGGAGGCTCCGCAGCGCTTTGGATGCACTTCTTTTGGATTTTCGGCCATCCGGAAGTCTATGTGCTGGTTATTCCGGCCTTCGCGTTTGCATCCGAAATCATCCCGGTATTTTCGCGCAAGCCCATTTTTGGATACCCGGTAATGGTGGCCGCCACCGTGTGTATCGCATTTGTGAGCATGAGTGTTTGGGCGCACCACATGTTCACTATCGGTATGAACTCCAAGGCCAACAGTTTTTTTGTGCTGTCGACAATGGCCATCGCGGTCCCCACGGGAATCAAGATCTTCAACTGGCTCGGCACGATGTGGGGCGGCAAAATTCAGTTCAAAACTCCCATGCTGTTCTGCGTGGCATTTCTGTTTCAGTTTCTGATTGCCGGCCTAACCGGTATCATTCAGGGCACCGCGCCGTTTGACTGGCAACTTGCCTACTCCTACTTCGTAGTTGCGCACTTTCACTATGTCATCACGGGCGGAATCCTCTTTGCCTTGTTCGCCGCATTTTATTACTGGTATCCAAAAGTGACCGGACGGATGCTGGACGAAACCCTTGGCAAAGTGCATTTCTGGCTGTTCCTCATCGGGTTTCACCTGACGTTTGACACCATGCACATTCCGGGGCTGCTCGGGATGCCGCGCCGAATCTACACTTACGAGCCCGGCCGCGGTTGGGATACTTTGAATCTGCTCATCACCATTGGTGCATTCATTCAGGGCATCGCGATATTGATATTCGTCGCGAACCTCGTTTTCTCTTACTTCAGGGGACGCAAGGCGGGCAACGACCCCTGGGACGCTTGGACTCTCGAATGGTCGGTGCCTTCGCCGCCGCCAGCCTATAACTTTGCTTCCATCCCCACCGTCGCCAGCCGGCGCCCGTTGTGGGATTTGAAGCATCCGGAAGATCCGGATAGCCGGTATGAGTGAAGGAATCGAGACATGAGCGCAATCACAACTCCATTTCCCGAAATACCGGCGGCTTGGAAGCTTCCTTACCGCGGAAAAGTCGCGATGGCCTCCCTGATCGCTGCCGAATCGGCCATCTTCACGATTTTCGTCGTGGCCTATCTCTTCTACATTGGGAAGAGCCTCGCCGGGCCGACTCCCCGCGAAGTGCTCGAGACGCCCATTTTCTTCACCGTCTGTTTGTTATCCAGCAGCCTTACGATTCACCTCGCGTCAAAACTTCTCGAACGCGGCAAGCGGGGCGCATTCCTCGGTTTGTGGTTTCTGACGATTGTGCTTGGCGGTCTCTTTTTGTTCGGCACCGGCCAGGAATGGCACCGGCTGATTTACGAACACGGGCTGACGATCTCCACAAACCTTTTTGGAACGACTTACTACTCGCTCGTCGGTCTGCACGCAACTCACGTCACGGCAGGCCTGATCATGCTCAGCATCGTGCTTCTCTTTGGCTTGGCTGGGCGTGTCGGTCCGGAGCAGTCCACTCGCGTCGACGTGCTTTCCATGTATTGGCATTTTGTCGATGCGGTGTGGGTCGTTGTTTTCACCGTGGTTTACATTTTAGGTCGCTGAGGAGCGTCGATGGCAACGGCACTATCCCGGGAACAATTGCTGCGAAGCGGTCGCGCGCCAAGCGAGGTCGCATTGCCGGCACCGACCGCGTGGCCGTTTGTATTGGCTTTTGGATTTATGTTGTTGTTCGCGGGGCTCCTGACGAGCGCGTCAATAAGCGTCCTGGGTGCTGTGCTCGCCCTGGCTGGTTGCGTTGGCTGGTTTCGCGAAGTCTTCCCCCACGAACGCGAAGAAGTTGTGGTGGTCGTCCCGGAGGAAATTACACTCAGGACGGTGCGGCGGGTTGTCGAACGAATCCCTGTCGCGCCGGACCAAGTGCGTGCGTGGCTTCCTGTTGAAACGTACCCGATATCGGCTGGTGTGAAAGGCGGCTTGGCGGGAAGCGTGGCGATGGCCGCGCTGGCCTGCCTTTACGGCCTGTTGAAGACCGGAAGCATCTGGTATCCCATCAATCTTCTTGCTGCTGTTGTGTATGCGCCGTCGGAGGTGCCTTCAGTTTCGCAATTCAATTCCTTTCACGCTGGCCTCTTTTTCCTTGCCGTGCTCTTACATCTCGTCACCTCCGTTCTTGTGGGATTGCTGTATGGGGCGATGCTTCCCATGTTCGCGCGTCATCCCATTCTGCTAGGCGGTTTGATCGCTCCAGTGCTGTGGTCGGGGCTGCTCCACTCTATTATGAACATTCTCAATCCCGTGCTTGGGAGCCACATCGATTGGCCCTGGTTCATGGCATCGCAGATTGCTTTCGGCGTCGTCGCCGGGATGGTCGTCATGCGGCAATCGCGCGTTACCACACGCGAAAACATGCCCTTCGCCCTACGCGCAGGAATTGAAGCTCCCGGAATAATTCCACCGCGAGGAAGCGGGGAGAGACACCCTTGAACCCTTTTCGATATCTATGTGTATCCGCAGCGCTCGGCGTGGCGCTGCTTTCTGGTTGCGGTGCGCCACACGGACAGCCAAACAAAGATGCGGAGGTCCTGGCACCCAACGAGGTTTTGGAATTTGGCACCCTGTACGCGGAAAACTGCGCCGGTTGCCACGGCGCGGACGGCAAAGGGGGAGCGGCAATTGCGCTCGCCGACCCAGTTTATCTCGCCATCGCGGACGACGCGGCGATGCGCAAAGTCATCGCCAACGGCGTGCGGGGAACCGCAATGCCTGCCTTCGCGCAGAGCGCTGGCGGGATGCTGACCGACAAGCAAATCGATGTGATCACCAGAGAAATCCGATCGCGATGGAGCCGGCAAGGAATTCTCAACACGGCCAATCCGCCTTCTTATAGCCCGAAGTCAACAGGCGACGCCCAACGGGGGGAACTCGCTTATAAGGCTTACTGCGAATCCTGTCATGGTCCCGGAGGTCGCGGCGGACAAAAGGGCAGCGCTATCACCAATGATTCCTTTCTCGCGTTGGTGAGCGATCAGGGGCTGCGCACCATTGTTATCACCGGCCGTCCCGAATTGGGAGCACCGGACTGGCGCGGAAACGCACCCGGCAAGCCGATGTCCGACCAGGAAGTTACAGACGTAGTCGCCTGGCTCGCTTCGCAGCGCGCTCTGCACCCGGGCCAGCCTTATTCCGTTTCGAATTAGACACAGCAGTAGGAGCCTCATGATGTTGAATGAAAATACGCTCTCCCGCCGCGGGCTTTTCATGAAGATGGGAATTCTCTTCAACGGCGTGGTGGCGACCGCGCTGGCCGTGCCAGTCGTGCGCTTTATTTTGTCCTCGATTACCCGCGGGCGCGCCAACGCCTACCTTTCCTGGGTGCCTCTCGGATCCGTAAACGAATTTCCGGAAGGCGAAACGCGGCTGGCCACGTTTCGGAATCCCTACGTGACGCCGACCGATGGGAAGACGGTGGACACGGCGTGCTGGGTGCGCCGCGTCGCAGGCGATGAATTCCAGGTTTTTGCGGTGAACTGTGCGCATCTGGGCTGCCCGGTTCGTTGGTTTCCCCAATCCGGTTTGTTCATGTGCCCGTGCCACGGCGGAGCGTACTACCGAGATGGCTCGCGTGCTTCCGGCCCGCCAGAGCGGGGCCTGTTCGAATATCCGTACAAAGTGCAGGACGGTCTCGTCACCATTCAGGCGGGTGAGCTGCCCACGCCGGGATCTCCGACCGCCTCTCTACTTGGGAAGGAACCACCATGCGCCGCCTGATTACAGAGGTGGGGGAATGGTTCGACCGACGCCTGCAACTCGCCGCTCCCATTCGCGAGGTCTCGGAGCATCCCGTGCCGCGCAACACGGCGAGTTGGTGGTACGTGTTTGGCAGCGCTGCTCTTGTTGTGTTCCTCCTGCAACTCGTCACCGGAATTCTGCTCGCGCTTATCTATGTCCCCTCAGGCAGCGAGGCGTGGAGCAGTCTGCAGGCTCTAAACCATGACGTGACTCTGGGCTGGTTCATCCGTGCATTGCATGGATGGGGCTCGAACTTCATGGTGGCGATTGTTCTCATCCATATGGTGCAGGTCTTCCTGTTCGGGGCCTACAAGTTTCCGCGCGAACTCACTTGGATCGTGGGCGTTTTTCTTTTACTGATGACTCTGGGCATGGCGTTCACCGGGCAAGTCCTGCGCTTCGATCAGGATGCGTATTGGGGATTGGGAATTGGCGCATCCATCGCCAGCAGAGTGCCCATTATCGGCGGAGAAATCGTGAAAATGATGTTGGGTGGTCCAATTATCGCCGGTGCGACGCTCTCTCGATTTTTTGCGCTGCATGTCTTCGTCATTCCAGGGATGCTGATCGGGTTCGTGTGCCTGCATCTCTTGATGGTGCTGAAGCTGGGAATCAATGAGTGGCCGGTGCCCGGACGCCTCGTCAAGCGATCTACTTACGAAAGCGAATACCACGAATTGACGAAGAAAGATGGCGCGCCCTTTGTGCCTTACGCGGTTTGGAAAGACTTGTTCTTCGCAGCATTCATCCTCTTGGCAGTCGCCGCGTGCGCTCTTTACTTCGGTCCGTTCGGTCCAACGGGCCGCCCGGACCCAACGATCATCCAAACAGTACCGAAACCGGATTACTTCTTCCTGTGGCTCTATGCCTTACTCTCGCTCTTGCCTCCTTCCATGGAGACGCCCGCGCTTCTGATGCTGATCGCAATAATGCTGGGAACGTTCACGCATCTTGCCGGATTCACTCCCTGGAGTCCGCACATGAACGCGTGGAGTGGTCAGCCCGTGCCGGGAAAATTTCTGCATGGCACAACCGCGCTTCAGCGGCAAGGCGCGCTCGTATTTCAGGTGAAGCAGTGCCGCAACTGCCATTCTCTGGGAGATAGTGGCGGAGAAAGAGGTCCGGCTCTGGACAGCGTTGCCGTGCGGCTCACGCAGGACCAGCTCATCCGTCAGGTGATCCAAGGAGGCGGCAACATGCCTGCCTACGGAAAAAACTTGAGTCCGGCGGAAATGACAGCGCTCGTTGCCTTTCTCGAAACCTTGCATCCGCCAGGTCAGACTCCGGCACGGGAAGCGGCACGCGAAATCGTGCTCGGCGACAGCCAAGAAAAACGCCCAAGCACCCAGCCGTAGACACCCATTCATGCCACCTCACGTTCATCTCGCTTCGGGGTCCTGGTCGCTTCCGGTTTCGCTGACCTTGGCCGTGCTTCTCACGGCATTGCTGTACCTGCGTGGATGGGTTCATTTGCGTTCGGCTTCCGGCAACGTCATTCCGGTCTGGCAGGCCAGTAGTTTCTT
>WNFR01011903.1_pt1 | contig 14855 bp, 13 predicted proteins | sample 5400221 | NCBI WGS metagenome assembly WNFR01 (sample SAMN13153357, study PRJNA577476) | soil metagenome | isolation source: 40 cm soil under Madrone tree | place: USA:California | collected 2016-06-14 | reverse complement strand
ATGTTCAAGTAAAAGTCGGGATAATGTTCGACCAGATAGGGATTAGGCCGAATGGTGTGACCGCCCATCGGAATCATCGACATCGTCTCCAGGCCGCCGGCAATGATTGTCTCAGCACCGCCGCTGCGAATTCGGTCCGCGGCCATGGCAATCGATTGCAAACCAGACGAGCAGAAACGATTGATGGTCATGGCGCTGGTTTCGACCGGCAAGCCGGCGCGAATAGCTGCTGCGCGGGCGACGTTCATCCCCTGCTCCGCTTCCGGCATGGCGCAACCTATGATGACGTCTTCGATTTCCGTTGCTTGCAGACCAGGCACGCGCGCCATTGCTTCCTTGATGACTGCCGCGCCCATGTCATCGGGACGGGTGTTTCTTAAAGTGCCTTTTGGCGCTTTGCCAACTGCCGTGCGAACTGCTGATACGATTACTGCGTCGTTCATAAAATACCTCTGGAATTCAGAATACAGAAGACAGAATAAAGAAGGCCGGAATCAGCGAATAGACGTTCTAATCGCGGCCGAATAGCTGCCGAGCAATTTACTGACTTCCTCCAATTGACCGGTTAACTCCAGCGAATCGCCATACTTGAGATCTCGCGTCAGAATTAGATAATACCGACATTCTTCAAGCGACCCTTCTGCAACATTCATAAAACGAACTTTGTCTGCTCGTCCTCGTTTCTTAAATCCTTCAGCGATATTTGCTGCCACAGAAATCGCTGCGCGTCGAAACTGCGAGGTCAAACCATAAATCTCTTCGCGTGGAAACGCTTTGCTCAGACGGTACACTCCTAGAACGAACTGATGAGCTTTTTGCCAGACGATAAGGTCCTGAAAATTTCGAGCCGGTTGATGTTCCATGAAATCCTCCTCTTTGGTGAATACGATAGGGTGATTTCAAGATCGGTTTAGTTTTCGTAGCGGCTTCGATCGTTTCGGTCTTAAATTCTGACTTCTGTCTTCTGTCTTCTGTCTCCTTCGCTAGTTCCTTAGCGCCTTCCCCGTCTTCAACATTGCCGCCAGCCGTTCCTGCGTCTTGCGGGTTCCCGCCAACGACAAAAACGCTTCACGTTCAAGATCCAAAAGATACTGCTCGGAAACTCGGGTCTCGTGATTCAGATCGCCGCCGGTCAGTATGTGGGCCAACTTTTCTCCAATTAAAGCGTCGTGATCGGAAATGTAACCGCCGCGCTTCATCTGGTGAATGCCGAGTTTCAATGTTGCCAGCGCTGCATTGCCAAGCGCCAGAATATCGGTGCGTGGCTGCGGTTCGACATAGCCACTGGCTGCCAGTGACAGGACTTCTTTTTTCGCGTCAGCGATCAAACGATCGCTGTTCATTGAAATCGTGTCGTCCGCTGAAAGAAATCCGAGCGTCCGCGCTTCCTCCGCCGAAGTCGCCACCTTTGCCAGTGCAATCGTTTCAAAAGCTCGCTTCACAAAAGGAAACGGATCGGCATCGTCAACGTTCTTCGGAATAGAATCGAGCGTGCGCAACAGCAGTTCCTTCGTTCCCCCGCCGGCGGGAATGATGCCCACACCCACTTCGACTAACCCGATGTATGTCTCCGCTGCCGCGCGCGCCCGATCGGCATGCAGAACCATTTCGCAGCCCCCGCCGAACACCATATTGAAAGGCGCCACCACCACCGGCTTTGGCGAATAGCGCAGGCTCATGGTCGACATCTGAAATGCGCGCGCCATCATGTCCAGCTCGTCCCAATTTTCTTCCTGGGCCTCCATCAACATCAACATGATGTTCGCGCCCACACAGAAGTTCATTCCCTGGTTCCCGACAACCAAACCAACAAAGTTCTTTTCGACCTCGGCAAGCGCAAACTTCAACATCCGCAGCGTGTCGCCGCCGATGGCATTCATCTTTGAATGAAACTCGAGACACGCAACGCCGTCACCGATATCGATCAGCGACGCTCCGGAATTTTTCTTAATGACGCCAGAACGATCTTTGACTGACTTCAGCACTATCACGCCGGGTTGATCGGCAAGCGGCAGATATTGTTCGGAAGCAAAGTCGAAATAGAACTGTTGCCCATCGTGTTTCTTGTAGAAAGACTTCGCGCCGGCTTCAAGTAACTTCTCGACGTTGGCCGGAATCGGTCGGCCCTCTTCCTTCATGCGCGCGATGGATTTTTCCACGCCAATGGCATCCCAGGTTTCGAAAACGCCTAACTCCCAGTTGAAGCCCCAGCGCATGGCCCGATCGACTTCTACAATCGTGTCGGCAATTTCCGGAATGTGGTTCGCGGCATAGCGAAATGTGCGCGACATTGTCTTCCACAAAAACTCGCCCACCCGATCCTTGCTCCAGACCAACGTCTTGATGCGCTCCGGCAAGTCTTCAATGTTCTTGCCCAGGTCGAGCGCCGGCAACTTCACTTTCTGTGATGGCCGGTAATCAAGCGCAGCATGGTCCCACACCCAGATTTCCTGTTTGCCGCCTTCGCCCTTTTGACGTTTGTAAAACCCACCCTTGGTTTTATTGCCGAGAATTCCGCGCCCAATCATTTGCGTCAGAAACTCAGGCGCAATGAAGACATCACGCTCGTCATCTTCCGCCAGTGCTTCGTATAGGTTCTTCACGACGTGACCAAAAACATCGAGACCAACCAAATCAAAGGTGCGGAAGGTCGCTGTCTTCGGCCGGCCGACTGCCTGGCCGGTAATCTTGTCAACTTCTTCGATTGAGTAGCCTTCTTCGAGCATCGTCTTGATCGTAACCATCGCGCCAAACGTGCCGATGCGATTAGCGATGAAGTTAGGCTGGTCCTTCGCTACTACCACGCCTTTGCCGAGGCGCCCGTCGAGAAAGCCAAACATGAAACACGACACTTCCGGTTTGGTCCATTCAGTGCGGATTATTTCGACGAGATGCATGTAACGCGGCGGATTGAAGAAGTGAACGCCGAGAAAGTGTGCGCGAAAATCTTCCGAACGTCCTTCGGCGAGTTGCTTGAGGGGAATGCCGCTGGTGTTTGACGCGACGACAGCGCCAGGACGTCGATGCTGCTCGACCTTTTCATAAAGACTTCGTTTGATGTCGAGGTTCTCAACTACTGCCTCGATGATCAGATCGCAGTCTTTCAGTTTCGCCAGGTCGTCGTCAAAATTGCCAATGCTTATTAGCGACGTAGCATCGGGTGTAAAGAACGCCGCGGGCTTTGATTTCTTCGCGGATTCGAGGCCCAAGCGCGCGAAGCGATTGCGATCATCAAGCGACTCAACTCCGATAGTCCCTGACGGTCCGGTCAAATTTTCCTTGGGAACTATGTCAAGGAGAAGGGTCGGCACACCCGCATTAGCGAGGTGCGCGGCAATCTGCGCCCCCATCGTTCCCGCTCCCAGGACTGCTGCTTTTTCAATCCGCATAATTGGAACGCTAGGCATCACTGCCTGTTATTCTTCCTTTTGATTTCCGGTGGCTACAACCAGTAATAAAACAAAGGCTAATCATACTGAATGAGCGTTCATTCAGCAAGTAAGAGAAGTAAAAATAAGTCCCAAGATCGCTTGCCTATCTTTTTGGTCCGTATGGGCGAATGTCCAACTCGAAGTGCGCGCTGCTGATGTGTGCCTCTAGAAGTTGGACATCCGGATACTCTGCCTTTATGACCTGACAAATTCTCTGACGCAACTCCGGCAGCATTCGATATCCTAGAATTATCTGTTTCAAAGATTTTGCGGGAAACTTGAAAAGGTAAATGTCTTGTCCGTCTCCAACGGGAATCACATCGTCCGCAAATTGAGGATTCTTCACCAATCTCAGTTCTTCCTCATAAGACCAATGATCGCTCTTTGTGAAAAACAAGATTTCAGCCAAGTTAGTCCAATTCTGATCAGGCGCGGGCATTATTGGCCTGGTTGGTAAATAAGTGACCTCAGTCAAAGCTCTGACTTCGCGGTAAATGGTAGTTTGAAAAAACGGATCATCTGACTCGAAGCCGAGTAAAAAGCCCCGATGAGAATCAGAGTAGTGTGACCACATTAAAAGATTGTTCTCTTTCCTTGTGAGACTTAAAAAGGCAAAGTTACTGCTGTTGTCCTGTCGAAACTTGGCTAACTTTTTCCTAATCGTTGGTTCAAGCATGAATTCCGCAACTGCCAATTGCATGAAGGTGCCTCTATCCCTCTGTTCTTCTATAGTTCTTAAACCGAGTCGCCGCAGATAGGCTTCGAGGTCGCAAAGATTGGGCTCAGTTTCGAATGGATCATTTAAGGCGGAACTTTGCGTGAAGCGGATAAGACCCCGTTCCAAAATATCGATACGATTGCCGGTAACATACTTATGAATCAACATCGCCGATAGTCCGCCAAGTCATTGGTTTTCAAACACGCCCGCTTAGTAGTTGGTCAGCACATCGTCGGGCTTAAAGCCCATCTGCTCCAGCCGATCGCGCGTTTGTGCCATCATCTCCAGCGAGCCGCAGACCAAAGCGACCGGCGCTTTCAGATCCGGCAACACATGATCGAGCAACGACTGCACATAGCCGGTCGGGCCCGACCAGTCGTGGCCGTCTGGCTTTGAGATCACCTGCCGCAGCTCAACTCCGGCGTCCTTCCAGCCTTCGGTTTCGTCGCTATAACAAAAGTCGTCAGGCGTGCGAGCGCCATAAAGGACTACCAGTTGTCCAAATTCCTTCTTTCGATTTAACACATGCCGCAGCGCGGAACGCAACGGCGCCACGCCAGTGCCCATGGCGACAAAGACGAGGTCGTTGCCCTTCCGAGCGTCAAGATCGAACCCGTGTCCGGCAACTTCCAGCAGTTCAATCTTCTCGCCGCGCTGCATCTCGAATAACAAGTCGCTTGCGCCTACTTTCCGTTTCACGAGCACTTCCAATTCCCTGTCTTCAGGCGCGCTGGCGAATGCAAAGTAAGCCGGCGCCTCATCAGCGACAGACAGCACTGCAACCTGGCCAGGCGCAAAACGGACGCCGTGCTGTTCGCTCATTCCCTCGGGCATCAAATCAAAGGAACGAATCGCGCGGGCCTGATCGCGTACTGCTGTGATAATGAGTGAAGTCAAACTTTTCTGATTCAAATCTCTGATTTCTAGAACTACAAACCTTGCGCAGCCTAAACAAATCCACTATTTGGATCTCTTGCGCCGGTGCTAGAATACGAATGCTCTTCCCGCGAGTAAAATCTCATGTCACACACAGCAACCGTTTCGCGCCTTTGGATCTCGTTTCTGCTCGCAAGTTTTCTTTTGAGCTGCGCCGCAGTTTCGTTAGGCCAGTCAGGGCGGCGCCCGCGCAAGCCAACCGCGCCCGTCATCGTCGAGCCTGAACCTGCTAGTGCAACCGCCAAGCCGACGCCGCAACCTAAACCGGCATTAACGTTGACGGTCGGCATGGACGACAATGGCGGTTTTGCGAATCTGCCTTTGTACTTTTACACCGACGCGCTGCATGCCGTTATCGAGCGACTCAGCCAGGATGTTTCACTGAAGGTAAATGATGCCGGCAACCTGACGCGCGGCGACGCGGTGAAGAATGCAAAAGCCGAAAAAGCCGGTTACGTTGTCTACCTGCAACTTCGCCTCGATACAATGAACCCCGCTGCCCGCAGTGAAAGTGCAAAAGATGCCATCGTTGAATATTGGGTATTCGCGCCCACCAGTACCCAGGTGGTGGCTTCCGGGCGCACCTATGCGCGCGCTTATCAAAACAAAGGCATCCCGCATCCCAACAGTTCAGGCGTTTATGGCAGCTACCGGTTGAACCAGGCGGCGAAAGCTGCAGCCGAACAGATCCTTGATTATTTCAAGAACCATAAACCCGCTGCTACAAAACTGCCGTCAGGATTCGGGCGGTAAACGTTCCGCGCCGGCATAAAGCGCATCGATCACGTCGCGATATTTTTCATCGACAACGCGACGCTTTACTTTCAACGTAGGCGTCAGCTCGCCGCCTTCGATCGTCAACTCTTTTTCCAGCAAGCCAATCTTCTTCACTTTTTCAAACTGAGCGAGCTCGGAAGTGAGCCCGGCCACTTGCCGCTCAAATAGATCAATAATGCGCGGATGTTTGCAAAGCTGAGCGCGATCGCGCGTCTCAATCCCCTTGAGCCGCGCATATGATTCGACGCGTTCCCAGTCAGGCACGATCAGAGAGGCAGGAAACCTCCGTCCGTTGCCGATCAATACAACCTGATTCACAAAAGGCGAGCCTTTGATCAGCTGCTCAATCGGTTGCGGCGCGATGTATTTCCCTCCCGACGTCTTCAACAGCTCTTTCTTGCGATCGGTTATGCGCAGGAATCCGTCTGCATCGATCGCGCCGATATCGCCAGTTTTGAACCAACCATCTTCCGTGAACACGGCGCGAGTTTCTTCCGGCTTGTTGTAGTATCCGCGCATCACGTTTGGCCCACGCGTTTCGATCTCGCCGTCCGCCGCAATGCGGACCTGCACGTTTCTGATCGGTGTGCCAACTGTGCCCACGCGATTCTCTTCAATGGTTGACGCTGTAATCACCGGCGACGTTTCAGTTAACCCATAGCCCTGGACGATCGGAATCCCGGCGCCGATGTAGATCAGCGCCAGTTCTTCGGGCAAGGCGGCCCCGCCGGAAACAAGTAAACGAATACGACCGCCAAGTGCCAGCTTCCACTTGGAAAACATCAACGAAGTGGCCAGCTTGTGCTGCAAACCGAGTCCCAGCGGAACGCGCTTTTTTCCCAACAGGTGGTGTGCATAATGCTTCGCAACGCTTACCGCCCAGTTAAGCACCATCACACTCGCACGGCCTTGCTCGACTGCACGTTGTCTGATGCGAGCATAGATTTTTTCGAAGATGCGTGGCACGCCAACCAAAATCGTGGGATGCACCTCACGAAGATTTGGGCCAATCGTATCGAGTGACTCGGCAAAGTAAACGGCCATGCCGCGATACAGGTACATGTACATCGCCTCGCGCTCGAAGATATGAGACAACGGCAGTACCGACAGCGCGGTGTCCTCGACGCCGAATGAGAAGTGCCCCGACGAGTCCACCAGATTCGAAACCAGATTCCCGTGCGTAAGCATGACGCCTTTCGGTTCACCAGTGGTGCCGGAGGTGTAAATGATTGTCGCTAAGTCATCCGGCTTTGCCTGTAGCTCCAACTCGCGCAGCAACTCGCGCTGCTGGCGAGCAAACGCCTGGCCGCGCGCCTCGAGTTGTTCCAATGAAATAGCCGCCGACTTCGACCCGGCATCTTTTTCAAACACTATGAGGTGTTCTACGGCGGGGCAGCTGGAAAGTATGGACTCGATTTCGCGCAACTTGGTTTCGTTTGCAAGCAGCAGCACTCGTGCGCCCGAGTCTTTCAAAATGTACTGCACCTGCGCCGGCGTCAAAGTGGGATAGATAGGCACGTCGATCGCGCCCAGGAAAATGCATCCCGCATCGGTCAAGGTCCATTCGGGCCGGCTCTCGGAAAGAATGGCCACACGCTCACCCCGTCTTATGCCAAGCGAATAGAGGCCCGCTGCTATCCAGCGCGCGCGCTGGAGCAGGTCAGCCGATGAGATCGGAATCCAGCGACCATCGTGTTTGTAGTTCAGCGTATCCGGTCGAGTGTGTACGCGGGCAACGTACTCAAAGACTTCGGTTAAGGTGGTGGGTTCGTCCGCCGTCTCAGCCGCGGTCTTGATCGCCGGCGCTTGCGATTCCGGTTCGAGCTGTGTGATTGGGTTCACTGCGCCGCGACTCCGTTCAGAAAGATGTCGAGCACTTGATCGGCCATTGGCGCCAACTTGTAGCGGCGCTTGGAAAGGATCCAATTGGTGGCCATCTCGTCGAGTGCGCCGAAAAGAATTTTTGCAACAACCTTTGCGTTGAGTTCCTTGCGAAACACGCCGGCGCGTTGGCCCTCTTCGAAAGTTGAACGGATGAGTCGCAGGTATTCAGCAAAGCCGGCAGCTGAAAACTCTTCCATAAACTTTGTAGAGCCGCGCAGCTCTACCTGAAAGACGACCGCGAGATCGCGATCCGCGCCAAGTCGATTCAGATGCATGTGCGCAATGCGTCGCAATCTTTCGCCCGGGTCGGCTATTCCCTCCAACCGGGTACGGCCATCGGCGATTGCCTCTTCCATGTTTCGATCGAAAATTGAGTGGAGGATTTCTTCTTTGCTCTTGAAGTAAAGATAGACCGTGCCATCAGCCACGCCGGCCTCGCGCGCAATGTCGGCAACCTTGGAATTGAAATAGCCGTTGCCTGCAAACACACGAATCGCAGCGCGCAGGATGGCGCTGCGCTTGTCTGCAATCACTGGCCGGTCTGAATTAAGTGTTCGCGCGCTTTTCATTTCCGATTTCCGATTGACTTCGCTAACCCCGCAGCAGACAGGCACGGGTAACAAATTTGAATTGCTTGCTTCCGATCGGCAATCGGAACTCGGCAATCCCACGACTGAATGAACAGTCACTCAGCAAGTTTAGCCTACTCGTGTCCAATTGCTCAGTGCCACAGAAGCTTAGTTCTCATTCGGGAGGCTTTTCACCTGGCTGGCGGGGGGACGTTCTGTCGTCTTCCAAATCCGCCGTGTGTTCCGCGTCCAGACTCGATTTGACCAGCGATTCATCGACACGTCGCAGCAGAAATTCCTGCGTGGGATAGGGAATCTCGATGTGATGCTCGCGAAAGAGCCGTTCGATGCGGTAGTTGATGTCGCTTTTAATCGAAAGTCGAGGGAATATTCGCCGAACTTCAGGAACTGGACCTTCGGCGGCGGATCAGTTAGCACAAGATCCACGTCCTTCGCCGCCAGCAGCAACGTCTCTGTCACCAGGTTAACGTCGGAATTAACGGCGACGCCGATGGGAATCGAAATGCGCGCGCGCGGATCGCCATAAGACCAGTTGATCACGCGTTGACTAACCAACTTCGAATTCGGAACGATGAGGGCGACACGATCATTAGTCATCACCAGCGTAGTGCGCAGATTAATGCTTTGCACGTCGCCTTCGTCTTCGCCGATGGTGATGCGATCGCCGACGCGAACCGGCCGTTCGAAAAGCAGAATAAAACCGGAGACAATATCGGCGGCAATATATTGAAGACCAAAACCGATGCCGACTGAAAGCGCCGTAAAGAGCACGGCGATTGAGGTCAAATCTATGCTGAATTGTTTTAGTGCTATGAGAACGCCAACCAGTACAAATAAATATCTGACAAGGCGAGCAATCGTATAGCGAAGGCCCGGATCGATATGGCCGCGTTTGCCGAGTCGTCGATCCAAAAGCGAACTAAAGCGGCCGGCTAAAGAAAATGTGAGTAGTAATACCGCGATTCCAAGTACGACTCTTCCGACCGAAACCCGGTCATTGAAAAATGGCAAGGGATACTTAAGATAGCCCCAGATGCGCTGGAGTATTCCGCCGCCGTCCTGAAAAAGCAGTGGTCTTGGGAGCAAGAGCGAAGTGATGACTGATAGGCTGTTCAATTAACTACTCCAAAACACTTCTCCTATCGTGGGTCGACGAACACAGAACCGGGAGCGGTACCGACCGGGTCGACTTGCGACAAACAAGAGCCTTCGGATCGCCGAGAACGCTAACTTACAATGACGGTGAACACCAACCTTCCCAGACCCAGTCGCTACCGCTCCCGGTTCTGTATTCGTCGACCCACAACACAAATAATATCGACTGAGCGCCGGTCAGTTTACACCGGTGTCGAGAAATCAGTTAAGAATCGCGTTGCAGTATCTTGATCTTTCGCATGCGAAAGAGAAAATAAGCGGCCGCAATCCACAGCAACGCGACGGTAAGCCAGCCCACGAGTGAGCGGCTAAGCGCCCACGGATTCGTGGCATAGAGATTCGCGGATGGCACGATGTCTTTAGTGTTATTAACGGCCGCGTGCAATAGCATCACCAGCAATAAACTTCCTCCAGTGCGCCAGTACAGCCACGCCATGGCGACGGACACCGCGGTCACCTGCAATAGGTACAGCGGGAACGATTGTCCCATTGTGTCGCTACCGGGAAAAAAGAACAGCGGCAAATGCCAGGTGGCCCAGATGATTCCGAGAATGATGCTGGCAGGCGCGAGGCCCAAGTGTTCTGACAGACGCGGCAGCGCGTAACCGCGCCAGCCGATTTCTTCGCCCGCTTGCACCCACGTCGACACCGCAATTGCCCCGACCATCAGGTACCAGGGCGTTCGACCAAACCGCGGCCAGGCGCCCGTTACGAGGCGATGCATAATGGCAACCGACAGCTTAACGACCGGGATGTAAGCCAATGCGAATAGATACCAGCGCCAGCCGACATCCCATCTAAAGATTCGGCTGAGCAGTGACTGCGTTGCAGCTCGTCCTTCCGCTCGGTCCGTAAGTGCAAGAGCAACCAGCGCCGGTGCAAACACACCAAGCAGCAACACTGCGCCTGCGAGTAGTGCAGCCGGCGCCGCTGTGGGTGCTCGCGCTGCATCAGCGCCGCGAAGAATAAATGCTGGTCCGTACGAGATTACGAAAGACGCCGTCCAGCAGATCCACGCCGCGCTAAAAGTGAGCAGGAAAAACTTAGCAAGGGAACGCATGATTGCTTTGAAAGCGTTTCGTGGTTAGCGGACGAACAGAAGTTACTGATCCTTGCTGCAGATAGCCTTTTGTAGAGCATCCGCGCGCGGGAATACAAACCACAGCGCTATGAAGATCGCAAACAAAGCAACGGCCAGCAGCGATACCCAAGGGCGGCCAAGGATGACACGCGCAATTAGATAAAAGTCCAGACAAATACCTAACGCCAACGGCAACATGCTCCAAAACAGTAGGCGCGCCGTCAGGTTAACAAACGTCGCAGTAACCTTTTTCGAACCCGTGCCTCGATGCAAGGCTGCCGGTGTCATAATGATCGCGACCGCAATTGCAATCAGCGTGATGGCTACAAAGTGAGTAATCTGCTCTGGCCTGGTAAGTCTTTCCGAAAAGCCTGAACTAAACACTGCGATGAGTTGGAAACCAAACAGCGCCTGAATGCCTGGCAACACCATACGGCACTCTTCAAGCAAATACTGCGCTGCCTTGGAAAGCGAAAGCTCCTCGCTTTGTTCGCTACTGTTCGGCATTTCACATTCTCATTTCCGCTGAGAAAGAGTATGAAGTGGAAAAAGAGATGGCGGAGGGGACAGGAGTCGAACCTGCATAGCCTTTCGGCCGGCGGTTTTCAAGACCGCTGCACTACCATTATGCGACCCCTCCGCTGTGCTGCAAATAATATACCCCAGGCTCTCTTCACAGAAAAACAATCGGCAGAAGATTAGCCGCGGATGAACGCGCTGAACGCGGATTCCGAACTGACAAAGATAGGATTGCCAGAGGACCACCCCTTTGTGTCCAGTGCCCTTTCGTTCTGATCTGATCTGCGTTTATCTGCGTTCATCCGCGGCCCCTCTTGTTTGCTTGCACCAGCATCAGGGGCTAAGATCAAAAGAAAGATGCGCGTCACTATCGGTCAAATCAACACCATCAACGGCGACTACGAAGCCAATACTGCCAGCATCATTCGCGCAATTGAGTTTGCCCGCAAGGACCAGTCGGATGTTGTAGTGCTCCCTGAAACCAGCATCCAGGGCTACACCTCGCTCGACTGGTTTCTGGATCGCGACGTCGCTCGTTGTGCCTTGAGTACTCTCAAGGAAATCATCGCAGCCACCGCTGGGTTAACGGCGATCGTCGGCACTGTCCGGCCGAATGACACCGGCACCGGTCGCCGTCTTTTTAATTCGGCTGCAATCATCCGCGATAAAAAACTACTGGGCTTTGCTGATAAGACTCTGCTGCCCGAATACGATGTCTTCGACGATCCGCGCTACTTCGAACCCGGACGCGAACGTCGTCTGTTTCCGCTTGCTGATTGCAAACTCGGCGTGGCTGTCTGTGAAGATTTTTGGAACGACAAAACATTTTGGAAGGAGCGGCTCTACGCAAACGACCCGGCAGATGAACTGATCGAGATGGGGGCGCAATTACTCGTCTCGATCAATGCATCGCCTTTCAACAAAGGCAAGATGGGCCAGCGCTGCCAGATGGTTTCGCATCGAGCGAAAGCGGCGCGCCTTCCGATCGTCTTCGTCAATCTCGTTGGCGGCAACGACGGCGTTATCTTTGACGGCGCCAGTATCGTGGCTGACTGCGAAGGAAAAATCATCCTGCAAGCACCGCCGTTTGAAGAGTTCTTCGGCACAGTAGATCTCGATTGCGGCGTTGCCGACGAGCGTTGTTTGCCGGGCGACGACATTGAAACGGTGCGCAGCGCGCTGGTGCTGGGCATTCACGATTACGCGCGCAAGAACCGGTTTGATAAAGCTGTGCTCGGACTTTCCGGAGGCATTGATTCTGCGCTCGTGTTGGCGCTGGCCGCGGAAGCCCTGGGCGCAAACAACGTGCTGGCAGTAATGATGCCTTCGCCCTATTCGTCGCGCTCGAGCATCGACGATTCTGTCGAACTTTGCCGCCACCTGGGCGTGAACGTGATCGAAAGACCGATCACCGACGCGTTCAATGTGCTGCTGAACGAATTGCATTTGCCCGCGCCAACCGTGGGCGGGCGCTCGATTGCAACTGAGAATCTGCAGTCACGCTTGCGCGGAAATATTTTGATGACGATTTCGAATGCGGAGGGTCGACTGCTGCTTTCAACGGGCAACAAGTCGGAGTTGGCTTTGGGCTACTGCACGCTTTATGGCGATACAAACGGCGGCCTGGGAGCAGGAAATTATTCCGACGTCGATCATTGAAAAGCGTCCGTCGGCAGAGCTCGCCCCGGGACAGTTTGACGACCAGTCACTGCCACCCTATGACAAGCTGGATCCGATTCTCAAAATGTATTTCGAGCAGAAGGCGACGCCGGAAGAGATAATCGCAGCCGGACACGATGCGGTTATGGTTTACGACATACTCAATCGCGTCGAAGCCTCGGCAAACGAATTCAAACGACGGCAGTTACCACCCACTCTAATTATTTCTCGCAATGCGATAGGTATCGGACGCCGGCGGCCAGTCACTCATCATTACCGCCGCGAGCCCGGGAGATGTTGAACGGCTTGATCACACAATTGAGTGTCGCGTAATCAGCGGGGGCAAGGCGGGGTCCCCAGCGGGGCAGCCCCGCTGGGGTGCTAATTCCACTTTCCCAACCTGAGAGGCTACGAACCAGCTCGGCGAATTCGATCTTGTGAGCCTCCAGTCAACATTCAGCACTCAACTTTAATCAACTCAGGGTCGGGAAGGCGGGCTTGCCCCCGCTCTTCTGACTGAATTAACTATGTCGCATAACGCGCATATACCGACTTCACTTTATCCAGAAACTCGCGGCGGTCCACGATATGATAGAGCTTCGCCTTTCCCTGGCCGCCCGCAAGTTTTTCTATGATTGCGTCGAGCGTTTCAGACTGATCAGCTCCAGAAAGTTCTTTCGCGTCGAGGTAGCCGCTGTAACGCAGTCGCCCCACCAACTCAAACAAGGTTAAGCGTCCTTCCATCGTTTGTCCGCCATGAACATGCGAACGGCTCACCAGATATTGAACGATTAAAGCTTCGTTGTAGATGGCCGGCGCTAGAAATAGTCTTGAACCATCGCGCTCCCAACCTTCGCTTAATCGCTGCGAACGCCGCACCGCGCGCAAACCTTTGAATACATCGTTCCAGTCAGTTTTTGGCTCAATGCGCGACAGATAAGCGCGTGTTGCTTCCAGCAGCCAGGATGCGTCATCAAGATCGAGCTTGCGAACCAGTGTATCCAGCCAGTCGAAAAAAATCGCGCGCTTGTCAGACTTTGTCTCGATTACCTGAAACTGGTTGTCCTTTTGTGGCAGCTTCTTTGTGAAAGCGCGCCTTGCCGCGTCGGTAGCTTTTCCGCCTTCGATGCGAATGGTCTCCAGATGCGCATGCCAGCGTTTCGCAGCATTGCAATGGGGACAGTGCGGTTGTTTCTCATCGGAATCAAAGAAAGGACGGGAAGCTTTTGGCGCGGTTAGTTCCGCGATGGTGGGCGAGTATTTCCTGATTTCTGAATAAGCGGTGCGCGGCGCGAAGCCAAGTTGCGTAGTGAAGATATCGAAGACGCAGGCCAGGCAAACAAGCGTGCTGTATTCCGTGACGCTTCCCGCTGGGAAAGCGCTGAGATCCAATTCGCGTTTCTTTTTCGTCGTCGACATTCAGAATAAGCTATCCGCAGATTACGCCGATTACACAGATTTAATTCCAAAGCTAATCATCCTTGAACTTTGATGGTCGTGCGTGTTGTGCCCTTAGTAGTCGAAATCTGCGTAATCTGTGTAATCTGCTGATACTCTTTTTTATTACATGATCGAAACAAGCGTCACGCTCAATTCCTCGTCAGTATGACCAACCGCCACATCGAGCTCAGCCTCAACATCGCCGCTTGCCTGCTGAAGTTTTTTGAAATCGAATAGCTTATGGTCGAGCAACTGCGACGGCTTCACGTTTCCCAGGGCTGTCAACATCGAACTGCGAATGCGTGGAATTTCCAATTCCAGTTCCGCGATTAACCGTTTGATGCGTGCGCGCTTGAGATTAGATTGCGACCCGCAAAGGTCGCAGGGAATTATCGGAAACTGTTGCGCCTCGGCATACGCGGCAATGTCAGACTCGCGGCAGTAAGCCAGTGGGCGAATAACGGTATTGCGTCCATCGTTCGAGCGCAGCACGGGCGGCATGGCTTTTAATGTGCCGACGAAAAAAAGGTTGAGCAGAAAAGTGGTGATGATGTCGTCGGCGTGATGGTCCAGCGCGATCTTGTTACAACCTTCTTCCACCGCGACGTTGTAAAGAATTCCGCGCCTCAGCCGCGAGCAGACGGAACAGTATGTCTGGCCTTCGG
>WNFR01004188.1_pt1 | contig 14855 bp, 13 predicted proteins | sample 5400221 | NCBI WGS metagenome assembly WNFR01 (sample SAMN13153357, study PRJNA577476) | soil metagenome | isolation source: 40 cm soil under Madrone tree | place: USA:California | collected 2016-06-14 | reverse complement strand
TTGCCTTCTAATTTCCATACAATTAGATAGCCGAGTCCGATCAGAAACGGTATCAGACCGAACGACCATACGCCTCCTTCCCAGTCATTAACTGCCGCAAGCCAAACCATTAGGCCCAAGCCCACCATCGTCCAAATAACACCGCGCCGCACATCCGAGCGCCGGCGGACGCGTCGCACCTCAGGTGCCAGCAGTTCCGCGGGGACCGGCTGACCTTTCTCCACCATCATCCGGATCGTGCGCTGGCGCATGCGGTTCCCAATAAGCGCGACGATCCCTATCGTAAGGACGATCAGCACGGGCGCGCCGAAAATCGTCATGAAAACGATCCCAACGAGTGGAATCACCATCGCTGGAATATCGTCGCTGGACTTCTCATGATCTCCATTTTCATCGCCGCCATCGATCATAATGCCATGCTTGTGACCAAGCTTTTTCTCCAGCTTCCGGTGAATTCTATCCGCGAGATCCGATGAAGCGGAACTCCCAGTAGCCGTTGGCGTTAATGCAGGCGCTGCGATTGACGTTGCTGACGTGGTGGCTGTTACAGCTGCCGTTGTTGTCGGGCTGGCAATGGGTGTTTCGGTTGGAGCCTGCCCAAACAAGCTGCCAGCCAGGGCTATTGAGCAAATGCAGAGGAGGAATAATTTTTTCATAATGTCTTTGATCGTAGGATGCAGCAAATGCCCCATTTGGATTCAACGACTTTGCGTCTCCCGAGGCAATTAAAAGGTTGCGTGCCGCGGCCGACTGGACATTATTGTTCCCTCGCAAAACTGCGGGTGTAGCTCAGTTGGTAGAGCACCACCTTGCCAAGGTGGACGTCGCGAGTTCGAGCCTCGTCACCCGCTCCAACTTTTCGCGTGTATTTGTGGCGGAGAACAGCCGAACCCCGATGGGTTAAAGCACACGAACATCGCCTTCAAGCCCAAGCTCACGGCGATCTTGTGATCGTACACAGACCCGGGCGCAAGCGTTTTGAGCTTGAAATTGTCTGCAGGTTCCGACGCACGGCACGAGCAGTAGTCAGAAAGTTTGGCGGACGCATCGAGCAATTACCGCCTGATTGGTTGGAGCGATTCACGGCTCGCAACCCGAACCCAATCCTGATCGGAAAGCGCTTGGTCGTCGCCACCTCCATCGAAGCGTTGCAGGGCTGTAATGTCCGCTGTCCTGAGTGGATTCCCCTTCGCCTCTCCAGGCCGCATGCGCCGGGGATAGCAAACCCTACAGCATACGACGCCAAACCGCCGCTCCTTGTCATTCCTGCCTCGTTAGCATTTGGAACCGGTGAGCACGCCACGACGGCAATGTCGCTTCGGTTCTTGGAAGAACTGAGTCGCCGGTGGAAGCGTGGCTGGTCGCTCGTCGATCTTGGCACTGGGAGTGGAATCCTCGCTCTGGCGGCTAAACGTTTCGGCGCGGGGCGCGTCACAGCCATTGATGTCGATCCCACGGCGATTTCCATCGCCGAATCAAACGCCCGGCTGAACCAAATTCATGGCGTCACTTTTCGATTGAGCGATGTCCACAAATGGAGATGGACGCACGAGACCGACGTCACCACCGCAAATTTATATAGCGAACTGCTGATAGAAATCCTTTCGAAATTAAAACGCGGCGGACGGCTGATTCTGTCAGGGATCTTGCACCGCGATGAAGCTGAGTTTCTGCATGCCCTCTCCCGAAACAACCTCGAGATAATCAGAATTAAGCGTCGCGGGAAATGGATTGCCATCCACGCCCGTTGTAGCGGCACTTTGCGAGCAGCGGACTTGGCCTGTGGCAAATTTTTGCGGCGGTCACAGACCGCCGCTACAGTAGAACGAAATGCAAACTGAACAGCTTGCCTACGTTATCGTCACGCCCTATTCGATGCGAAAATCGCGCACCGGTGGCATCGTTGGCCGGTTGATTTCCCGCACCGGACTCGACTTGGTCGGAGGGCGAATGTTCGCTCCTGGCGCGGAACTAGCCAAGCGCTACGTGGACACAATTGTGACCGAAACCGATCCTCGCCACCGCGCTACGCAGGAATTGATTCGCGATTACGTACTGAAAAATTTCACCGGCGAAAAGAACCATCAACGTCCCCGTGCCCTGTTTCTCATTTTCCGCGGCCCGAACGCCATGGAAAGGATTCATGAAGTCGTGGGCCATATCGTGCACGAGCGCACCAGCGGCGAAACGATTCGCGACACCTATGGCGATTACCTTACCGACGACTCAGACAATGTCGTTTACTTCGAACCAGCAGTCGTTACAGCTTTCGAACCCAGCGCAGTCGAGCGTGATTTAAGACTTTGGGCGGAATTTTCTGATTCCGACGGCGGAATCCTCGACGGCGCCGTGCCCCGTCCGCCCGACACCCTAATCGAAAAAACGCTAGTTTTAATCAAACCGGACAATTTCCGATTCCCGAACCTGCGCCCAGGCGGTGTGATTGAAGTGTTCTCACGCTCCGGCCTTTCAATCATCGGCTTCAAGGTTCATCAAATGAGCGTAGCGCAGGCGGAGGAGTTTTATGGACCAGTGCTACCGGTGCTTGAGAAAAAGCTCGGAGCGAAAAGCGGCCGTGAAAACTGGGAGTGCATTGTCGAGTTCATGGCTGGCAAAAAACCGAGTGAATGTCCTGTCGAGGAACGCGAAGCGCCGGGCACGGAAAAATCGATCGCAATTGTTTACCAGGGAGTGGACGCAGTGCGAAAAATTCGCGACGTGCTGGGGCCGACCGATCCAGCAAAAGCGCCGCCGGGCTCGATTCGAAAGGAGTTCGGCCAAACCATCATGATCAACGCTGCGCACGCATCAGATTCCGTCGAAAACGCGAGGCGCGAGATGGCGATCATCCGAATTGAAGAAAATAATTTCAAACCTCTGATTGAAAACTTCTATCGCCACCAATAGTTTGCGCTCCCATTTTGGATCACATCATTGCCATGGAAATCTCCGAACGCGCCGCTCAACTGACTCCCTCGCTAACTCTCTCGATCGACAGCAAGGCGAAAGCCATGAAGGCCGAAGGCATCGACGTCTGCGGCTTCGGTGCGGGCGAGCCGGATTTCGACACACCTGAGCACATCAAAAGGGCCGCAATCGAAGCGTTGGAGGCGGGCTTTACGAAATACACGCCCAGTGCTGGCATCCCCGAACTGCGGCAGGCGATTGCAGACAAATTTGCGGCAGATAACGGACTCAATTATCGCGCGGCACAGGTCATCGTCAGCAACGGCGCAAAGCACGCGTGCTACAACGCGATCCTCGCCACTTGTCAGCCGGGCGATGAAGTCATTATTCCAGCGCCGTATTGGGTCAGTTACCCCGACATGGTGCGGCTCGTCGGCGCCGAGCCGGTGATCGTGCCTACCAGTGAGCGCAACTCCTGGAAAATGCGCGCTGAAGATTTTGAAAATGCAATGACTCCGCGGACAAAGATGCTGATCATGAATAGCCCCGGCAACCCAACTGGTTCCGTTTATACGCGCGAGGAATTAGAAGCGATCGTCAATGTCGCCGCCGAAGAAGACATTTACATCCTGTCCGACGAAATTTACGAGAAGCTCCTGTACGACGACGTCAAACATGTGAGCATCGCGTCGCTCTCCAAGGAAGCGTACGACCTCGCAATTACGATTAACGGGTTTAGTAAATCTTATGCGATGACGGGATGGCGACTCGGTTATCTCGCCGCGCCCGACCAGGTGGCGAAAGCTGTCGATTCAATCCAAAGCCATACCAGCTCAAATCCGTCTTCCTTTTCGCAATACGGTGCCCTTGCCGCCCTAAAAGGCGATCAACAACCCCTCGCCGATATGCGCGAGGAATTCGATATGCGTCGCAACTATATGTTTGACCGTCTCTCGAAGATCTCCAATGTAACTGCCGTCAAGCCACAGGGCGCGTTTTACGTGCTGGTAAACATTAGCCAGCTTGGACTCACTTCGCAGAATTTCGCCGATCGTTTGCTGAGCAAAGCCAATGTTGCCGTGGTGCCGGGAGCTGCCTTCGGCGACGATCGCACCGTACGGTTCAGCTACGCCACCAGCCTTGATGTGATTAAAAAGGGCCTAGACCGATTCCAGGACTTTTGCCGTACGCTGTAGTCTGTCACCCCAAACGAAGCAAAACGAACTGAGAGAGCCAGCGGCGCACACTGAAGTCATCGGATCGGGCTTCCTCGACTTCGCTCGGAATGACAATGTAAATCTTTCGGATGCGCGGCCATCTCGCCCTCATTCTCCACGCGCATCTCCCTTTCGTACGCCATCCTGAGCACGAGCATTTCCTCGAGGAAGAGTGGTTTTTCGAGGCGATGACAGAAGCCTACATCCCGTTGCTGCGCATGATGCAACGACTCCTGGCCGATCGTGTGCCGTTCAGACTCACGATGTCTATCACGCCAACGCTCTGCGCGATGCTTCAAGATCAGCTCTTACGCGAGCGCTACGTGCGGCACCTCGAATTGTTGATCGACCTGGCTGAGCGCGAACAAAAGCGAACTCGTAAAGATCCGCAGCTGCATCGGTTGGCGAACTTTTATTTCGGACTGTTCTCAGAAAATCGCCGCTTCTTTGTTGAGGAATGTAAATACGATCTGCTCAGCGTATTTCAGAGGTTGGCACAGACCGGCGCCCTCGAAATCATTGCCAGTGCCGCAACGCATGGCTTGCTTCCAATTGTTCAACAGCAATCGCGTCAGGCAGCGCGTGCACAGGTTTTGATCGGACGCGATATGCATGTCGACGTATTCGGTGCAGAGCCCACCGGATTTTGGTTACCCGAATGCGGCTACGCACCTGGTCTCGAATGTACTCTACAGGAAGCCAATCTCCGATGGTTTGTGCTCGATGCACACGGATTGCTCTTTGCAAAACCGCGCCCGTGCCGTTCTATCTATGCGCCCTGTTATACACCACCGGGACCGGCCGCCTTCGCCCGGGATCCCCATGCAGGCCGACAAGTGTGGAGCGCAAACGAAGGTTATCCGGGTGATCCAGCTTACCGGGAATTTTATCGCGACATCGGTTTTGATCTGCCAACGGAATATTTGGGATCCATTGCACGCGGAAGCCGAAAATTCTCCGGCGTGAAGTATCATCGGATCACTGGACCGGGTAACGAAAAACAGTTGTATGATCGGACGGCAGCGGCGAACGCGGCGGTAAAACATGCGATTCACTTTCTGGAACAACGCCGTGAGCAGATTCTTGGAATCGGCGAATTGGGCTTTACCCCGATCATTATCGCTCCGTTCGACGCAGAATTATTTGGGCACTGGTGGTTCGAAGGACCGATCTTCCTTGAACAATTCATACGCCGCACCGCAAAACAACCCGATTTACACCTGACCACGCCGAGTGAATATCTGGCAGAGCATCCCACACAACAAATCGTCAAGCCCGCTGCCTCGACATGGGGAGAGAACGGCCATCTCGCAGTCTGGCTCGATCCGGGTAACGCTTGGATTTATCCGCAGCTGCAATCTGCGACGGACCGCATGACTCAACTCGCACGGCAGCACACCAACACGGTTGTAGGGCAACCGCTTCGATCGCCGAATGAAACGTCGGCAGGCGGAGCGCCTGCCCTACAACACACTGACCGTGTTTTGAAACAACTTGCCCGCGAATTCTTGCTGGCGCAGTCAAGTGATTGGCCGTTTCTAATGAAAACACGGACTGCGCGCGAATACGCGACCCAACGCACGATCGATCACCTTGCTCGTTTCAATCGCCTGCACGATCAGTTTGTCGCCACGATGATTAGTGAAGAATTTCTGCGTGATTGCGAATGGCGGGACAACATTTTTCCAAACGTGAACTGGCGATACTATGCTTAGATTGCGCATCGTCACTTTGGTCGCCTCGATCATTTCCGCCGCTCTCCTCCGAGTCGCAGCCGCACAGGAATCGTCCACCCCAACGCCTTGGCCGAGCAGAGAAGAATCGCCTTTTTCCTCTGTTTTGCCTGAACATTCCACAGCATCCTCGCCGACGGCGGAACAAACGCCTTCACCTTCGCCTGCGAGAAGTGTACGCATCAGTTTCGTTCCTCCGCCAATGGAAGGCACGACCAGCCTTGGGATTTATGATCAGAGCGGCAAACTTGTACGCGTCCTGCATCAGAACGCACAACTGAATGATTTCACGATCGGCGCCGACGCGTTGGTGACGCGATGGGATGGAAAAGATGACGCCGGCCAAGACTTACCTGCCGGACAATATCACGCGCGCGGGTACCTCATCGGCCGACTCAAACTGGAAGATTTGGGCCAGACTTCGCCGCCCACGCTGGACGCTGAAACGAACAGCATCGTTAAAGTGCGATTGGTCCCTAATCCGTTACGGAAAAATAAAAGCCCAGTGGTCGAAGTTGGCATCGGATTCGGTGCCGGCGGGAGTTACTTGGAAACCCCCGACGGCCTGCCGCTGTTCAAAATCAGCGAGACACCGAATGTTGCGCACGCATGGATTGCGAAGAAAAGTGAAAACGGTGTTGATGTTTGGCAGGATGACGGCAGAGAACCGCATCAGTTCCGCATCTCGAATGTTGACCAGATGATGGCGTTCGATTGCGGAGAGTTTGAGCTGAAATGAGCGGCAGCGGCGGTCTCTACAGGGCGAAATAAAAGAACGGTGCTTGACACAAGCACCGCTACAACGCAAGCGATTGCTAATCACAAATGCCCTCTACGCCTGAATTTCAGCAGACACTCGGCAAGGCTGCCAGCTTTAGCGGCACAGCGCTGCATACTGGCGATAAAGTCACTTTGAAGCTACACGCCGCCCCGGTGGATCACGGAATTAAATTCAAGAGAAAAGATTTGCAGGATGAGCCTACGATCGACGCCAAAATCGAGAACCTGAAAACGGTTGAGCGCGCCACGACAATTGGCGAGGGCTCGGTGCGTGTGCATACCGTCGAGCACGTGCTGGCGGCGCTGTGGGCGATGGGTGTGGATAACGCCGTTGTCGAAATGGACGCAAACGAGCCGCCAATCGGCGATGGCAGCGCCCAACCTTACGTTGATCTCATCCGAAAAGCCGGTGTCACTGCACAGGAAGAACCACGAAAATTTTTCGACGTTCGCGACACGATGCACGTCGAATCGAAAACGGGTGCGCTGCTCGTCTTGCTGCCCGACGACAAGTTCCGCATCTCGTGCACGCAAGCCGGACCAAATAACCAATTCACGCAGTTTTTGTCATTGGAACTTACGCCGTCAATTTTCGAACGCGAGATCGCCCCGGCGCGGACCTTTGTTTTCTATGAGGATGTTCAGCCGCTCATGGATAAGAATCTTATCAAGGGCGGCAGCCTCGAAAATGCGATTGTCGTACGCGGCGAGGCGGTTCTCAGCAAGGAGCCATTGCGTTTTGCCGACGAATTCGTCCGGCATAAAATTCTCGACATCATCGGCGATCTCGCGCTAGTCGGCCGACGTATCCGCGGTCATGTCGTGGCGGTGAAGCCCGGACATGCTGTGAATGCGGAATTGGCTCGCGCGCTCGCTCGCGAGCAAACGCGGAGAAGCGCGATGAGCGCACCGCGCGCGATCCCAATAGGCGATTCCGGTCTGGACACTGGCGAAGTGATGAAGATCCTTCCGCACCGCTACCCCTTTTTGATGGTTGACCGGGTCATCGGCTTCGAAGGCGAAAATAAAATTACGGCCATAAAATCCATCACGATTAACGAGCCGTTTTTTCAGGGGCATTTCCCCGGTCATCCAGTCATGCCTGGAGTAATGCAAGTGGAAGCGATGGCGCAAGTGGCCAGTATTCTATTGTTCAAATTAACGAAGACTTCGAGTCGTGTCGGCTATTTCATGAGTGCTGACCAGGTGAAATTTCGCAAACCGGTTTTTCCGGGCGACACGATTTTCATTCACGCCGAGCTGACAAGAGCGCGTGGCAATCGCATGGCGAAAACGAAGTGCTACTGCGTAGTGAACGACGCAATCGTTTCGGAAGCTGAACTGATGTTCACGTTTCTCGACAAATGAGCGACGGGCGGATTCATCCGACCGCCATTGTCGATCCAGGCGCCGAAATCGGTGCGGGAACGATCATAGGGCCCTACTGCGTTATTGACCACGACGTTGTGCTCGGCCCAAACTGCTGGCTCCAACATCACGTCACGCTCTGCGGGCCTATGAAGGCTGGAGCAAAGAACAAGTTCTACGCGTACTGCTCCATAGGCCAGCAAACGCAGGACTTAAAGTATCGCGGCGAACCGACTTATCTGGAAATCGGCGACGAAAATACATTTCGCGAATTCGTAACGGCGCATCGCAGCACAACGAGCGAAGGCAAAACGCGAATCGGCAATCGCGGAAACTTCCTCGCCTACAGTCATATCGGTCACGATTGCACCGTTGGCGACGGCGTTATCTTTTCGAATAACGGCACGTTAGGCGGCCACGTTGAGGTAGGAGATCATGCCGTGATGGGCGGGCTCACCGCTGTGCATCAATTCTGTCGGATCGGCCGATTCGCGATCACCGGCGGGTGCTCGAAAATTGTCCAGGATGTTCCGCCATTCATGATCGCCGATGGCAACCCGGCAGAGATTCGCGGCGTCAATCTGGTTGGTTTGGAACGCAAAAAATATCCGCCCGAAAGCGTAAAGGTCATTAAAGAAGCTTTCCGCCTGATTTACCGGTCGAAATACAACACACGCCAGGCAGTCGAAGCGATGCAGAACGAATTACCTCAAACAGAAGAGATCACCGAAATCATTAAATTCATCGAACAAAGCGAACGCGGAATTATTCGGTAAAATCACAGATTTCACGGCGGCCGAAGGGGAAGGATTTTCTTGTATGCCAGCGCAAGCGGCAGACTTTACCTTGCGAAGATCCAGGAGTGGTATGCGAACATTGATCTCGATCGTTACAGTGGCTTTTCTTTGTCTCGGCCTTATCGCAAAGGCTGTTGCCGCGCCCGTGGCGTGGAAGCCGTGCAGCTTGAATGGCGTGTAGGGGAAAGCCGAGTGTACAACAATCAGCGTCGCTGAAGATCGGGCGAAGCCGAACGGCCGGCGCATTGCGCTTCGCGTGGTCCGGTTGTTGCCGCTGTCGCAGCGTGTGGCTCGCGATCCGGTGCTCGTGCTGCAGGGTGGGCCTGGACAAAGCGCTGTAACCCTCGCCAAGTTTTATGGCGGTGAAGATTGGGCCGCCGCCCGCGCCGCACGCGCGATTGTGCTCATCGATCAGCGGGGTACAGGCGCCTCGAATGCGCTAGATTGCTCAACCGCCGGGCGAGTCGATGATCCGCAATCCTATTTGGGCGAGATGTTCCCCGAGGACCTTATCGCCCAATGTGCCGCAGCGTCGCGGCACACGCCGACCCGACGCGCTACACGACAATGGACGTAGTCGAAGATCTCGAAGAGTTGCGCAACCGCCTGGGCTACGACGCCGTCGACCTCTATGGCACAAGCTACGGAACGCGGGTGGCGCTGGCATATCTTGAACGCCATCCGCAGCGCGTACGCGCGATGATTCTCAAAGGTGTGGTCGAGCCGCAATCCGTGGTACCGAGCTCATTTGCCGAAGACACCGAGCGCGCATTGCGTTTTACGATCGAGGATTGCGCCGCCGATCCGCAATGTAGCAATGACTATCCCGACCTCGCAGCTGCTTATACGAAGCTGCGCGCTGCGCTCGACAACGGACCGATCGCGACGGACCTGACGTTGGCGAGCGCAAGCAGCGCGTCACCTTGAGCCGCGGCGTAATCGCCGCCACTTTTCGCTCGGCGCTGCAGGCCACGCCCTTCGCGGCGCGCTTGCCGCGCCTCATTCACGCCGCGGCACAGGGCGACTACGCGCCCCTCGCGGCTTTTGTCGTCGAGGTACGCAAGGCCGGAGAAGCCGCCGTGAGCGCGGGGATGATGCTCTCCGTGCTGTGCGTGGAGGACGCGCCATTGTTCGAAAGCGAAAATACGTCTGACACGCTCATGGGGTCGTATTGGAAAAAGCGCCTCAAAGGGGGGATGCGCGGTTTGGAAGGTGCCGCCGCAGAAGACGGCGTACCGTTCACCGACGGTCCATTCCACCCAACGCTCATGATCTCAGGTTACCTCGATCCGGCGACGCCGCCCGTTCATGCCGAAGCCGCCGCTAAGACGCTGCCTAACACGCGTCAGATCGTGGTTCGTAACGGCAGCCATTCCTTTGCCGGAATGAAAGGATGCATCGATCTGCTGATCGCGTCTTTTCTCGAGAACCCGGCAAAGCCGCAGGATGCGAGCTGCGCCGACAAGATCAAGCGCTCGCCCTTTGTGCGGCCGGACTGATCACATCCTGGGATTTCTCGCCCGCGTGTTTGCGACAACTTACAAGCGGAACTTCAATCCATCGTGCGCAATGCGTACGCTCTTCGGAAGACGCGATTCGGCGGATTGCGACAGTTCGTGGCCGATGTGCGTAAAGTAAGTCACCTCAGGCTTTACATGCATTGCAACCTCCAGTGCCTGTCCGACGCTTAAGTGCGTAGGGTGCGGTTTGTCCCGCAAGGCATCGATGATTAAGACTTTCACGCTTGCTATAAGCGCAATGATCGCATCCGGAACTGCGCTGCAATCGCTTAAGTAAGCGACAAGTTTTTGATTCCTGCGAGAGAAAAGATAGCCGTTCACGACCGAGTCGCCATGCGGCACGGGCAGCGGGATGATCGACGTCTCGCCTAGTTTAAACGGACCATCAATAATGTGTTGCTCGGGTTTTAGATAATATGGAACCGGATTGCTGGTGTTAAACGCGAATCGAAACACGCGCTCCAGATCCCGCATCGTTTCAGGCGATGCATAGACCGGCATCGAGCCGCGCGCGTGCGAAAATCGTCGCAGATCATCAAAGCCCATGATGTGATCGGTGTGCGAATGCGTAAAAACGACCGCATCGACTTGGCGAATATCCTCGCGCAGCGCCTGTGTTCTGAAATCTGTGCCAGTATCCACTACCCACGAACATTCCGACGTTTCGATGTAGATCGAGGAGCGCAGCCGTTGGTCGCGCGGATCGGGTGAGCGGCAGACTTCGCAATCGCAACCAATCATCGGCACACCTTGTGATGTTCCGGTGCCGAGAAAGGTCACCGTAAGGCCCGACTTGAGAGTTGAAGGTTGAATTGGCAAGCTCTGAGTCTTAGCTCTCAACTGATAACTCTCAATCTTCCAATGTCCGCTGTCCTGACCTTGTTGCGAATTAAGAATCTTGCGCTGGTGGAAGAAATCGAGTGGCAGATGGGGCCGGGTTTTATCGCCGTCACTGGTGAAACTGGCGCGGGGAAATCCATCATCATCGGCGCGCTGCAACTCTTGCTGGGTGAGCGCGCGGATAAATCGCTGATTCGGACGGGGACTGATATTTGCACGGTGGAAGCGGTTTTTAGCGGACAAGGTCTGCAAAAACTAAACGCGCAACTTGCCGAAGCCGGAATCGAACCGTGCGAGAACGATCTCATTATCAAAAGAAGTTTCTCTGTCACGAGCGGGACGCGGCAGTTCATCAACGGTTCGCCGACGACTTTGTCGATCTTGAAGAGTTTCGGCGATGAGCTTGTCGATCTCCATGGGCCACACGATCACCAATCTTTGCTCTCGCCGGACACACAGTTGAGCTTGCTTGATTCGTTCGCACGGGCTGAAGAGCAGCTTGGTGAATATCGAAAACATTACAGGCAATTACAGACGTTGCTCGCGGAGCATGCCGCCCTCGACACAGCCGAAACGGCGCGCGAACAGGAGCTGGATCTTCTTCGTCATCAGATTTTGGAGATCAAATCGGCGAATTTGTTCGCGGGCGAAGAAGAAGAAATCGAGAAGCGCTACAAGCTCGCGAGCAACAGTAAGCGGCTGATTGAACTGGCCAGCTCGATCGTCAACAAACTTTCCGAATCGGATGGTTCCGTCCTTTCGCAGCTCGCAGAAACACAACGACTGTTGCGCGAATTGGAGAAGATCGATAATTCGATCGCGCAATTTTCATCGGCGCATGCTGCGAGTGTCGTCGAGCTATCCGAGATCGCTCGCGCGCTTTCCGCTTACTCAGAAAAGCTCGATCTAGATCCGGAACAACTCGCAGCGCTGGAGCAGCGGGTTTCGCTCTTTGAAACTCTGAAGCGAAAATATGGCGGCTCGATCGCCGAAGTGATCGCGTTCGGCGAGCGCGCGGCCGATCGAATGCAGAAAGTTGAGCGACGCGACGCCGAGCTGGAGCGCCTCGCTAAAGAGATTGAGAACGTTCGCGTGCAAATGAATCGCGCGGGTGACGCGCTGCGGAAAACACGAGCAAAAGCAGCTCCGAAATTGTCTGAGAACATTCGGCGCAATTTGCGCAACCTTGGCTTTCGCCAATCGGAGTTCGAAGTAAAACTCAGCGCGCTGGATGAACCGCGCGCGAGCGGATTCGATTCCGTGCATTTACTTTTCTCGCCGAATCCTGGCGAACCGCTCAAACCGCTTCACGCTATTGCATCCAGCGGCGAAATCTCTCGCCTGATGCTGGCGATCAAATCCGCGCTGGCAATGCACGACGCTATTTCACTGCTCGTGTTCGATGAGATCGACACGAACGTCGGCGGCGAGATCGCGCATGCGGTTGGAGCAAAGATGGAGAAATTGGGGCGCGATCATCAGGTGATCTGCATCACACATTTGCCGCAAGTCGCCGCGACGGCTTCGTCGCATTTCGTCGTGACGAAGGACGTATCGCGCGGCCGTACCTTTTCCAATCTGCGTGAAGTCACCGGCAAAGCGCGCCAGGAGGAAATCGCACGGATGCTCGGCGGCAAAGGTGAGTCTGCGCTCAAACTCGCGGCAACGCTGCTTAAGCAGAGCTAAGCCGCTCTAATCTGTAGAGGCAGCAGTCTCGGCTGCTAACTCGCCGGCTGTCGCAGGCGGCACGCCTGCCACTAGAGAAGATACCAAGGGACGATCACTTCATCACAAGCCCGAGTGGGAGAACAACTTTCCCATAGACTTCGTTGAGAACCTGGGCCAGGCCAGCGTAGATTGCGGATAACCCACAAAAAATTCCTTCGTAGCCGGTAAAGTGCCTGAAATCAGGCCCGGCATTGATGAAATCGCCGATCGCGAGCAGAAAGAAAAGAATGGCGAGTGAACCAAAAACTACTTGCCCGGCGACATGCAGCCGCATTGTGCCAATAAACATCACCGCGGTGAACAAGCCCCACATGAAGAGGTAAGCGGCCATGGCAATGTTATTTGACGGCGTGGCCCATCCTAACTTGGGCAGAACAATCAGCGCCACGAGCGAGAACCAGAACAACCCGTAGGAGAGAAAGGCAGTCGTGGCAAACGTGTTGCCTTTCCGCCATTCCATGACACCGGCGAAAATTTGGGCCGTGCCACCGTAGCAAATCCCCATCGCCAAAATCATACTGTTGAGTTCATAAAACCCAGCGTTGTGGAGATTGAGCAAGACCGTAGTCATGCCGAAGCCTAGGAGACCAAGCGGCGCTGGATTCGCCGTCGTATCTTTGAGTTGAGTGAGTGATTCATTCATGGCTACCGCCAGTCTGCAGGAAGAAAGAGCGACGACGCAAGAGAGAATGGCTTCGCTCGTTGGATCAATTTCCTCTAGCGCGGTGCTGTCATCGCCGGCGTTCTCGTGATAGGAAGGCGGTCGGAGGCCGCAGACGGCCGCCACAACACAGTTTTGGTCCCTTAACGATTTCGCTTGTCGGCGCGCCTGCGCTGAAATTATGGTCAAAGTTTCAGATATGATTCGTCGCGATTATCTCATCGTTGGGGCAGGTATCGGCGGAGCAAGCGCATGCGAAGGGATTCGCAAATACGACAAGCGAGGCTCAGTCACTCTGGTCGGCGCAGAACCGTTCCCACCTTACAAGCGGTGGATCCTTTCGAAGGGCTTTTTGCGAGACAAGGAAGCGAATCCGAAAAAGCTCCAGGAATTCGATGAGCGCTGGTTCGATGCGCACAAGATCGAGGCACGCTTGGGCACGGTGGTCACGCAATTGAATATCGAGCGTCGTCTTGCCGTGCTGGCCAATGGCGAAAGCATTGAATTCACCAAGGCATGTCTGGCAATGGGTAGTCGGCCGGTCCGTCCACAAATGGCCGGGACAAGCCTCGGCAATGTGATTTATCTGCGAACGATTCGCGACACGCTTGCATTACGTGAAATGGCGAGCTTGGAGAAAACGATCATGGTCGTTGGAGGCGGCTTGCTGGCGTGCGAAGCGGCAGCGAGCCTTCGAATGATGAAAATGAAGCTTGGACTCATGCATCGCGATGCTTACTTGTTGAATCGCTACGTCGATCCTCAGACCGGTACATGGTTGACTGATTATTTTGTGAAGCACGGTGTGATGCTCTCGATGGGAGAAGCCCTCAACGGGTTCGAAGGCAAAACCGTCCTGCGCAACGTTCAGACGAAGAGTGGCAACCGTTTCCCCGTCGGTCTCGCCGTAGTCGCCGTCGGCGCAGAACCGAATCTCGATCTTGTGCGCAACACTCCATTGGCCGGGCCACACGGCTCGCCGGTCACCGAATATCTCGAGACTGAAGAAAAAGGAATTTATGCCATCGGCGATCTGGCATTTTATCCCGACCGGATCATGGGCGGCATGCGACGTCAAACACATTGGGACAACGCGCGCGAGCAAGGTCTCGTCGCCGGCGCAAACATGACGGGCAAGAAGCGGATTCGCTACGAGCAAGTCCCCTATTTTTGGACCGAAATGTTCGATCTGCGGATAGATTTTGTCGGGGATTTCACTTTGCCACCGACTCGCATTGATCTTGAGGGTGCCTATGCCAAGAAAAAGTTTGTCGCCCGGTATTTCCAGGGGGACAAGCTCCGTG
>WNFR01008133.1_pt1 | contig 14856 bp, 15 predicted proteins | sample 5400221 | NCBI WGS metagenome assembly WNFR01 (sample SAMN13153357, study PRJNA577476) | soil metagenome | isolation source: 40 cm soil under Madrone tree | place: USA:California | collected 2016-06-14 | reverse complement strand
GATGCGCACCGCGCCGATACCGCTTTGCCGCAGCACGCCGAGGATGTGGGAAAACGACGCGTAGTTGTCGAGGTCGAGCCGCAGCCGGGTGGAGTTGACGAAAATGAACTCGCCTTGCAGCCGCAGCTCGATCTCCTTCTCCACGTCCAGCAGGTGCTTGGTCGTGGCGGTCAGGTCGTCCAGCGCCTTCTGCACCTGCGCGTTCTCGAGCGGATACAGCTTGAGGGAGCGGACCGCGGTGTAGAGCACGACCAGAAACTCGCGCCCCGCGTGACGCAGGAACCCATCTGTGGTCTGAACGGTCTCGGCGATCGAGCCGCGCGGGGGGCCGCCGCCGGTCATGTGCCGACCTCGCGCAGCGCCCGGGTCACGGCGTTGCGCACCAGCGGGTCCTTATCCTGGGCCGCGCGCTCCAGCACCGCGCGCGCCTCCGGCGTACGGACCTTGCCGAGCGCCATCGCCGCGCAGGCGCGGGTCTCGGGATCTTCCTTTCTTCCGAGCAGTCCTTTGGCGGCGAGCATTTTCTCGAGGGCCGGAATCCCCTTGGCTCCCACGATGGCCCCGAACGCCTCGAAAAACGTCATCTTCTCGGTGAGGTCGGCGTTCCGGAGCTTGGAGCCCGTGACCATCGATTCGATGCGCCCGGCCGCGTTGCGGTAGCCGCGGGAGCCGAGAAACCGGACGGCGGCGATGCGCACGTCGCGGTCGGCATCGTCGATCGCTTTCTCGAGCAGCCGCATGGCCGAGGGGCTCGAGATGGCCGTGAGCGCCTCGATCACGGCGAGCTTGAGCCCCCGATCCTCCGAGCCGAGCAGCCGCTCCATGCCTTCCGGCGCTCCCGGGAGCTTCAAGCGCCCGGCGAGCTTCACCATCTCGAGTTGGGCGGCGCCGTCCTCGCTGGCGAGCGCCTTGAGCACCTCAGCGGGGTTGGCCTGCGCCAGCTGGGCCGCCGCCCCCTGGACGAGGTCGCGCACGTAAGCGTCATGCAGCTTCGCGACCCACACCATCAGCGTCGAGAGCGCTTCGGGTCGGAGCTCCTGGAACAGCTCCGACAGATCCTCTTCCGTGGGGTGGACCGCCGATTCGTCGAGCGCCTGCAGGAGCTGTGACAGCGAATCGCTCTGGGACAGCCGGGTCGGGAGGTTCTCGAGGGCCTGGCGGTGCTCGGGGATGAGCTCGCGCGCGCGCTGCAGAATGGCGCGCGTCTCCCGCAGAATCATGGCAACCGAGCGAAAGTCGGCGGCTCCGAGCAGATAGGGAATGAAGTTTTCGACGATGGAGATGAGTTCGGCCCGGACGGTGCCGTAGGTCTGCAGCTCGAGCAAATCGAAGAGCATCGCGAGCACGTTGCGGCGCAGGTCCTGCGCGTACTCCCGCTCGACGTCCTTCTTGAGGTACTCGACCTCGGTGTCTTCCAGGAAGTAGAGCGTGGTGTCGAAGTCGTCGATCGACACCAGTCCCTCGCGCTTGGGCGGCGCCTCTTCCTCCACCGCGTGGCGCACGTCGGTCGGCGGCGCCGATGTGATCGTATCGCCCGCCTCGATCGGCACCGCGTTCTCGCTGGCGAGCTCCCGGAACGTGTAGTTGACGAACTGAAAATCCTGCGCCCAGAGCAGCGTCAGCAGGTCGTCGGCGGCATCGGCCTGGAGGCTGCGCGCCCGCTGCAGCACGCCCAGGAAGCTGACGATCTCCGCCTCCTCGACGCCCGGCTTGAACGCGAGCGAACGGACGCCGTCCTTGTAGAGCGTCCAGGCGATGCTCTCGCCGCGCTGCTCCTGGTTGTAGACGACGTGGTCTTCCCACCGCAGCTCGGTCTCGCCGACGTCGAACACGAGATCGTCGGTCGCCTGCCAGATCTGGCGAAACGACGCCCGGATATTGTCGACGGCGCGCTGATACACCGGATTGTTCGGCAGGTAGAGCTGGGTCGCCCGGATCCCCTTCGACAGGATCTGCAGCAGCTCTTCGACCTGCTGCGGCGGCAACGCCAGCTCGGGTACGGGCGCGTTGGTCAGGTGGCGGCTCCCGTGAGTTCCGCGACCATGGCGACGTCCTTGTCGCCCCGGCCGCTCAGGTTCAGCAACACGACGTCGCCCGCGCGCCACTCCCCGCGATGCGCCAGCACCCAGGCGACGGCGTGGGCGCTCTCCACGGCCGGCAGGATCCCCTCGAGGCGGGACAGGGAGGCGAACGCCTCGAGCGCCTGCCGGTCGGTCACTGCATCATACAATACCCGGCCGCTGTCCTTCAGGTAAGCGTGTTCGGGCCCGACGCCCGGGTAGTCGAGTCCCGCCGACACGCTGTGCGCCGGCTGGACCTGGCCGTCGGCGTTCTGGAGCAGGTAGCTCAGGCTGCCGTGAAACACACCGGGCCGCCCGCGCCCCAGTGACGCCGCGTGACGACCGCTCTCGAGCCCCTCCCCGGCCGCCTCCACTCCCACCAGCGCGACGCCCCGGTCGTCGAGAAACGCCGAAAAGATGCCCATCGCGTTCGAGCCGCCGCCGACACACGCCACCACGGTGCTCGGCAGCTTGCCCCAGCGCTCCAGCGTTTGGGCCCGCGCCTCGCGGCCGATGATCGACTGGAAATCGCGCACGAGGCGGGGGAACGGATCGGGTCCCACCACCGAGCCGATGATGTAATGCGTGGTGGTGACGTTCGTGACCCAGTCGCGCAGCGCTTCGTTGGTGGCGTCCTTGAGGGTTCGCGTGCCCGACGTCACGGGCACCACCCGCGCCCCCATCAGCTCCATGCGGTACACGTTCAAGCGCTGGCGCCGCATGTCCTCTTCGCCCATGTAGACGACGCACTCGAGCCCGAACCGCGCGCACACCGTGGCCGTGGCCACCCCGTGCTGCCCCGCCCCGGTCTCGGCGATGATGCGGCGCTTCCCCATCCGGCGGGCGAGTAGGGCCTGCCCGAGGGTGTTGTTGATCTTGTGGGCCCCCGTGTGGTTCAGGTCTTCCCGCTTGAGGGCGACCACGACCCCGGTCCCCACCTGCGCGCCGAGGCGCGGCGTCTCGGTCAGTGGGGTGGGCCGTCCCACGTAGTCCTTGAGCAACCCGTCGAGCTCCGCCCAGAAGCTCGGGTCGCGCTTGGCGGCCTCGTGCACGCGGTCGAGTTCCTCTAACGCCGCCATGAGGGTCTCGGGGACGTAGCGGCCTCCGTAGGGACCGAACCGTCCGTCCACGGCGCGCTCGACGAGCTTGGGGGGTGCCTTCATTTCCCGGCTCTCCCGTGCCTGGCGACTCCGGTCAACGCCCGAACCGCCTCGCCCGGTTCGGCCGTGCGCGCCACTGCCGTGCCGACCAGCACGAGATCCGCCCCGGCGGCGGCCATTCGCTCCACGTCCGCGCGGGTTGCGATCCCGCTCTCTGCAATCACGGGCACTCCCCCCGGGACCAGCGCCACCAGCCGCTCGGCGCGGCCGAGATCCACCGCGAATGTGGCGAGGTCGCGGCTGTTCACGCCGACCGCAGTCGGGTCCACGCCGAGCGCCAGCTCGAGCTCGCCCGCCGAATGGACTTCCACCAGGACGCCCAGTCCCTGATCGCGAGCGGCCCGTGCCAGCGCCCGCAGGCCATCGGTGGTGAGCGCCCGCACGATCAACAGCACGGCACTCGCCCCCGCCGCCCGTGCTTCATACAGCTGCAGCTCGTCCAAAATGAAATCTTTGCGTAGCACCGGCACCGCCACGGCGCTCGCCACCCGGGCCAGATCGTCGAGCGAGCCGCCGAAGTGTAGCTCGTCGGTCAGGACGGAGATCGCCACGGCTCCACCCTGCGTGTACGCCCGCGCGTGCGCCACTGGATCGAGGTCCTCCCGGATCGCGCCCGCGGACGGCGACCGGCGCTTGACCTCGGCGATGACACCGACCTCGCGACCGCCCAGGGCGCGCGCGAACGGGCGCGGGGCCGGCGCCGCTGCCGCCCGGCGCGCGAGCTCCCGCGCCTGCGGCCGCAGGCTGGCGACGCGGTCGCGCGTCGCCGTGAGAATGGCGTCAAGCTTGGTTTCCGGCATGCTTGCGTTCGGGCGATTTTCGGGTAGATTTTGCTTCGGTTTCCCTTCGGGAGACATTGTGCCGCTCACACGCCGTCAGCGCGAAATCCTGGACTTCATCTCGACCCAGATCAGCGCGCAGGGTTACGCACCGAGTTTCGAGGAGATCGCGGAACGGTTCACGTTCCGCTCCCTCGCCACCGTCCACGAGCATCTCACCAACCTCGAGCGCAAAGGGTACATACGTGTTGAAGGTACGCGGTCAATCGATGATCGACGAGCACATCAAGGACGGCGACTTCATCGTGGTGCACGAGCGCAACCAGGCCGACAACGGCCAGACGGTGGTCGCGCTGGTGCACGGCTCGAGCGCTACGGTCAAGCGGTTCTATCGTGAGCCGGGCGGGTGGATCCGGCTCGAGCCCGCGAACCCCACCATGACGGCGCTCCGCGTCAACGAGCGCGACGTCGTGGTCCAGGGCGTGGTGGTGGGCGTCATCCGGAAGTACTAGTCGCGCGGCGCAGGCGCTCGAGGGCCTCTCGGCCCTTGCCCGCACGCACGATCTCGCGCGCGCGCGCGACGCCGTCGGGATACGAAGTGACCAGCCCCGCGACGTAGATCGCCGCGCCCGCGTTGAGAAGCAGGGCCGCCAGCCCGGCCGGGTCCCCGCGCCCGTCGCCCAGCAGGCGCTCGATGCGGGCCGCATTGGCCGCGGGCTCCGCACCCGAAAGTCCCCTCACGTCGTCGATTGCGAGTGCGTGGTCCGCGGGATCGATCTCCCACACCCTCACGCTTCCCATCCGCACTTCCCACACGTCCGTGATGCCCTGCGGCGCGATCTCGTCCATGCCCACCCGACCGTGGACCACGAGCGCATGCTCGGCCCCGAGCCGCGCGAGCGCCCCCGCCATGAGTGGGGCGCGATCGGCGTCTGCCACGCCCACGACCTGACGTCGCACGCCTGCGGGGTTGGCGAGCGGCCCGAGCAGGTTCATCACGGTCGGCACGCCGAGCTCGCGGCGCACCGGCCCCGCGTGCTTCATGGCGGGATGGAAATTGGGCGCGAAGAGAAACGTGACACACGCCTCGCGCAGCACGCGGGCCGCGTCGGCGGCATCGAGGCTGATGCGCACGCCCAGCGCCTCGAGCACGTCGGCCGAGCCGCACTGCGACGTGAACGATCGATTGCCGTGCTTCGCCACGACCGCGCCGGCGCCCGCGGCGACGAACGCGGCGGCGGTCGAGATATTGAAGGTGGACACCGCTCCCCCGCCGGTGCCGCAGGTGTCCACCAGGTGCGCGCCGTTGGCCTCCACGCGCACCATGGCGTCGCGCAGCGCGCGGGCGGCGCCGGCCACCTCCTCCGGGGTCTCGCCTTTCACCCGCAACCCCATCAACAGGGCGGCGATCTGGGCCGGCGTGGCTTCGCCGCGCATCACGGCCCCGAACACTTCGGTCGTGTGAGGCTCACTCAAGGACCGGCGGTCGGCGAGGGCGGCGATCGCCTGCTGCAATGGGGAGGGCGCGGAGTGGGACGACGCGGGCACGGGGCTCGGGAGTTTCGGGCCTGCCAAAGCTATCCCGAAAAATCGCGTTTTGTCAAATGCCACAACGGGTTGCGTGGCTTGATTGACCCCCTGTTTCAGCCTATCTTTCGCCCGTGACAAGCCGGCCCTACCTCGCCGTGGTGCAGTACGACGGGGCGGAGTTCGCGGGCTGGCAGCGGCAGCGCGAGGGACGCACGGTGCAGGCGGAATTCGAAGCCGTGCTCGAGCGCCTCATGGGTCGCCGCACCGCGGCGACCGGCGCCGGACGCACCGACACGGGCGTGCACGCGTTGGGCCAGGGCGTCGGGTTTCTGGCGGACGGACGTTGGGCGGAGGACGTGCCCGGGCTGTACCGGGCGCTCAATGCCCTGTTGCCACGAGACATCTGGGTGGAGCGGGTGTGCCCGATGCGACCGGGGTTTCACGCCCGGAACAGCGCGCTGGCGCGCCGCTACCGCTACGTGATCGGAACCGACGACGCGGCCCGCTCGCCGTTCCGGCGACCGTACGAATGGGCTTTCGGACGCCCGCTCGATGGCGCGATGCTTGCGCGGGCGGCGGAGCTGCTCCTGGGGGAGCACGACTTCCGCGGCCTTGCCGCGACCGGCGCGGGCTCGGGACGACCCCACTATCGCAGCCGCGTGGCGCTCGCCCAGTGGGCGCCGCGGACTGACGGAGCGGGGGTGACGTTCACGATCGAGGCCGACCGATTCCTGCATCGGATGGTGCGCTTTCTCGTAGGCGCGATGGTGGACATCGCCCTGGGCCGGCGCCCGCTCGAGGATCTTCCCCGGCTGCTCACCGCGACCGACAACCAGGCGGCCGGCCCGCCCGCCCCGCCGCAAGGACTCTACCTCGTGGCGGTACGCTATCCCGCTGACCTCTACGCCGAGGCCTGAGCCATGAAGTTCTTTCTCGATACCGCGAGCCTCAAGGACATCAGTTGGGCGGCCCAGGCCGGGTTGATCGATGGGATCACCACCAACCCTTCGCTGCTCGCGAAGCAAGCGGGCGACTTGGACCCCCGCGACGTCCTCAAGGAGATCTGCTCCCTGGTGGACGGTCCCGTCTCCGCCGAGGTGGTGGCGGTGGAGGCCGACGCCATGGTGCGTGAGGGGAAAGAGCTCGCCAAGATCGCGGACAACATCGTGGTGAAGATCCCGATGCTCGAGGCGGGCATGGTCGCGGTGCGGCGCCTCGCCGAGCAGGGCATCAAGACCAATGTCACGCTGTGCTTCTCGAGCGTGCAGTGCCTGATCGCCGCGAAGGCAGGTGCGGCCTATGTCAGCCCGTTCATCGGGCGGCTCGACGACGTGGGCCAGGAGGGGATGGACGTGATTCGCGAGGCGCGGGTGATTTTCGACAACTACCAGATCGCCACCGAGATCCTCGCGGCCTCGATCCGGCATCCGCGGCACGTGGTGGAGGCGGCCATGATCGGCGCCGACGTGGCCACGCTGCCCCCCGACGTCCTGAAGAAGCTGTTGTTGCATCCGCTCACCGATCGCGGGCTGGAGCAATTCCTGGCCGACTGGAACAAGTTGGCGGCACGCGCGAGGGCCTCGGTTTGACGTACAGCTCGCCCCTGTCCCAGCGCTACGCGTCCCCGGCGATGCAGGCTCTGTGGGGGGAGCGGCGGCGCATCGGGCTGTGGCGCCGGCTGTGGCTGGCCCTCATGGAGGCCGAGCGGGAGCTGGGCGTCGAGATTCCCGAGCGCGCGCTCGCGGAGCTGCGCGCCCACCTGGACGACGCCGATCTCGAGCGGGCGGCGGAGCACGAGAAGCGGATCCGCCACGACGTGATGGCGCACATCCACCATCTGGGGGAGCAGGCGCCGGCAGCGCGCCCCTTCATCCACCTCGGCGCGACGAGTGCCTACGTCACCGACAACACCGACCTCATCCTGATGCGCGAGGGGCTGCAGCTGTTGCTCGGCCGGGTGGCGGCGGTTCTGGTTGCGCTCGCCAAACCCGCCCGGCGCTACCGCGATCTCCCGTGCCTCGCCTACACGCACTTCCAGCCGGCTCAGCTCACCACCGTCGGCAAGCGGATCACGCTGTGGATGCAGGAGCTGCTGCTCGACGCCGAGGAGGTCCTGCACCGGCTGGACACGCTGCAGTTCCGCGGCGTGAAGGGAACCACCGGTACGCAGGCCAGCTTCCTCGAGCTGTTCGAGGGAGACGATGAAAAGGTCCGGGAGCTTGAGGCGCGGGTCGCCCGGCGGATGGGCTTTACCCGGGTGTTCCCGATCACGGGCCAGACCTACACGCGGAAGCTGGACGCCCAGGTGCTCGCGGCCCTGGCGGGAGTGGCCCAATCGGCGGCCAAGTTCGCCACCGATGTGCGACTGCTGCAGCACGAGGGCGAGATGCTCGAGCCGTTTGAGAGCGATCAGGTGGGATCGTCTGCAATGGCGTACAAGCGCAATCCGATGCGCGCCGAGCGGATGACCGGCCTCGCACGCTTCGTGATCGAGCTCGAAGGAAACGCCTGGCACACCGCGGCGGAGCAGTGGCTCGAGCGTACCCTGGACGACAGCGCCAATCGCCGACTGGTTCTTCCGGAGGCGTTTCTGGCCAGTGACGCGATCCTGGTGCTCGCCACCAACGTGGCCGCGGGGCTCGAGGTACGCGAGCCCGTGATCGCGCGCCACGTCGCAGCGCAGCTGCCCTTCCTCGCGACTGAGCGCCTGCTGATGCGCGGCGTGAAGGCGGGCGGCGACCGCCAGCGGCTGCACGAGGTGATCCGCACCCATAGCCTCGCTGTGGCGCAGGCGGTAGCCGAGCAGGGAGCGACGAACGACCTGCTGGAGCGGCTCGCCCGGGATCCCGCCTTCAAGGCGCTGAAGATCGCCGTGCGGCCAGAGGAGCTCGAGCCGACGGCCTACGTCGGCCGCGCGCCGCGCCAGGTGGACGACTTTCTCGACCACATCCTGCCCGACGTCCTCCGCCGTATCGAGGCCGTGGCGCCGGCAGCGGTGGCGGTCGAGGTCACGGTATGACGCTCCCGCTCGTCGCCAGCGCCCTTCCTCTCCCGTTGCTCCGCCGCGGCAAGGTCCGCGAGGTGTACGACGTGGACCGCGAGACGCTGTTGCTCGTGGCGAGCGACCGGGTGAGCGCGTTTGACGTGGTGTTGCGGGAGCCCGTTCCCCACAAGGGCGCAGTCCTGACGCAGCTGAGCGCCTTCTGGTTCGAGCGGCTCGCGGCGGTGGTCTCGAGCCACTTTCTCTCCGCCGACGCGGACGAGATCGTGGCGCGGATTCCGGCGCTCGCCGAGCATGGCGCGGCCCTGATGGGCCGGGCCATGCTGGTGCGCCGCACGACACCCGTGCCGTTCGAGTGCGTCGTGCGCGGCTACATCACCGGCTCCGCCTGGGCCGAATACCAGAAGGCCGGCACCCTCGCAGGCGAGCCGCTCGCGCCGGGCCTGGTCGAGAGCGCGCGGATCGACCCGCCGATCTTCTCACCCGCGACCAAGGCCGACGTGGGTCACGACGAGAACGTGACCTTCACGCACGTCGTCAAAGCGCTCGGCCCGCCGCTCGCCGAGCAGCTCAAGGGTGCGAGTCTGGGCGTGTACGAAGCGGGCCGCGCCTATGCCGCGCCGCGGGGGATCATCATCGCCGATACGAAGTTCGAGTTCGGGACCACGCCCGACGGTCGCCTGCTCGTGATCGACGAGATGCTGACGCCCGACTCCTCCCGCTTCTGGCCTGCCGACCGGTACGCGCCCGGTCGGAGCCAGCCGAGCTTCGACAAGCAGCCGCTGCGCGACTACCTCGCCGGGCTCAAGCAGGAGGGCCAGTGGGACGGTAACGCGCCGCCGCCGCCGCTGCCGAAGGAGGTCGTGCAGGCGACGAGTGAGCGCTATCTGGAGGCGTACCGCCGGATCACGGGCAAGCCCCTTGCCACCGCGTGATGCGCATCGCACCCGAGGGATGGCCGTTCATCCTGACCGGCTGGGCGCTGGCGGCGCTGGGCGCCTGGGGCGTCGCGATGTGGGGCCGCGGCATGTGGGTGGTGGAGATCCCGCTGCTCCTGCTCGCGGTGTGGGTGGTTGCCTTTTTCCGCGATCCGTCGCGCGCAGGGCCGCGCGGCGATCAGTACGTGATCGCGCCGGCGGACGGCAAGATCGTGGACGTGCGGGTGGTGGATGAGCCGATGTATCTCAAGACCCAGGCGACGCGGATCTCGATCTTCATGAGCGTATTCGACGTGCACGTCAACCGCTATCCGGCGACCGGGACGGTTGAGCTGGTGCGCTACCATCCCGGTCGGTTCCTGCACGCCGCGTCCGACAAGGCGAGTCTCGACAACGAGCAGGCGTCGGTCGGGCTGCGCGGCGCGCGCGGGCCCCTGCTCGTGCGCCAGATCGCCGGCCTCATCGCGCGGCGGATCGTCACCGACGGCACGGCCGGTGACCGAGCGACGCAGGGAGCGCGGCTGGGCATCATCCGGTTCGGCTCACGGGTGGACGTGTTCGTCCCCGTCGCCGCCCGATCGACGGTGCGGGTGGCCGTCGGCGACCGCGTGCAGGCCGGGGCAACCGTGCTGGCGGAGTACGCGCCGTGAAGCCGTTCCCCCGCCCCAGCAGCATGCGGCGCGTCGTGATCGTCGTGCCGAGCCTGTTCACGCTGTTCAATTTGTTCTTCGGCATCTGGTCCATGGTGCTGGCGTCGCGCGGGGAGTTCTATCGCGCCGGCTGGTACATCTTCTTCGCCGGCGTCCTCGACGCGCTCGATGGCCGGGTGGCGCGGCTGTCGCGCACCGGCACGCGGTTCGGCGCGGAGCTGGACAGCCTGGTGGATATCGTGAGTTTCGGCGTCGCGCCTGCCTTTCTCATCTACCAGCTCGAGTTCGCGACGGCCGGGCAGGCGGAGTGGATCTTCTGCTACTTCTACGTCATGGCCGCCGCCATCCGGCTCGCCCGCTTCAATGTCACCCAGGCCGGTCGCGCCAAGCGCTACTTCATCGGTCTGCCGTCCCCGGCCGCCGGGATGACGCTCGCCACGTTCTTTCCGTTCACGACCTCGGAGCTGTATCAGCACGCGTTCCGGTTCCTGCCGCGCCATCACCTGATGCAGCTGTTGATGATCGTCCTCACCATCCTCATGGTGAGCAACGTGCGCTACGCGACGTTGCCGCGCGCGGGGCTGCGGACGCTGAAGGGGCTCTTGGGGCTCGCGACCATCCTGTTTATCCTCATCTTCGGCATCCTCGAGCACGACGCGTTCTTTTTCCCGCTGGGGATCACCTACATGGTGTACGGCATCCTGCGCGCGACGCTGCTCGGCTTCTTCTTCGAGGAGGACGACGACGAAACCGACATCGCGGGCCCGATCGTGATCGCCGACAATGCAGCGGTGGACGAGGTGTTCGGGCCGCCGCCGCGCGGCATCGCCCCGCGCGAACGAGAGGGGGGAAGCCAGCGATGAGCGCGTTCCGGGTCGAAGTGCGGGTCATGCCCCGCGCCGCCCTGCTCGACCCCCAGGGGCAAGCGGTGGAGCACGCCCTGCACGCCCTGGGCTTCGGCGAGGTCGCCCGCGTGCGGATGGGCAAGCACCTGGTCCTCGAGGTGAAGGCGGCGTCGCGCGAAGAAGCGCTGGCCCGCGCGCGGGCCATGTGCGATCGGCTGCTCGCGAATCCGGTCACCGAGGACTACGACCTGGCGGTGGACGGAGGGGTCGCTCGATGAAACGCGTCGCGGTGATCGTGTTTCCCGGCTCCAACTGCGACGCGGAAACGCTCGCGGCAGCGCACGCGGCGGGCTCCGACGCCTATTTCGTATGGCATCGCGACGGCGATCTGCGGCAGGCCGACGTGGTAATCCTCCCCGGCGGCTTCAGCTACGGAGATTATCTGCGCTCCGGCGCGATCGCCCGGTTCTCGGGGGTGATGGGCGCCGTAACCGAGCACGCGCGCGCCGGCGGCGCGGTGCTCGGCATTTGCAACGGCTTCCAGATCCTGTGCGAGGCGGGGCTCCTGCCGGGTGGCTTGATGCGAAATGCCCGGCTGCGGTTCCTCTCCCGGCCGGTGTGGGTGCGGGTGGAGCAGACCGACACCCCCTTCACTTGTCTGTACGAGGAGGGTGAAGTGCTCGAGATTCCGGTGGCGCACGGCGACGGGCGGTATGTGGTGGACTCCCGGACGGCCGCCGAGCTCGAGGCGACCGACCGTGTGGTGTGGCGCTACGTGCGGGACAACCCGAACGGCTCGACGAACGAGATCGCCGGCGTGATGAACGCCGGCCGGAACGTGGTGGGGATCATGCCGCACCCGGAGCGCCGCGACGCCCCGGCCTTGGGCGGCCAGGATGGAGCCCGTGTCTTTCACTCGATGGAGGCTCGACATGCGACGCAGCACGCTGCTGATGTGCGCGCTGTTGACGATCGCCACCTCAGGGTGTAAGCAGATCAACGAGCAGGTGCAGAAGGTCAAAGACAGGATCGCCGCGGCACGCCAGCGTACGAAACCGGGGCAGCCGGCGCAGCCCGCGCCGGCCACGCCGCAGCCCGTCACGCCGGGGCAGGACGTCGCCGCGACGCCCCCGCCCAAGCCGGCCAGGCAGGCGCCCGCGGTGCCGCTCCCCGCGCGCGACGTTCCGTACAACTCGCCCGACACCGGCACCATCGCGCCGGGCATGCGCGAGCGGGACGTCTATTCGCTGTGGGGGCCGCCGAACGCCGTTCGTCGCCAGGGCGATATGACGTACCTCTACTACCCGAACGGCTGCGAATACACCTGCGGCACAGCCGATGTGGTGTTCCTCCAGAACGGCCAGGTGGTGGATGCGGTGCTCCGCTGGCCGGGCCATGGGTACAGCGGGCAGTCGTCCTCGCCGTTCGCCACACCGCCGCACGGCCCGGCGCGTCCCGGCGGCGACACGCTCACGGTGAAATCATCTTCGACGCCTTGAGGCCGATGCCCGACAAACCCAGCAGAAACGAAGACGAATACTTCGCCAAACGGGACGCCGAGCTGCTCCGGCAGCAGCGCGCTACCGTCCAGAAGACGGCGGCCGAAGCCGAGCGCCGCTCCCACCACATGAAATGCCCCAAGTGCGGCTACGATCTGATCACCGGGGAGTGGCACGGCATCCAGATCGATCAGTGCACGCACTGCCACGGGATATGGTTCGACGCCGGCGAAGCGGAGAGCGTGCTGGCGCATCCCGAGCCCAACATCATGGGGCGCGTGTTCCGGGCCCTGCTCCGGGGTGTCTCCGGGGCCAAGGCGTCCGACGCGTGACGCGGGGCGCCCCCCCTCTCCCCCGCCCTCCCACGCCGTTCGCGGGCGACCCCGCCATCACGCCGCAGCTGGTTCGCGAGCACAATCTCACGGACGCAGAGTACGAGCGGATCACGACGCTGCTCGGGCGGACGCCCACCTTCGCCGAGCTGGGCGTCTTCTCCGCGTTGTGGAGCGAGCACTGCTCTTACAAACACTCGCGGCCGGTGCTGAAAGCGTTCCCCACTGCGGGGCCCCAGGTCGTGCAGGGTCCCGGCGAGAACGCGGGGGTGCTGCGGCTCCCCGACGGCTGGGCCGTAGCCTTCAAGATCGAATCCCACAACCACCCATCGGCGGTCGAGCCCTACCAGGGCGCGGCCACCGGCGTCGGTGGCATCCTGCGGGACGTGTTCACCATGGGCGCCCGGCCGGTCGCGGTCCTGAACAGCCTGCGCTTCGGCCCGCTGGACGAGGCGCGCAACCGCTACCTCTTCGCCGGCGTGGTCAAAGGGGTGGGCGACTACGGCAACTGCGTGGGCGTGCCGACGCTGGGCGGCGAGGTCGACTTCGGTCCGAGCTATGGCGGCAACCCGCTGGTGAATGCCATGTGCGTCGGCCTTCTCAAGGAGCGGGACCTCATCAAGGCGGCGGCGCACGGGGTAGGCAACGTGCTGCTGGTCCTCGGCTCGCGCACCGGCCGGGACGGCATCCACGGCGCGTCGTTCGCCTCCGAAGAGCTGACGCACGAGAGCGAGCGGCGGAGGCCCCAGGTCCAGGTGGGTGATCCGTTCACGGAGAAGTTGCTGCTCGAGGCCAGTCTGGCGCTCATCGCGTCGGGCCACATCGTCGCCATCCAGGACATGGGCGCGGCCGGTCTCACCTCATCGTCCGCCGAGATGGCCGCGAGAGGCGGCGTGGGCGTGGAGATCGACCTGTCGCTCGTGCCCACGCGCGAGCCGGGGATGACGCCGTACGAGATCCTGCTGTCCGAATCGCAGGAGCGCATGCTCGTCGTCGCGAGGCCCGACCGGGTCGCGCAGGTTCAGGCAATCGCCGAGCAGTGGGACCTCACTGCCACGCCGATCGGTCGCGTAACGGACGACGGGATGTACCGGGCGACATGGCAGGATCAGGTCGTGGTCAATATCCCGGGCCAGCGCCTGATCGACGACTGCCCGGTGTACACGCCAGAAGCCCGTGAAGACGAGGCGATCGTGCGACTCCGCTCGGCGCGTCCTGCTCCCCGCTCCCCGCTCCCTGCTCCGGGAGAGGTATTGCTCCGGCTCCTCGACCACCCGCCCATCGCGTCCAAACACTGGGTCTACGAGCAGTACGACTCGACGGTTCAGGCGGGCACGGTGATCGGCCCGGGGGGCGACGCCGGCGTGATTCGGGTGCGGAATGCGGAGTTCGGCATTGCGGTGACCGTGGACTGCAACAATCGATACGCGCTGCTCGACCCGTACGAAGGGGGCAAGGCGGCCGTGGCCGAGGCGGCCCGCAACATCGCGTGCACCGGCGCTCGCCCGCTGGGCATCACCGACTGCCTGAACTTCGGGAGTCCCGAGCGGCCGTCGGTCTTTTACCAATTCAAGGAGAGTTGTCGCGGCATCGCCGACGCCTGCCGGGCGCTGGAGACACCGGTCACCGGCGGGAACGTCTCCTTCTATAACGAGAGTCCCGCCGGCGCGGTGGACCCGACGCCGGTGGTAGGGATGATCGGCTTTTTGGCTCGCGCGGACCGCGCCGTCCCCAGCCAGGCGCGAGCGGCGGGCGACGTCGTCTTTGTGTTGGGCGAGACGCGGGCCGAGCTGGGCGCGTCGCAGCTATGGGAGGCACTCCACGGCTTCGTGGGCGGACAGCCGCCGCGGGTGGACCTGGCGGCTGAGCGGCGGCTCGTGGACTACCTCGTCGCGGCGGCCGAGCGCGGCCTGCTCCGCTCGGCCCACGATTGCTCGCAGGGCGGCCTGGGCGTCGCGCTGGCGGAGATCGCGATGGGAGGTCCGTATGACGAGACGGGCTTTGGTCTGGATATCGATCTCACGGCGTACGGCTTACGCCTTGCGGCTGATGAGCTGTTGTT
>WNFR01005715.1_pt1 | contig 14858 bp, 11 predicted proteins | sample 5400221 | NCBI WGS metagenome assembly WNFR01 (sample SAMN13153357, study PRJNA577476) | soil metagenome | isolation source: 40 cm soil under Madrone tree | place: USA:California | collected 2016-06-14 | reverse complement strand
CAAGTTCGCCGGCGAGCTTGCGCAGATTATTTTCTTCCGGCCCACTGCCGACAATCGTGAGATCCGGAAACAGATCATTGTTCTGCAAAAGTTTCAGCGCCTGAAAAAAAAGATCGACCCCTTTGTCGGAAACAAGGCGGCCGACGAAGACCAGCGTCTTGTCGCGCGGGATGCTCGGGATCAATCGAAAGACAGCATCATCATACGGATTGCCCATGACAAATGAATGTCCGCTGATTTGATCGGCGACGGCTTTGCTGATGGCAACGTTGGTCACGCGCGGCAAGAGCGCGCGTTTGAGACGATTATTCCAAGTCACCTCGCCGCGCGTGTCGAGCAACCACGTCTGATGAACCACGGCGGTCGGCTTTCGCAAAACCAAGGACGGAATCAAACTTCGCAAACTAATGTTGTTCTGAAAAAACAAGTCGCTCCATCGGAGAAGCTTGATCAGGTCAACAATCGAGGGGCGACGGGTGACTTGATAGTTCGCTCCAGCGATTGATTCACCGGGCGATTGCGTGATGATGTGAACTTCGTTACCGGCGGCGGCAAACTTTTCGGCGAGAATTTTCGAGGTGGACTCAATCCCGCCGACGCTGGGATCGAATAAGTAGGAGGAAAAGAGAATTTTCAAAGCGCGGCTGTTTCGTCCTACGAATAATTATTCCAAACGGTGCGCAACATTTGTTTGCGCTTCGCGAGTTTTTCCCGGGCGCTCGGATCGGCGGCGGTTTTGCGCGCCAGAAGAATGGCTTCGAGCCAATGGCGAACGAACAGAATCGGTTTGAGGAGGGCGACGCGTTTTCCGCGATGGCGTTTGAGGAGCTTGAAACGGTTGCGATGAAAATCGAGCGCGCGATTGGCCGACCAGGCGGAAAGTTGTTCGAGATTATCGTGGACCACCTGGTCGGAAGCGATGACCGCCATTTTCCAACCGAGTTTGGCGCAACGCCACGCCCAATCAAGGTCGCTGTCGGAAAACGGAAACTCGAGCGCGTCGAATCCGCAGCTCTGCTCCCAGGCTTCGCGTCGAACCAGAAGCGGACTGGTGAAAACGATATCGCATGTGCGCCAGCGAATTCCGTCGGTGGCTTGCCATTTCGAGTTGTTCGGCGCGTGAAAGCCCCATGGCGCGGCAACATTTTGCCCGAGAGCAAATGAGAGCGCGCTCGGAAATCGCATTCCGTAACCGAAAAACCGCCCGTCGTGTTGTTTGACGGTGAAACCGGCAGCGGCAAGTCGCGGCTCGCGTTGCAAAAGCGCAATGGCCTTGTGGATAGGATCGACATCGTTCAAGCAATTGTCCGTCGCTGCTGCGCAGGCCGCATTTATTCCGTCGCTGAACGATCGCCCCCCCGCGGAACCTTCGATGACCATGAGGTGGTCCGCCGGATTCTTTTCCTGCCACGCCTTCACAAACTCGGCGCTGCCGTCGGTCGAGCCGGCCTCGAAAACAACAATCGCAGAACCAAAGCTCGCATTGCGCAAGGATTGAGTGAGCGATGTGATCGCCTTCTCGACCAGGGATCGGCGATTGAACGAATTGATTATCGCCACGAGTTCGACCTCCTGTCCGGAATCTTGATTCATGGCACGACGCGGAGCCCAAACACTTCAGCGATATGTTCAATCAGGTGTTCGGAAGCGACGTGGCGCTGATACCACGCGTAAATCTCAGTGGCGATTTTCTCGCGCGCCGCATCGCCTGGAATTTCGGCGCGATCAGTCTCAACAAAGAAGGGACCCGGTAAACGATCGCCGTCGATCAAGATTGACGAACCATGATGCGGCAAAACTGTAATGACCGCGTGCGCGCATGCCGACGCGAACGCGCTCGATTTCAAAATGACTGCCATTTCGACACCAGGCCGGTGGAAATAATCGAGCCAGGCGAATGAACAAGTCCGCAAAATCTCGGAAGCGTCAGCCGCAGCGATGCGTGGATGATAACTCGATTCGATCCCAAGATCGACAAGCAACGCGCGGGTCGCCGGATTTTCATCTCCGCCGAGAACATACAAACTGCGCGGCGCGTTTGAATCCGGAATGCGAGACCTGATTAAGCGAAACGATCGCAGCGACCGTTCGGCCAAACCGGTCCCGCCAAAGATTGCCCAGCGAATCCCGACGGCACCGGATGCAATTCGATTTCTGCGTGCGGAACCATTCGTCTCAGCTCGCGGCGAAAATTATCGGTGCTGACAATGCGCGCATCCGACAAACGCGCGACTGACTTCGCCAAATCGATTTGGAACGGTCGCAACCAGAACGCGCTCGTCCATGGCGGACCGGATGCGTAGAGCTCATGAAAAACGGTGGCCAATCGCCCGCGATGTTGCCGGCGCAGTCCGCGCAAGATCGACAACAAACGAAATGGCACGCCGCGCTTTTGAAATCCGTAGTTCACATAATGCAAAAGTACGTGGTTGAAGTTGTGCGTTGAGGAGTCAAGCAAGCGATCAAGAGGTATAACTTCAAAACCGGCGACATTTCCCGGTGAAGACGCCTTGAACGTGGCAAAGATCGTGTCGCAGCCAAAATTGTCGCGCAGTTTTCGCGCAATGCTGAGGGCGTAATCACCGACGCCATCAATTCCGCCAGGAACTCTGGGAACAATTTGGAGAAGCGTGCTCAAACGGAAACGGTTTGGGCGGACTGAGCGCGAGCGGTCGATGTTTGCCTGGCCAGCTCCGTCCGGTATCCGCGAATTGTGTCGACTGCGATCTGTTCCCAACGAAATCGGGCCGCGATCTGCCGACAATCGGTCGAAAGCGAGTCGTAATCATTTTGATTCATTCGCAGGACGTGCAGCGCGCGGTCAGCCAGGGCCTGCGCATTTCCCGCAGGCACCAGGAACTGAGAATTGCCGGCAAGAATGTGCCGCGGCCCGGGCACGTCGTAGGCGATGGTCGGAATTCCGCAAGCGAGTTGTTCGATTACAGAAATCCCGAAACCCTCGATGTAGCTTGGAAACAGGCCGACGGCGCAGCCGCCAATCAAATTGGGAAGCTCGTTCGGGTCGTAACTGCTGACACAACGGATCGATTTGCGCGAGGAAGCCGGCAAATCGCGAAACACCATCTCGTCGTCAGTCATAGTGCCGAGAAACGCGAATCGCGCGGATGGTTCGGCGTTTAATATGAGACGAACAATTTCCGGCCAATCACGCGAGCCCTTTCGCACGCTCCACATGCCAAGGAAGCAAATTTCTTTCCGCGCCAATCGCTCGGTCGATGAATGCGCGGCGTTCGCGAAAGCGGCGTGCTCGGTGTCACTCAGGCCATAAGGCAGAACGATTGTCGGCTTTCCAAGTGAGCGTTGCTCGAGCGACTGCTTTTCTTCCTCGTTCGGAACGTTGAACAGATCGCAGTGCCGAAGCGCGCGATCAGCGTTTCGGAATAGGAGCCACGAAGTAAATCGGTAGAAGACCCGGCCAATCCATTTTCCACGCGGTTGATCGGGCCAGCGTTGACGGCTGAACTGGATGAATTTGTCGTAATCCAGATAAAGGCCGATCGAGCGGCCAACCAACAGTGCGCCGAAACCCAACGATTTTTTCGAAAAAGGAAGCGTGCCGATGAAACAATCGATCACATCAAACTCGCGGGCGTGCTGACGAACAAAACGCGCCGCGTGGTAAGGAAAAATAGCCTGCCGCCACGCCGAGAGCGCGCGGGATCGCGTTGGCTTCGGAAACGCGTCGCTCAAGCAGAACATGTCGATCTTGTATCCAGCCCGCTTCCACTGCTCGGCGAGCCCAAGCCAAACGCGAACGGCGCCGAGGCGCGGATCCCTCGGGAGATTCACGATGCCGAGAATTTGAAGCGGCTTGTCCATCTTACGGGAAAAATTGGGGAGCCATCGCGGCCCAGAATTTATGTCTCACCGGGTTGACGTAATGCAGCATCGCGATCGCGCTACCGGCGTAGCGATCGCGGTAGATGAATTGATCGTCTACCTGCAAGATGAAGTTGTGGGGGTCAAGCGCGGCCGCGCCGTTCGCGTGCAGGCACAGATGCGTCACGGTTTGATTCGAAAAAAAATTTGGCGCGCCGTTTAGCATCTGCAATCGCTCCAGACCGAGCGACCAATCCAGTTTTTGAAACAACAAAAGAAATCCGGTGTTGGCCGGACTTTGTTTTTCAGCGGCGTTCAGGATCAGGCGCTCGTCGCCCGAAAATTGATAGTCAGCTAAATAGAGAGCGGGCACCGACTGAGTGCGCGACAAATCCTCGAGCTGTTTGGCCTGCGGAAAAAAAAGAACGTCAGAGTCGGTATAGAGCGCCGGACCGCGGACAGGAAGCGTCATGATGAGAGCGAGTTGCTTCCCGGTAGGATGATTCGTGAGGTAGGATTTGATTTGGCTTGGCAAATCTGACGGAAGTTCGGGCGTCCGGTTTTGCACCCGCACGCAATTGTCGATCTTCGTCAGCAGCTTGATGCTCGCCTCCGTGTAAGAACCGTCGGAAACAACGGTAAACTCTCTCGGTCGTCCGGCGTGGGTCAGAAATGAGCGAATCGAGGCGACTTGCTCCGGCAAAGTGTTCTCGCCGGAATAGGAAAAGACATCGAAGGGAAGCTCGCGCGGCACGCGAACTTTTCTAGCGACAATGAGCGGCAAGGCCGCGCGGTAGAATGCGCGCGCGATTTTTCCTTCCAGCCGGGCCGAGTGATAAGGCACATTCATGCGGCGGGAACGAAACTGCGGAAGCCGCGAAAGCTCAGCACGAGATTAAGAAACAGACTGGGAATGATTGAGAGCAAGTTGAACGTAAGAACGCCGGCGACCGTGGAAAAATCGGTGAACGGAATCAGGGCAAGTTGAGTGGCGAGCGTCAGCGGAATGTAAAGCCACGACCCGGTGACCCACGCTTTCGAAGCATTAAGCAACCACATCGTCGCGCTGACAGCGCTGACCACGGCGACGCTGACCATCAAGAAAAGTTCGTGACGAAGGTGGGAGTAGCGATTGCCGAGGACAAAGAGGAATTCTTCCGGAAAGAGCGCGGCGCCGGCAAGAACGCCTGCGCTGAAAAGCACAACGGCGCCAACGATTCCGAGATAAAGCCAACGCAAGTTTCGTTTCTCGTGACACCGCGCGAAAGCAGGGACGAAAACGTTGGTCAGCATGTTCATCAAGATCGTGAAAATCATCGCGAGACGGCCCAGCGCTCCCACTTCGGCAACCGAACCGGCATGGCGCCCAAAAAAGCTGATCAGAAAAACAGTGATCTGGCCCTGAAAACAATAAAAGAGCACGTTCGCAGCCAGGCTTTTGATCAAACGCACGATCTCACGGCGATCTTCCGGACTTTGGTCCGCGTTTAGATCGACAACCTTCTCGGCATACCTGCGGAGCAAAAAATATTGCAGGAGGAACGTTCCGCTCGCGATCGCTACGGCCAAACCAGCGCTGGCAAACAAATAAACCAACCCACCGATGAGGAGCAGCCGAACAATCGCGCAGGTGAAATCGATTTTTTGAATGCGCGCAATATCGGAACGCAGACGTGGAACCACGCTCAAAACGTCGACAGACAACAAAGTTGCGAAACCCGCGAGGACAACAGCGATCAAGAAAAGCGCATAAGATAAAGAGGCGCCGTTCCGGGCCAGCATCGCGTACAAGATTGGCGCGACGATGACGGCGGCGATGATCCCGAGCTTCTTGCGCACGGCCAGACCGGTGTTGATCAGTTCGCCGAAACGATGTCGGTCTTGCCAGACTCGGCCGCCGATTGAAATGAGCCCGGTGCCAATGCCGATGTCGGCGAGCAGCATGAGCGTGGCCTGCATCGCGTTGGCGATGGTGAAGTAGGCGTACTCGCGTTGCGGCAGCCAGCGGACAAGAAGAATCCCGCTTGAGAAAGCGATAATTTGAACCGCCGCCTGGACCAGCGCGTAATTTCCGATGCGCCGAGCGTGATCGAATGCTCTCCGGAGGAACGGAGTCGAGGTTTCGTCCAAAACGGGCGTGGAAACCGGCGGGACGAAGAGGCTCATTGGCAAGTCACGTGTGCAACAGTGCCATCAAAGCGCCAAGCGGCAATCTGCTCATGGTCCGATGGCAGACGGACCGCGAATATCGATTTAAAACTGGGTTTCGATCGGTCGTGGACGATCGCGGCGCACCGGCGGAACGATTGTTTCTGCGTCGGGAACAGTCGGTGTCGAATAATATTCGGAGTATTGATAGTAATAGTACTCCGGCAACGACGTATCGACGAAGTTCAGGATCACACCCGGAATATTGACCTGCCGGTTGTAAAGAAGCTCGAGCGCCTTCTTGGTTAACCGGGCCGATGTGTAACCGAGTCGAACAACAAAAAGCGTGGCGTCAATTTTCGGCGCGAGGCTCGTCGTGTCATCGGCGGCCAGGATCGGCGAGCTGTCGATAATAACGTAATCGTAATACTGATAGATGTCCTTCAGGAGCGCGTCGGTTGAATCCCGCAACAGATGTTCGCTTGGTTGGCCAAGAGTTTTGCCGCGCGGCAGCACGAACAATGTTTCATACGCCGTCGGAACCACGACTTCACGCCAGTTCACTTCGCCTTTCAACACTTCTGAGAAACCGATCTTGGAATCGATGTCGAACGCCTCGCGGATCGCGCCGCGGCGAAGATCGCAATCAATCAACAACGTGCGCGCACCGGAAAGCGCCATGGTGATGGCAAGATTTGAAGAAACGGTGGATTTGCCTTCGCTCGGCACTGCGCTGGTCACCAAAAAGCTCTTCGGCCGCGGACCATCGTAGGGCATGAAGAAGATCGACGAACGAATGTTGCGATAAGACTCGGCGAAAACGTGGCGCGCGTCGTCGGGTTGAAGCAACTCGACTCTGCCTTTTGCTTTCTCCTTAGGAATTTGACCGAGAACGTTTTCGGAAAAGTGATGCTGAAATTCGCTGAAGGACGCCATTCGATCGTCAATCCGATCCAGAAGAACAAGGATGCCCAATCCGGCGAGCGCTCCGATGCCAAAACCGATGAGCAAGCTCTTAATCAGCCCCGGCCGCACTGAAATCGGCGCCGTCGCCATTTCCATGATCGAGAACTGGTCTTCGTTACCAACGACCTGGGAAACGTCGATATCCTTAAGGTTTTGAGTCAGACGATCGTAGAGCAGTTTAAGCCGGTCTGATTTTCCTTTGATTCGGTTGAACTGGGCGAGCCTTTGGCTGAGATCGAGCGCCTTTGCTTCCCATTCCTTGACGTTGCCCTGCAAATTTTCCATTTGTTTGCCGATCGACTCGCGGCGCGTTTTTAATCTTTCGAGGGTGTCGGCACGGAAAAGATTGATCAGCTTTTCCTGTTTCGTGACCTCGTCGTTGAGTTTGATGATCTTGGGATGGTTCGGGCGCAGATCCCTGGCCAACGTCTCCCGCTCGGCTTTCAAAAGCTGGACCTGTTGTTTGGCCTTCAAATAATCGGCTTCCGGCCCCACGTCCGCGAACGGCATGCCCTGCTGGGTATCGCCAGCCTGATTACCCGTGTCCAATCTACTTTGAGCGCGATCTAGGTTTTGATCGAGATCGAGCAAGTTGAGCAGGTCGTATTCAGTTTTGAGCTGCGCGTACTGCTGATTCAGCCTTACCAAATAGGCTGCGGCGCTGGTGCTGTCTTCCTGAATGAAGCCGATATTGTTCTGCTTCTGAAAATCGAGCATCTCATCTTCGCTGTTGCGTAAATCTTTTTCGACCTGGATCAGCTGCTCGGTTATGCCGGTGGTAACTTCGTGACCGCGGCCTTCGCGCAGACCTTTCTTGAAATCGAGATATTTCTGCATGACCGCGTTCAAGTAAGCCTGGGTGTACTCGGGCGAGCTGCCAACGGCCGAGAGATCAAAAATTGAAGTACGCGGTTTTTGGATAACCAAGATCTCTACCGGAACCGGCTGCAATTCGGGATGCGCGGAACGAACGAGTGATTCAGCGCTGTGCCTGACTTCCGCGCTCTCAATCAATTGGATTTGCGTCCCGAAGAAATTGACGCTGTCCTCGCTGTAGACCGCACCCTGAGCAATGTTCAGCTTGCCCGCCATCATCATTTTGCTGGTCGACTGATATTGGGGCGGCGTTTGGTAAATCAGAAACGCTTCGACAAACAGACCGAGACAAACCGTCAGGACCGGTATCCACCAACGTCGCAACAGAAGGGACTTGTAACGGTGCAATCGCGTGATGAACGCGGCCGACCACGAAGTAGAAAGATTCTTCAGAGGTGTCGAGACCTGCATGTTACATGTTGATCAAGCGCTGCGGCACGTAGATTTGATCGTCGGGCGAAAGCTCTGCGTCTTCGTCAGTTTTTCCTTCTTCGATCACGCGCTTAAGATCGACCGTCGACTCCTGCCCATTCTTGCGAGTGAGCTTCACTTTGCGCTTGTTGGCGAAATCGCCGAAACCGCCGGCTCGGATAATCGCTTTGCTCACGGTGTAACTTTCGTCCGGCGGAATTTCCTGCGGGCCCTGCTGTTTGACTGCGCCGTAGACATAAACTCGGCCGCGTGATTTTTCACTGACCCTGTCGACCGCAAGGATGACCGTGGCATGATAATAATATTCTTTTTCCAGCAACGACTTGATCGTGTAAGCAAGTTCCTTGCACGATTTGCCACGGGCCGGGACAAGTCCGACATAAGGCACTTCCAGTTCGCCGTTATCGTTTACCCGCAAGCGCTGCGATTCATTATCGCGGTCTTCCACGACGCGAAAGCTGACGAAATCGTTGGATCCCAATTTCTTTTTATCGTCGAGCACGGTCATCGAATTGGTGCGCATGACCGTGTTGGAGGTGGAGGGAAGGTCGGCCGATGGCGGTTTTGGCGTCGAGGGAGGAGGGCTGCTGTTGTCCTGAGCAAATGACCAGTGAACGGACAGAACGCAGGCAGCAGCGACCCATGCAGACAGACTGACTCTCATGTTGACCCCCAATTTACCCCTTTTGTACTTTTTAGAAACTGTATGTGCCGTCGAACGATACGCGGTTCTGATTGTAGTCGCGCAGGAACACGTCCGAATCTTTGCTTGTGCCCTGATAACGGAGACCAAGGGTGACGTGGGGTGTCAGTTGATACCCAAGGGTGATAGCTCCGCCAATTCGTTGAAAATGTTCGCCCGCTTGTTGACCGGTGACAACGCTGAAAAGGGTCGCATTCAGCGGACCGCCTGATTCCTCGGCGTCTTCAAAGAAGAACTCGGTCGAGAGAAGCACGTTTCGGATCAGGTTCCAGGTCAAGGTGTGCCGGACGTAATTGAGAGTAATGAAATTGGATTGGATACCGAGCTGGTTCTCGTGTCCCGCGCTCAGCGTCTGACTCAGTTGCGCGTTGATGCGGTGCGCGATCAAACCATTGACATAATAATCGTTGAGATCTTGGTGGTCGGGAAAATTAATCAAGAACGGACCGAAGGGGAACGTCACGAAGTTTTGATCGAAATTGATCCATTGATACCCGCCGGCCGCACGGACCTTCAGATTGCTGGTTATAGATGCTTCAATGAATCCGCCGACGCTGTACTCTTCGTTGTCATTAAGCATGCCGTTGGAATTACCGTTGTCGTAATTCGTGAAAACGGCATTCCCTTCAACCCCGACCGTGATTGTCGGGTTTACAATGTAGGCAGCCGAGCCGTAAACGATCTCCGAACTGTGATCGAGATAATCGAAAGCGTTGGTCGTCGAAATGTAGTTGTAATGATCGTAACCGACCTGAAGGAGGATCTTGTTCAGGTCCCACAAAACTGAAACACCGGCCGTGTTTTCAAAGCGGCCGTAATCCGCCACGTTGCTCAAGGCGCCTTCCTGAATCGGGTCCTGCTGCAGTTGGAAGCGGTCGTGAAGGTTGATCCGGAAATCGCCGACGAAAATATCAAAAGCCAGTTGCGATTTCGGGGCGATCAGAATGCTGTCGGTGTCGTATTGCGAATGATCCAGGTAAAAGGAATAACCGATGCCGATGTCGAAACGCAGCGTGTTGAGCTGAGTGAGCGGCCAGATGGCATCGAGGGTCAGGTTCGGCGTGATGATGAAATCTTCCTGCTCGTTTACTTCCGCGTAGTTGACGTTGTCGTTGTATTCGAAGCCGACGGTGGCGCCGACTCGAAATCGAACCGGCCCGAGCAAAAGATTATAAGGAATCCTGGCTACGTCTTCTTGCCGTGCCTCGGAAGCTTCCTGGCCGGCCAATGATGGGCGCACCGCGTCCTGCGCATAAACACTCGCGGTCGCAAGCATCGACATCACGAACAATAGCGTGACTGATTTACAGAGTTGATCGCGATGTAAGGAGACTGCACGACGAATCATAGGCAGGTGGTCAGGTTAAAGGTTTAAGCAGTTGTGGTACCATTCAAAATCTCAAGCCGATGACACACGCCTACCGGGGACGTGAGTTGCCGGTTCGAGACCGTAGTTCCTTATCTCGTTATCAATTCTTTCGAAGGACTGTTTTACGAGAAAACCCCTTCCCTAGGCAAGAGAAATCGAACGGTATGTTTTTAGGGGGTTTGCGAGAAAAGCCGGTTTCGTCCGACGCTGAGATGCCAGGTCCGCGCACTCTCAAAACTTCGACCCTTGGCCCGATCTAAGCTGGTATGGGCGCCATGGTTGGCGGTTGGAAACGGATCAAATCTCTGTCAGGCAAGATTTTCGCCATTGCCTGCACCCTGGCTTTCACAGGTTTCATTGTCGGCCATGGCTCCTGCCACGCCAGCACCCTGGACCAAAAAGTTCCTCAAATTGAATACATCGCGCCCGACGGCCATTTTTCTTCTCTCAACACGACAACCGCCACCGCTGACAAGTCGAGTGCGGCGTTCGTCGATCGGGACACGATCAGTTGCGCGTTACGAGAAGGCGAAACCACTTTCATCATCGAGCTCCCAAAGAACTCTCCGCCGGATCGTTTGACTTTTCTGAACGAAAATGCCGCCGCGTGCGGCGAACTTCGAATCGCAGTCTCCGATTCAGCGCTGCCGGCAGATAGCCCGAAATGGACCGAAGTGGACGGAATTGTTCCGTTCGCTCACAAGCGACTCTTTAAATTGTCGATACTCGGCGTGGAAACAAAATTTGTTCGGCTTTCATTCAAGGTCGACGGAAACACTCAAGAGTCCGCGCGAATCGCTGATCCGTTTCGAACGTCCTTTCTTGCGGCCGAAATCGATTGGAATTTTCGCGGACTTCATCAAAGCGGTCTCGATCTGGGACTAGTTAGATCGGTCGGCGCGCTTTGGGCCAAGCAGAACTAGCGATTTTTGGATCGCACAAGCGCTTCAAAAAATGTCGAGAAGGCGCGCGAACGGAGAAATTTCAAAGGCATGGATCTAGCTCTTAAAAATACATCTTTGTTTGGGTTGACGCATGGGCTTGCAAGAAGGGGAACAGATTACAAAAACGCCGCCGATCCCATCGCTTTCCGTCGATGCGTTCGTCGCAACTCATTTGCAGCAAATCTCCGATGAAAACAAAAGCGCTGACATTCTCTCTCAAAACGATTCGCCAGCGCGCGATGACTATTTTGCGTTTGTTACCCGGGCTACAAACGATGCGGTTCGGGATTGGGATGTAAAAAGCGGAGCGCTTTCCTGGCCGCAAGGTCTGCAATCCCTACTCGGTTACGAAAATTCGTCGGCCGAATGTAACAACATCGGTTTCTGGCAAAAAAATCTTTATCCCGGCGACCGCCTCCGCGTCGGATCTTCAATTCACGACGCCCTCATCGGCCCGGCTGACCATTGGACCGGCGAATACCGTTTCCGCCGCGCCGACGGCAATCACATCAATATCTTGGAACGCGCGCTGATCTTGCGCGACGCAAACGGCGCGGCCGAACGCGTGATCGCTTCGCTCATGGACGTAACCGAGCGCAAACAACTTCACGATCAACTTTGTCGTTCGCAAAAAATGGAAGCGTTCGGCCAACTCGCCGGCGGCGTCGCGCACGACTTCAATAATTTTCTCACCACGATTCTTGGCTATAGCGATCTGCTCCTGCAGGAACGTCACATCAAAGGCGCCCTCGCCGAACACGTCACCGAAATTCGCGCCGCCGCCGGGCGCGCTTCGACTTTGACTCAACAACTTCTGGCCTTCAGCCGCCGGCAACCGCTTGAACCACAGATCGTGGAAGTAAATTCGATCATCACAAATCTCGAACGCTCGGTGCTTCGATTGATCGGCGAAAACATTTCCGTCGTTTGTCACTTGCATCACGAAAAGGAAGGTGCGCACGTCAAGGTCGACCCGAACCAGATCGCCCAGATCATTCTCAATCTGGCGGTGAACGCGCGCGACGCGATGCCGAAAGGCGGCGAGCTCGCCCTGGAGACGGCGATTGTCGATCTTACAACCGAGAACGCGCCGACGTTTCATTGCAATGATTTCGTTCCCGGCCAGTACGTTCGAATCAATGTGTCTGACACTGGAAGCGGAATGAGTGAAGAGGTTAAGGCCCATCTCTTCGAACCGTTCTTCACCACCAAAGAGGACGGAAGAAGCGGGCTCGGGCTCGCGACCTGTTACGGCATTGTCCATCAAAGCGGCGGACATCTGCGCGTGGAAAGTGAGGAAGGTAAGGGCACGACCGTGCAGATTTATCTCACGCGCGTTCCAGCTCCCCCACCGCCGGCATATAAGAAGCGAGGTGACAAAAAAGCTCGTGGCGGTAATGAGACCGTTCTTGTGCTCGAAGATGACATCAGTGTTCGCCACATTTCTGTGCGCGTGCTTCGCGGTCTCGGTTACGAAGTAATCGAAGCTGCCACCGGCAACGATGCGCGCCGGTTGCTTTCCGAAAATGGCGGACGAAAAGTCGATCTGCTCCTCACCGATCTCGTGATGCCACAAACCAGTGGTCGCCGTTTCGCCGACGCGCTTCGTGCCGCGCATCCCAACATCAAAGTCCTTTTCATCTCCGGCTATCTCGAAGAATCGCTGCAACCGAGCGACCGCTGCACGCCGGGAATGTTTTTCCTCCCAAAACCGTTCGACTCCGAACAACTGGCTACCAAAGTTCGCGAAGCGCTCGACGCTTAAGGTTGTCGATCTTCAATGTCGCGCTGAGATTGTCGGCGCGTGATCTCATTCAAAGACATCGAAGCCGCGCGCGATCGTATTGCTGGCGCGGTTTTCTATTCGCCCTGCTCGAAATCGATTCCGCTTAGCGATGCCAGCGGGATGGAGATTTTCTGCAAATTCGACAACGCGCAACGCACTGGAAGTTTCAAGGAACGCGGCGCTCGTAACGCCCTCGCCCAACTTTCAAATGAACAAAAAAAACGCGGCGTGATCGCTGCGTCGGCCGGCAATCACGCGCAAGCGCTCGCCTATCAGGGAAAACTTCTCGGCATTCCGGCAACGGTCGTCATGCCGCAATATGCGCCGCTCATCAAAATCACGAACTGTCAGAAGCTCGGCGCGAACGTTGTTCTTCACGGTCACGATTTCGGCGAAGCGAAAGCGCACGCCCACCAGCTCGCCGCCGAGAAAGGTCTTGCTTACATCGACGGCTACGATGATCCCGCGATCATCGCCGGTCAGGGAACCATGGGAATCGAGATCGTTGATCAGATGAAAGATGTTGACGCTGTCATCGTGCCAGTTGGCGGCGGCGGATTAATCGCCGGTGTTTCGGTTGCGATTAAACATTTGAGGCCGAAAGCCAAAGTCATCGCGGTTGAAGCGGAAAACGTCGCCAGTTTTGCGGCGGCAATGAAAGCGGGCAAACCGACAAAGATCGCGTTACAGCCAACGCTCGCCGACGGTCTCGCCATTCCGCAGGTCGGCGCAAACGCGTTCGCGACTGCGCGTGACCATGTCGATCAAGCGATTATCGTCAGCGAAGAACAAATTGCGATTGCGATTCTGCGTTTGGTCGAGATCGAAAAAACTGTCGTCGAAGGCGCGGCCGCAACGCCACTCGCCGCTGTCCTTTCGGGAAAATTGCCGGAGCTCGCCGGCAAGCGCGTCGTTCTTCTACTATGCGGCGGGAATATCGATCCAAACATTCTCGGCCGCGTCATCGGGCGCGGTCTCGTGGCCGATGGGCGCTTGTGCCGGTTCACCGCCGTGATCAGCGATCGGCCCGGCGGTCTCGCGGTACTGAGCAAGCAAATCGCCGCGACCGGCGCGAGCATTAAACAGATTGTGCACGACCGCGCCTTCGCCAGCTCGGACGTTTCAACGGTCAACGTCCTTTGTACAGTTGAAACGCGAAACCACGAGCACTTCGCGCAACTTCGCGCGCACCTGAAAGCACACGGCATCGAAACCTACGACGCGAAATAGGTTTTGCCCGCAACTTGAACGCCACTTCGCGTTCCGTAATCTCTCTCAATGCACGCGCGCGAACAAAAGGTGGACATCGGCAATCGCCACTCCGAATCGGAGTTTTCGCGCCGCCACATTGGGCCGAATCCTGACGAGACCGCCGAAATGTTGCGAGCGGTTGGGTTTGAAAATCTCGACGCGCTGATCGATGCGACCGTTCCAAAAAATATTCGGCTTGGCCGTGAACTGGATCTGCCCGAGGCGGAGTCGGAAGCTGAAGCGCTCGCGGAATTGCGGGCGATTTCCAGAAAAAACAAGATCGCCAGATCGTTTACCGGCGCCGGTTATTCCGACTGCGTCACGCCGCCGGTGATTCAGCGAAACATTCTTGAAAACCCCGGTTGGTACACCGCCTACACGCCGTACCAGGCCGAGCTCGCCCAGGGCCGGCTGGAAGCGTTGCTGAATTTTCAAACGATGATTGTCGATCTGACCAAGCTCGATATTGCCAACGCGTCCATGCTCGACGAAGCAACGAGCGCAGCCGAAGCCATGACGCTTTGTCACGCGGCGGTTCCGGAT
>WNFR01029158.1_pt1 | contig 14859 bp, 17 predicted proteins | sample 5400221 | NCBI WGS metagenome assembly WNFR01 (sample SAMN13153357, study PRJNA577476) | soil metagenome | isolation source: 40 cm soil under Madrone tree | place: USA:California | collected 2016-06-14 | reverse complement strand
AATGGGGACAGACCCTAAGGTCTGTCCCCTGCCGTTCCGGACTGGGCCATGCGCATCGGCAGCAGCCACGCGAGCGCGGCGAGCTGCAGTACGGCAAGCGTGGTCAACACCGTGCTGTAACCAGCACCTGAGTACCGACCCTCGATCACGGGGTAGAGCTTCAGCGCCGCCCCGATGCTCCATTGCAGGACGAATGAAGTCGTGAACATCAGCATGTTGGCGGCCGTGTTCACGCGTCCGGTCATCGCCGCGGGAAAAAGCGGCGTGAGCAGCGCGTAGCAAAGCGAACCCGAGATACAGGCGAACGCATAGATCGCGAGCACCTCGCGCAGCGCGCCCTGCACGCCGCCGGCGAGCAGGGCAAGCATGGCAAGCGCGGTGCAAAGGCCCCCCTGGTACAAGGCGAGGCGTGACACGCCCCGCTGCGCGAGCCGGTCGGCGGCTATGCCGAAGAACACTGAACCTGCGACGTAGCCAACGGCCGTGGTCAGCAGATAACCCGCTACGTCATGCCGCTCGAGTCGGGCGACGTCGTAGAGCCAGGGTCCCAGCCACAATCCCTGCAGCGCGACATAGGTGCCCTGGATCAGCATGAAGGGCAGCGCAATGCGCCAGAACGCCATGCTGCCGAAGATGCGGCCGAACCCTGCGACCTGGTCGTGCAGCGTCTGACCCGCGCCGGGCAGCGGCTTCTCCGGCACGACGAAGAACACGAGAAGCGCTGCACCCAGCGACGCGGCTGCGAGGATCAGGAACATGCCGCGCCAGCCGAGCGCCGCGCCCAGCGCCTCGGCCGGTGCAGTGGCGGCAAGCGCGCCGAGCCCGCCCACCGCGAGATAAAGGCCGTTCAGGGTCGCGAGGCGCGCGAGCGGAAACCAGAGCGAGAACGCCTTCAGCGCACCCATCAGCCCGGCCGAGACGCCGAGGCCGATGAGCGCGCGACCGAGCGAGAGCGCCGTGAGATCGCGCGCCATCGCGAAGGCGAACGCGCCGCTTGCGGCCACGCACAGCAGCGTCGCGACGACGCGGCGCGGCCCGTACCGGTCGAGCAGCACGCCCAGCGGCAGCTGGAACGCCGCGAACGTGAGCAGATACGTCGAGGTGAGAAAGCCCAGGTCCGCTGGCGTCAGCGAGAACTCGCCGGCGAGGTCCTTGGCGATCACCGCATTGACGTTGCGGAAGCAGAACGAGAGGAAATACCCCGCCGCAAATGGGCAGAAAACCGACAACGCAGGTAGGCTAGCGGCCGTGAAAAAGCGGCTCATCGTCGGCATCACCGGCGCGACCGGCGCGATCTACGGCATCGCGCTGCTGCGCGCGCTGAAGGAAATCGCCGGCTGGGAGAGCCACCTCGTGCTGACCGACGCCGGCGCGCTCAACGTCTGGCACGAGCACAAGATGAAGCGCAAGGAGGTCGAGCGACTCGCCGACTACGCTTACCACCCGAAGGACATCGCGGCGACGATCTCCAGCGGCTCGTTCATCACCGAAGGCATGGTGATCGCGCCGTGCTCGATGAAGACGCTCGCGGCGGTGGCGCACGCGCATGCAGATGATCTGGTTTCCCGTGCGGCCGACGTGGTGCTGAAGGAGCGCCGGCGCCTCGTGCTCGTGCCGCGCGAGACGCCGCTCAATCTCGCGCACCTGCGCAACATGGTCGCGGTCACCGAGATGGGCGGCATCATCATGCCGCCCATGCCGGCGTTCTACGCGATGCCGAAGACGCTCGATGATCTGGTGGCGCACACGGTCGGCCGCATGCTCGATCTCTTCGGCGTGCGCACGACCAGGGTCAAGCGCTGGCAAGGCCTCAAAGGAAATCCCGCAGCGCCTGATTGAACTTCTCGGGCTGCTCGACGTTGGCGATGTGGGCCGCCTGCTTCAGCATCACGAGCTTCGCACCGGGAATGCTCTTGCCGACGTATTGGGTGCCGGCCGCCGCCGGATCGGCTTCGCCGGCGATCGCCAGGACCGGCAGCTTGATCTCCTTCAGGCGCGCGGTGGTGTTCAGCTCCATGATCGCCTGGCCGCAGCCGACATAACCGGCGACCGGCGTGTTCTCGATCAGCTTGGCGATGGCCTTCGCCTGCGGGCTTTCGCGGAAAGCGGGCGTGAACCAGCGTTCCATCGTCGAAGGCACGAGCGCCTTCATGCCCTGCGTCTGCGCGATGCGGATGCGCTCTTCCCATTGCTTGAGCGCCTCCGGCGGCTGCGTGTGCCCGGTGTCGGCGAGCACCATCTTGTCGAACAGCCTGGTCTGCCTGAGCGCCAGCGTCTGGCCGATCATGCCGCCGATCGACAGCCCGATGAAGGTCGCGCGCTCGATGCCGAGGTGCTTCATCAGCCCGAGGACATCATCGGCCAGCATATCGAGCGTATAGGGCCCGGCCGGCGCCGCGCTCTTGCCGTGCCCGCGCATGTCGTAGTTGAGAATGCAGTAGCGCTCCCTGAACGCCGCCACCTGCGGATCCCACATGCGCGTGGTGCAGGCGAGCGAGTGGCTGAGGATCAGCCAGGAGCTGCCCTGTTTGCCGTGGATCTCGTAATGGATCTCGGTGCCGTTCACTTTTGCTGTCTTCATGCGTTCTCCACTATCAGAGGGATCATCATCTCGTCCTGGTGCGTGCCGCCGTGGTTGCCGATATGCAGCCAGCGCGGCTCACCGGGCGTCCAGTCCTTGACCGTGTAGCGGCCGCGCATCATGAGCGCAACGTCGCCGATGCGTTCGCGCAGCAGCGGATGCGGCTCGCCTGGCCCGAGCCAGCCGTCCTGCACCAGCCGCTCGCTCGGCATCACATCCGCGCGCTCGCCGAGCCAGTCTTGCGCTCGCTTGGCAAATTCGGCAGGCGCGTGCACGTGGCAGTAGGCGATGCGCCGCTCGCCGCACAGCGGGAATTTCAGCTGCGGGAAAAAAACGGCAGGCAGCTCGAGCGATTCTTCCGGCGCGACGTCGATGAACCCGTGGTCGGCACTCGCCACGATGGTGGTCTCGGTGCCGGCAAGGCGCTGCAGCACTTCGCCGAAGGCGTGATCGACGATCGCGAACTGCTTTGCCGCCTCGGCGCTCTCGCAACCGTGCCGGTGCGAGACGGCGTCGTAGTGCGGCCAGTACGCGTAGATGAACTTGCGCTCGGGTCCGCTCTTCACCGCGCGCTCGAGCTGCGCCACGAATTCGTCCGCGTTGCCGTAAGCGAGCCGCTCGGCGCCCTGGCACAGCACGCGGTTGTACTGCGAGTCGACGATCTCGCGGTAAGTGACGACGATCGACCTGACCGCGAGCGAGCCAAAGAGCGGCGGCGTATCGTAGATGCGCTCCGCCTCGACGCCGCGCGCGGCGAGCGACGCCATGTCCCCGCGGCTGCGATAGGGCAGCGCGGCGCTCACGCAGCCGGCGGCGCCGAAGTAGACGAACCAGCCGGTGAGGCCGTGCTCGAGCGGCGTGCGGCCGGTGTAGGACGTGGTGATCGCGGACGCGGTCGTGGAGGGGAACACTGAGGTGAGCGCGCGCCGGCGTCGTCGCGCAAGCTCGCTGCCCGCGCCGTGCCGCGCGAGATAGTTGTCGCCGAGGCCGTCGATGATGAGGAACACCAGGTTGCGCACGCCGGAATCGAGCGTGAAGTCGCGCAAGGGCTCGTGCAGCGCTTTGCCGCCGCGCGCCGCGGCCAGCGTCGCGACCAGATTGACGAGGCTGCCGCCTGCGTAGTCGGGTCGCATGCGCGGATTTTAGGGGTAGAATCCGGCATCCCCTTTCGAGGCTTTCGCCATGCGGCACGAAGTGCATCTCCACGCCGACATCCCGATTCTCGAGGGCGTTTCGCGGCGCCAGCTCGAGCAGGCGCTCGCGCCGCTGCTCGAGTATCTCGACGCCGACAGCATCGCCGAGCTGAAGAGCCTCGAGCAGGACGAGCCCGGCTTCAAGTACGACGAGAAGGAGCTCATCCTCTACGTCTGCTGGACGGGTGAAGTCGGCCGCAGCTTCGACGGCGCGCTGGAAGCCGCGCTCGAGTCGCTCGGGCCCTACTGCTACGAGGCGGTCGAAGTCGACCTCACCGTCTATCACGAGAACGGCGAGCAGGAGTCGAAGCTCCTCTTCGTCGGGCCGACCGCGCAGGCGATCCACGAGGCGCAGCGCCGCTGCATGGTCGAGGACATCGCCGCCATCCTCGCGCGCCAGTTCGACAAGCAGCAGGTCGCCGAGGTGGCCGCGCTCGTCAACGACCTCTTCGACCGCGACTGGAAGGACAAGAGCACGCAGCAGAAGAAGCCCGAGCGCGCTTTCGAGAGCTACACGCGCCCGTCGCGCAAGAACCTGCACTGATTGGCTGGTCCGAAGTACCCCGGGTTTGACACGCTGGCGTTGCACGCCGGCCAGTCGCCCGACCCGGCGACCGGCAGCCGCGCGGTGCCGATCTACCAGACCACGTCGTACGTGTTCCGCGACACGGAGCACGCCGCGTCGCTCTTCAACATGGAGCGCGCCGGGCACGTCTACTCGCGCATCTCCAATCCGACCGTCGCGGTGCTCGAAGAGCGGGTGGCGGCGCTCGAAGGCGGCGTCGGCGCCATCGCGACCGCATCCGGGCAGGCGGCGCTGCATCTCGCGATCGCAACGCTGATGGATGCCGGCAGCCACATCGTCGCCTCCGGCTCGCTCTACGGCGGCTCGCACAACCTGCTCGCCTATACGCTCAAGCGCTTCGGCATCGAGACGACGTTCGTCACGCCGCGCCAGCTGGAAGACTGGCAGCGCGCGATCCGGCCGAACACGCGGCTCCTCTTCGGCGAGACGCTCGGCAACCCGGGCCTCGACGTGCTCGACGTTCCGGCGGTAGCCGATATCGCGCATCGCGCCAAGCTGCCTTTGCTCGTCGACGCGACCTTCACCACGCCGTATCTGATGCAGCCGTTCAAGCTCGGCGCCGATCTGCTCTACCACTCGGCGACCAAGTTCCTCGGCGGCCACGGCACGGCGATCGCCGGCGTGCTGGTCGACTCCGGCCGGTTCGACTGGGAGGCGTCCGGGAAATTCGCGACGCTGACCGAGGCGTACGCCGGCTTCCACAACATGGACTTCGAGGAGGAGTCGGGCACGCGGGCGTTCCTGCTGCGCGCGCGGCGCGAAGGCCTGCGCGACTTCGGCGCCTGCATGGCACCGATGACGGCGTTCCAGATCCTGCAGGGCGTTGAGACGCTGCATTTGCGCATGCCGCGGCATGTCGAATCGACGCGCAAGGTCGTGCAATCGCTCGCTTCGCACCCGGCCGTCGCCAAAGTGATCTCAACGGCGGGCGCGCCGCCGGCAGGACCTTCATCGAGTCGCTGCGCATCTTCTCGCACCTCGCGAACGTCGGCGATGCGAAGTCGCTCGTCATCCACCCGGCGACGACGACGCATTACCGCATGAGCGACGCGGATCTGCAGAAGGCCGGCATCACCGCGGGCACCGTGCGCCTCTCGATCGGGCTCGAGGATCCGCAGGACCTGATCGACGATCTCGATCGCGCGCTGCGCGCCTCGCAGAAGTGAAGCTGCAGGTCGATGGCCGCGCGGTCTTTGCGTACACCGCAAACCACGAGCTCGACGCGTCCAGGCGGACGGTCGTATTCATTCACGGCGCTGGGCTCGACCATTCGTGGTTCGGGCTGCAGAGCCGCTATTTCGGCTATCACGGCTGGAACGTGCTGGCGCTCGATCTGCCCGGACACGGGCGCTCGGAGGGCCCGCCGCTCGCCACGGTACCCGCGATGACCGACTGGCTGACTCGCGTGCTCGACGCCGCGCAGGTCGGCAAGGCGGCGCTGGTCGGCCATTCGATGGGCACGCTGGTCGCGGTCGATTGCGCCGCGCGGCACGCTGCGCGCGTCGAGCGCATTGCGCTCATCGCGACGGCCTACCCGATGAAGGTGAGCGATGCCTTCCTCGACGCAGCGAAGCGCAACGAATACACCGCGTTCGACATGCATACCATCTGGGGCCACGCGCCGCGGGTGCCGCTCGGCGGCAATCCGAATCCCGGCATGTGGATGTACGGCGATACGCAGGCGCGCCTCGAGCGCCTGGCCCCCGGCGTGCTCTACACCGACCTCAAGGCGTCGAACGATCATGTGTTTTCCGGCAGCGTCAAATGCCCGGCGCTTTTCATCCTCGGCAAGCGCGACATGATGACGCCGCCGCGCGCCGCGAAGACGCTGCAGGAGCAGATCCCCGGCGCGCGGACCGTGCTCGTCGATACCTCGGGCCATTCGCTGATGGCCGAGGCGCCCGACGCGGTGCTCGACGCGCTCATCCAGTTCCTCGGCCGCAATTCCGATCCAGGGTCGTAATTGTTCCGTGCGGTCATTTCGGTCCAGGATAATTACGACCCTGGCCCCGAATTCGGAGATGCATTGATGCGCCTCTTGCTCGCGCTGCTTGCAGCGCTCGTCTCATCGGCGGTTCTCGCGCAGGCGTACCCGGCGAAGCCGGTGAAGATCATCGTGCCGGCGCAGCCCGGCGGCGGGCTCGATCTCGTCGGCCGCACCATCGGCGACCAGCTCGGCCGCGCGCTCGACCAGACGTTCGTGATCGAGAACTCGGCCGGCGCCGGCGGCTCGATCGCGGCGATGACGGTGGCGCGCGCCGCGCCCGACGGCTACACGCTGATGGTCGGCTATGTCGGCACGCACGGCACCAATCCGGCGGTGCGCAAGCTCCAGTACGACGCGATCCGCGACTTCACGCCGATCGCCATGGTGGGCGGCACGCCGAACGTGCTGGTGGTGCAGCCGTCGCTGCCGGTCAGCGACCTCGCGAGCTTCGTGGCGTTCGCGCGCGCCAATCCCGGCAAGCTGAACTACGGCACCGGCGGTATCGGCCTGCTCAATCACCTCGCGCTCGAGCAGTTCAGGGCGGCGGCGGAGCTCCAGCCACCGGCGTACGTGCACTACAAGGGCATCGGGCCCGCGATCACCGACATGCTCGGCGGCCAGATCAACGTGCTGTTCCCGGGACTGGCGGCGGCGCTGCCGCACATCCGCTCGGGCAAGCTGAAGCCGCTCGCGATCACCGGGCTGAAGCGCCATCCGCTGCAGCCCGAGCTGCCGACGTTCGAGGCGCTCGGCTTCAAGGGCTTCGACGGCGTGCAGTGGTACGGCATCGTCGGCCCGGCGAAGCTGCCGCCGGAGATCACGCGGCGGCTGAACGCCGAGATCAACCAGGCGCTCGCGGCGCCCGCGCTGCGCGAACGCCTTGCCGGCGAGGCGCTCGAGACCATGCCGATGACGCCCGAGCAGTTTGGCGATTTCATCCGCGCGGATATCGCGCGCTGGAGCGCGCTCGCGCGCGAGCGCAACATCTCGCTCGACTAGCTAGCCCGGTCGTCGTTCCCGCGCAAGCGGGAACCCAGGGGTTTTACGGGGAAGACATCTACGCGCGAAACGCCGCGAGGTCGGCGCGGGCGTCGAAGGCGTCGCGCGCGAAGGCGAGGAACCGCTCTGCTTGCGCCGTGCCCCAGCCACCGTGCGCGCAGTTCAGGCGGAATTTTTCCTCGATGTCGGATCGCGTGAGCGGCTCGTGCGCGCCGCCGCGCAAATGCGCCTGGCGCTCCTCGAGCTCGCGCCCGTCGCGCAGCCGCACGCGCACGTGGCCGGTGAATTCCTTGGGATACGGGTTCGACGGGTCGATCACGTAGCGCACCTTGGCCGCGAGCGCCGCAAGCTTCGGGTCCCGTACGCGCTCGTCGGTGAACGCATCCAGCCCGGCATGCCCGAGCACGAAGCCGGCGGCGATGCAGTAGGGCTGGCTGAACTTCGCGGCGTAGGCGTTCGGCGGCCGTTGCTTGTCGGTGAGGGGCTCCCACAGCCGATGCACCGTGCCCTCGGCTGCTTCGCAGACCACCTCCGCAATCTCGCCGATGTCGACGCGCTGTGCGAGCCGCCGCGCGCAGTCGACGTACGGCTGCGTCATGGTGCCGCAGGCGTAGGGCTTGAACGCGATGCCGTTCGCGATCCAGCGCTCGCCGAAGCCGTCGGTGAGGCGCGTCCAGTTGCCATCGGTCGTGTGCGCGAACGCGTTATAGAAGCCGTGCGTGCCCTCGAGCACCGTGCGTGGCCCGACGAACCCCGTGCGCGCGAGATCCGCCGCACGGATGCCGGCCTGCGCCGCCCACCCCGGGTGCAGTCGCTTGGTCCACGCGCCCTCGGCGAGATACTCGATGATGCCGCTCGCGGCCGAGCCGACGATGCCGAGCGCATTCACCCACTGCTCCTGCGCCAGGCGCTGCGCGGTAGCGGCGCCGGCGGCGGCGCCAAGGGCGCCAAGCACCGCGGTCGGATGGAAGCCGGCCTTGTGTATGCGTGTCGGCGTGACGAGGCTCGCGCGGCACATGAGCTCGACGCCGACCGCGATGCCGGCGAGCGCGTCTGCCCCTTCCAGATGCTCCCTTTCGGCTGCCGCCAGGACCGCCGGCACGATCACGGCGCCGGCATGCACCGGTCCGCCCTCGAAGGTGTCGTCGAAATCCTCGCCGTGCGCGGCGGTGCCGTTCACGAACGCGGCACCCGCGGCGTCGAGCACGCGCGCATGGCCGATCGCGGTGCAGCCGCCGGTGCCCTCCCAGCCGGCGATGGCGGCGCGCACGTAATCCGTTTTGCGCGCCGCGACGCAGAGCCCTGCGATGTCGATCAGCAGCCTCTCCGCCGTTTCACGGAAATCCGCCGATGTCTCGCGAGCGCGCTCCACGCGCGCCGCGAGCTGCTCCGTGATGGAGGCGTTCGGGCCCAGGCCCGTAATTATTTCAGTAACCGCGGAATCACGCTCGCCGCCGTGAAGCCGAGCAGCACGCCGATCGCATCCGCGACCATGTCGGCCACCTCGAAAGACCGGTAGCCGAGCCAGCGCTGCACGAACTCGAGCGCGACGCCCATGGCGATGAAGCCGGCGCCATAGGCGATGCGCGTCGCGTACCGGGGGTAAAGCTGACAGAACCAGAACATCACGCTGCCGTAGGCCATGAGGTGGCCGAGCTTGTCGCCGTGCTCGACGCCGAGGTCGGGCGGCTTCGGTGTGACCGACAGCCAGACGATCGTCGCGACCAGCCCCCAGCCGATCGCGAGCCAGAGCGCGCGCAATTTCACCGTGCGCGGATTCTAGAAGAGCGCGAGCTGGCCCGTATTCGTCGCCGGCGGCTGGAACAGGCTGCAATCGAGCTCGGCGCGCCGCCGGCCGGCGCCGTGGTCGTTCAGGCGGTACTTGCGGCAGGCGATGTCGAAGCGCTTGGCGATCAGCTCCGCGTACATGCCGGTGCCGGTCATGCGCGTCCCGAAGCGCGGATCGTTGTCGCGCCCGCCGCGCAGCTGATGGATGATGCTCATCACGTGATCCGCCCGATCCGGGTAGTGCTTCGCGAGCCACTCCTTGAAGAGATCCTTGAGCTCGTTCGGCAGCCGCATGATGACGTACGCGGCTTCGTCGGCGCCCGCCGCGGCCGCCGCCTCGAGCACGTGCTCCATCGTCTTGTCGTTCAGCGCCGGAATGAGCGCGGCGACCATCACCCCGCACGGGACCTTGGCGCCCGCCAGCGCGCGCAGGATGTCCAGCCGCCGCTGCGGGCTGGCAGCGCGCGGCTCGAGCCTGCGCGCGAGCTCGCGGTCGAGCGTGCCGATCGACACGAACACGCGCACCAGGTTCTTCTCGGCCATGGGTCCCAGGATGTCGAGGTCGCGCTCTACCAGCGCCGACTTGGTCACGATGGTCACCGGGTGGTTGCATTGCGCCAGCACTTCCAGGATCTGGCGCGTGATGCGGTACTTGCGCTCGATCGGCTGGTAGCAGTCGGTGTTCGCGCCGAGCGCAATCGGGCTCGGCTTGTAGCCGGGCTTCGCCAGCTCGGCGCGCAGCTGCTCGGCCGCGTTTGTTTTTGCAAACAGCTTCGTCTCGAAGTCGAGGCCCGGCGAGAGCTCTAGATACGCGTGGCTGGGCCGGGCGTAACAATAAATGCACCCGTGCTCGCATCCGCGGTAGGGGTTGATCGAGGTGCTGAAGCCGACGTGTACTTTCGGGCGGTAGCCGCGTCTTTGAATCGGGGGGAGTCGAATATGGAGGTAGCCATGCCTGAATTGTCGCCCTTGACTTCACCTTTGTCAAGTATACAATATGGATAAATGAACAGTACCCGCCGCAATGTCGGGCTGCTCGTCGCCTGCCAGGCGACGCTCTTCACGAACAATTCGACGCTGGTCGCGATCAACGGGCTGGCGGGGCTTGCGCTCGCACCCAGGCCGACGCTCGCGACGCTGCCGGTGAGCTGTTGGGTGCTCGGCGGCGCGCTCGCCACGATGCCGGCCTCGCTGCACATGAAGCGGGTAGGCCGGCAGGCCGGCCTCACCAGCGGCACGTTCTGGGGCATCGCGGGCGCGCTGGTCTGCGCAACCGCGATCTACCAACAGTTCTTCTGGCTGCTTTGCTTCGGCGCGCTGCTCTTCGGCGTCTATAACGCCTACGGCCAGTACTACCGCTTCGCCGCCGCGGACGCCTCGCCGTCGGAGTTCCGGCCGACCGCGATCTCGCTCGTCCTGACGGGCGGCCTCGTCGGCGGCATCGCCGGCCCGGCGCTCAGCCGCTGGACCGTGGATCTGCTCGACCATAAGTACATGGGCGCCTATCTCGCGCTCATCGGCGTGGCGATCGTCGCCATCGCGCTGCTGCGCTTCATCCGCATCCCGGTGCCGAGCGCGGCCGAGCGTGGCGCGGCCGGCCGGCCGCTCGCCGAGATCGCCGCGCAGCCGAAGTTCATCGTCGCGGTGCTCTCGGCGGCGATTGGCTACGGCGTCATGAACTTCCTCATGACCTCGACGCCGATCGCCATGCAGATCTGCGGCTACGCGTTCAGCGCCGTGGCGTTCGTGATCTCGTCGCACATCGTCGCGATGTTCGGGCCGTCTTTTTTCACCGGCGCGCTGATCCGCCGCTTCGGCACGATCCCGATCATGCTGTGCGGTGCCGTCCTCAACGGCGTGACCCTCGCGATTGCGCTCGCCGGCATTGCGATCGCGCACTTCTGGTGGGCGCTCGTGCTGCTCGGCATCGGCTGGAACTTCCTCTACACGGGCGGCACGACGCTGCTCACCGAGACCTACCGGCCCGAGGAGCGCGCGAAGGCGCAGGGCGCGAACGACCAGGCGATCTTTATCATGATGCTCATCTCTTCCTTTACCTCGGGCGCTACGGTGACCACCGCCGGCTGGACGCGCGTGAATCTCTTTGCGCTGCCGCTCGTCGCGATCGTCGCCGTTGCGCTCGTCTGGTACGCCATGCACGAGCGCTCGCAGCGCGCGGCCGCCGGATGATGCGCGCACCGGCCAGCATCGGGCAGCGCCTCGAGGACATCGACACCCCCGCGCTCGTCATCGATCTCGACGCGTTCGAGCGCAATCTGCGCACGATGGCCGAGTCGGTGAAGGGCCGCGGCGTGCGCGTGCGCGCGCACGCCAAGACGCACAAGTGCCCGGAAATCGCCAGGCGCCAGATCGCGCTGGGCGCGGTGGGCGTGTGCTGCCAGAAGGTGTCGGAGGCCGAGGCGCTCGTCGACGGCGGCGTCGGCAATGTGCTCGTCAGCAACGAGGTCGTCGGCGCCGCCAAGGTGACGCGCCTCGCCGAGCTGTCCCGGCGCGCGCACCTCGGTGTTTGCGTCGACCATGCGGACGGCGTCGCGGCGCTCGCGGCAAGTGGCGCGAAGCTCGATGTGTACATCGAGATCGAGGTCGGCATGGGCCGCTGCGGCATCGCGCCCGGAGAACCTGCATTGGCGCTCGCGCAGACGATCGGGCGCTCGCCCAATCTGCGCTTCGCCGGGCTGCAGGCGTATCACGGCCGCGCGCAGCACATGCGTTCGTTGGCGGAGCGGCGCGCGGCGGTCGATGGTGCTGCACGGGCCGTGCGCGACACCGAAGAGCTGCTGAACAAGCACGGCATCGAATGCCCGATCGTCACGGGCGCGGGCAGCGGCACCTACCTGCTGGAAGTCGAGAACGGCTCCTGGAACGAGATCCAGCCCGGCTCGTACATCTTCATGGACGTCGACTACGGGCGCAACGAATGGGCGGCGCCCTTGCCGCGCTTTGAGCACGCGCTCTTTGTGCTCACCACCGTCATGAGCCGCCCGGCTGCGGATCGCGCCATCGTCGATGCCGGCTTGAAGGCGTCGAGCGTCGATTCGGGCATGCCGGCGGTATGGCAGCGCCCGGGCCTCGTGTACCGCGCCGCCTCCGATGAGCATGGCGTGGTCGACATCGCGAGCGGCGCGCAGGCGCCGGCGCTCGGCGAGAAGCTGCTGCTCGTGCCGGGGCATTGCGACCCGACGGTGAATCTTTACGACTGGTATGTCTGCCTGCGCGGCGGCCGCGTGGAAGCGCTCTGGCCGATCACCGCGCGCGGCGCGGTTTACTGAGGAGGGACGATGAACAAGCAGCACTTGAATCCGAAGGAGCTGGGGGCAGCACCGAAGTTCTACTCGCACGCGGTGTCGCTCGCCGGGCAGGCGAAGCTGGTCTACGTTTCGGGCCAGGTGAGCTGGGGTCCGGACGGCCGCGTGGTGGGCGCGGGCGACATGCGCGCGCAGTGCGAGCAGGTGTTCAAGAACCTGACCGCGGTGCTCGCCGCCGCCGGCGCGGGATGGGGCGACATAATCAAGATGAACAGCTACATGGTCAACCTCAATGCGGAAAACGTGGCGGCCTTTCGCGAAATGCGCGCCGGTTATCTGAAATCCGGCCAGATGCCGGCAAGCACGCTCGTCGGCGTGACGAGCCTGGTGCAGCCCGAGCTGCTGCTCGAGGTGGAGGTCGTCGCCGCCGTCGGCGCGGCTGCGGCACGGCCCACGCCCAAGGCCAAGAAAAAGCGCCGTTGAGCCGCAAAGCGAAGCCCGCCATCGCGGTGAGCGATGCGCGCGGCGTGCGCACGCTGCACGTCGGCGGCGAGGCGATCCAGAGCGCGATGCGCATCGACGATCCGCATGCGCTCGCGCTCGATTACACGCGCTGCATGATGGCTTTCCTGCTCGTGCATCCGCAGCCGCGCGACGCGCTGATGATCGGCCTCGGGGGCGCCTCGCTGCCCAAGTTTTTTCATCGGCACCTAAAAGGCACGAGGGTGCGCGTCGTGGAGCTCGACGAGCGCGTCGTCGCGGCGGCGCGCACGCACTTCGCGCTGCCGCCGCAGGACGAGCGGCTGACCGTCGAGATCGGCGACGGCGTGCACGCGCTCGTGCCCGAGTGCTGCGATCTCCTGGTCGTCGACGCCTTTCACGACGAGCTGCACGTGCCTCAGTTTGGGGCCGCGCAGTTCTACGACGCGGCGTTTCTCGCGTTGCGCGAGCCGGGGGCGCTGGTGGTCAATTTCATGGACGACGAGCCGAAGTTCGACCAGTACCTGCAGCGCCTCGAGCGCGCCTTCGGCGGCGCGGTGCTCGCGATGCCGGCGCTCTACGACCCGAACATCATTGCGTTTGCCTTTCGCGGCGCGCCGCCGGCGCTCGACTGGGCAACGCTGCGGCGCCGGGCCGAGAAGCTCGAGGCGCGCTACGGGCTGCCGTTCGGGCGTTACGTAGCGAAGCTGCGCGGCATGAACCGCTGCACCAGCGAGGCGCTCGTGATCCATGGCGGCTGAGGCGGCGGCGCTCGCCGGCATCGCCTTCCTCGGCGCGCTGGTCTTCGGCATCACCGGCTTTGGTTCGGCGCTGATCACCATCCCGCTCGCCACGCATGTCGTGCCGCTCGGTTTCGCGTTGGCACTCTTCGCGCTGGTCGATCTCTGCAGCGCCTTCAGCGTCGGGCTGGAGAATCCGCGTAACGCCATGCGCAGCGAACGGCGGCGCCTCGTGCCGCTGATCCTCGCCGGCACCGCGCTCGGCGTGACGCTGCTCGTCAACCTGCCGCGCGCGGCCGGCATGTTGTTGCTCGGCGCGTTCGTGGTCTGGTGCGCGCTCTACAGCCTTGCTCGTCACGCCCCGCCGCGCGTGATCAGCGCGCGCTGGGCATGGCTTGCCGGTCTCGCCGGCGGCATCACCAGCACGCTGTTCGGTGCCGGCGGCCCGGCGTATGCGATCTACTTATCGCAACGCGGGCTGACGAAGGAGCAGTTTCGCGCCACGATGGGCTTCGCGACGATGACCAGCATCTCGCTGCGCGTCGCGGCCTTCGCGATCACCGGGCTGCTGCTCGATCCGGCGGTGTGGCTCACGGCGCTGGTCGTCGTGCCGGCCGGGCTGCTGGGCCTGTTTGTCGCGCGGCGGCTTTACCGCCGCATCTCGCGCGAGCTCCTGATGCGCGCGGTGGCCATCGTGCTGCTCGCCTCGGGCAGCTCGCTTGTCGTGCGCGCGCTCCACTAAGGTTCTCTTCAAGCGGCCGGCACTCCGGCAGGAGGGCGGTGGCGGACCAGACGGAGTCGTGGCGGGGCATGGTGCCCCGCGCCTTGCAAAAAACGCTCCTACTTCGCCTTTTCCCGCATGGTGACGAACTCCTCCGCCACGGTCGGGTGGATGCCGAGAGTGGCGTCGAACTGCGCCTTGGTCGCGCCGAGCTTCACGGCGATCGCCAGCCCTTGGATGATCTCGCCGGCGTCCGGGCCGATCATGTGGGCGCCGACCACCCGCTGTGAAGCACGGTCGACCACCAGCTTCATGAAGACGCGCTCCTTTTTCTCGGTGAGCGTCAGCTTGAGCGGCCGGAAGTAGGTCTTGTAGATGTCCACGTCGCCATAGCGCTCGCGCGCCTGCAGCTCGCTCAGGCCCACGGTAGCGAGATTGGGATTGGCGAAGACCGCGGTCGGCACGTTGTCGTGGTCGACCGGCGTCGGCTTGTCGCCAAACAGCGTCTTCGCCAGCCA